>Ga0209499_1000668_pt1 | contig 25071 bp, 28 predicted proteins | sample C_130208_EF_Meta_FD_187306 | JGI IMG/M metagenome (GOLD analysis project Ga0209499, IMG submission 187306) | Freshwater microbial communities from Lake Croche, Canada to study carbon cycling - C_130208_EF_MetaG (SPAdes) (version 2) | ecosystem: Environmental > Aquatic > Freshwater > Lake... | reverse complement strand
GCGTTGGATCTCTTGCATCGAGCGTTGGATCAAGCGCAGGATCAGGGGTTTCCATTGTGCCTTCAATGCGCTCGTCTTTTCCATCCTCCTCGGTTGTGAATTCTGCGCAGAACGCACTTTATTCAACGCCACGAGGTCTGTTGAACTAAATCTTGTGGCAAATTGCCATGAACAATAAATTGATGCGCACCAAAGCTTTGCTCTTTGAGCAGACTCGGAATAAGAGCGGGCAGTACGTTATTGCGCCGCCGCCCGAACGAGACAATCAGCCCACAATCAACGTAACGGTCGGCGGTCGCAGCGCTTTGGGAACCGCCGGACTGCTAACGGCTGGGGCAGTCGGTGGCATCTACGCCAAAAAAGCAGTGGATGGCGTGTCCAACTTCGTCAAAAACAAAGCGCCAGGACTCATCAAGTCGGCTGTGCAAAGTGGAATTGGTGCCGCAAGCAGAATGGCCGGACTCAATGCGCACCTGGATGCGATTATTGCACTGGACCGTCCGCGAAATGCAGACGGACAGTTCACCGAAGGGTCAACGCCCATCAACTCGGAAGCGATGCAAGCCGCCTATCAGCAGCAACCGGAACGTGCAAAAGCCCCCGGCGCAGCAATTTCTTCTGTGGCGGCAAAGCTTGTGAACGCGAAAAAAGCTCAGACGCCAGCGGAAATGGCATAGACGGCAGAAGCCCTTTCAAGGGCAGGCGCGTTGACACTTTGCCAGCCCTTATGGGCAAAGTTTCACGCAAAGAATTTCACACGGCGCTAGAGCACGCGCATGTGGATCCTGAAGCCGGGATCATCAAAGGCGTTTCCATCATCACCTGCGGGGTGACTGCACGAGGCCACGACCTCGAAGTGGATGGCAAGACTCTGACGCAGCTCAAAGCCTGCGCGGATTCCATGGGCACTGTGCCGGTTAAATGGAATCACCGGTCCGGCGCAGACGCGGTTTGTGGTTACCTCGATAACTTTCGCATCGAAGGCGCAAAGCTGCTGGGCGACTGGCACCTGCTTAAAACGCATCCAAATTTTGATCAAGCCATCGAGCTGGCCGAACGCATGCCCAACAACATTGGGCTGTCGGCAGCATTCATGGGACAAGACGAAAAGCTCAAGGGCCAGTCATTCGCTCGGTGCCAAGAGCTGATCTCCGTCGACCTGGTTGCGCAACCGGCTGCCAACCCGGACGGCTTATTCGAGGCGAAAGTTGACACGGGTTTGTTGGACAACATGAACGAACCCGGAAAGTCACCAACACCCGAGCCGTCTCTGTCTGAAGTTCTTCAGGCCGTGCAAGGCATTTCACATCAAGTCGCTGACATGCAGCAACGCCTGCAAGAAGTCGAAGGATTTCAACAGAGCGTTATGGCGGCTGTTGAGCATCACGAAAATCAAAGCGAAGACTCTGCAAAGTCAGACGAAGAAAACCCCGACGCAGCGGAAGACGCGGAAGACGCCAAAGACGCTGAAGCGCCGAAGAAAGCGAAGCAGTTGTCTGCTCGCGTTTCTGCTCTTGAGCAAAAGCATTTGCGCGAACTCGCTGCTCGCGAAGCCGCGACTGAAAAGGAACTTACCGAAGCTGCACACGCCAAGCTCAATTTGCTTCAGGCTCGCAACCAAGAGCTCTCCGCTAAGGTTGAGGCGCTTACAACCGCAGCCCGCACTCGCGGCGCTAGCCCAGTAAGCCACGGTGGACTCTCTGAGCGCATGTTCTCCGCTGGCGCACCCAAAGTGCATGATTTTGAACAAAATGTGGCTGACCTCGTCGCCTCTGGCAAGTCCAAGGGCCAAGCCGTTGTGCTGGCAGTCAAACAGGACCCTGAAGCCTACCACGCTTTTCAGGCCTCAAAAGGAATCGTCAAAAACCTCGAATAAATTATGAGCATTTCACGTTTATCTGAAATCACGCGTTTAGCTGATCCCTCGATCACAACCGGCATCACCAATGGCATTCGCGTCAAGCTTCTGGCAGGCGGCTTCATTGCTCCAGCCGGTGTGCAAGATCGGGAAATTGGTATCACTGAAAACAGCAATTTGAACGCTCCCGTAGCGTCGACCAACCCCGACGGCAGCATCGCAAGCAACAACGCTTCGAAGCGTCCGTTGCGCGTCCGCCTCTTGAATTCCCCCGGCACGGTGGAAGTTCGTTCTGCGGGTGCAATTTCCCCTGGCGACAAGCTGAAGCGCGGCGCAAACGGCACCGTCGCCAAGTGGGTAGCCTTGGCTGACGGCCCTGCATCTGCCAACGCAGCTCCCATCTTTGGCTATGCCATCGGTGAGGCTGACGCATCGGGACAATTGCTCGAAGTGCTCGTTGAGCCAGGTATTGCAGCAGGCTCCACCGGAGCAGGAACAGGCGCGGTAAACCTCTAAACAACAAAAAGAAATGTATTCAAATACTGAAGCCGAAATCCGGCCCGAACTCCAAGCTGTTGTCGAGGAAGCGTTCCTTGCCGACAAATACTTTATCGCGCAAAACGTCTATCCCCTGTGGATGACTAAGTCGAAATACGGTGAATTCCGTAGAATCAAGAAATCCAGCGGCCAGTTGTTGGCTTCTGACCTTGGCGACTCGACCGTGCGTGCTCCTCGTACTGCATACAAAGAAGTCGACCGTACCTACGAAAAGGACCGGTTCTTCTGCGTAGATCGCGGGTTGACTGAAGTTGTGGACGATGCCGACGCCCTCGACATCAACCGTTTCTTCGACGCCGAAAGCACGTCCGCCAAGTTGGTTCAGCGCAATATGGCTATCTCTTATGAGAAGCGCGTTGCCGAGTCCGTTTTCAATCCCTCGGTCTGGGGCACGAAGGAAGCAGCCGTGGAATACACGGAAGCGAATATCGCGGCTCTCGACGTGGCTCAGGACATCGAAAACGCCATTGCCCGCGTTCAAAAGCGCGGCGAAATGGTCAACGCGATCGTGCTAAGCCGCAACGTCTGGAAGCGCATTCGCCGTTCCACGCTGCTTCGTAAATTCTTGTACGGCGACCTCGGCGGTGGTCAGTCCATCGACAAGGCACAGTTTGCCAAGGCGTTTTCTGAAAGCGCTCAGGTGGAAGTGCTCATCGCTGAATCCACGTATTCCACGGCCAAGAAGGGCTCGTCAGTGACCGACGCGAACCTCGCGTACGTCTGGGGCGACTCCTACATCTGGGTTGGAAACGTAACCGGCGGCGATCCTAACGCCGGTGGTGCAGGTCGCACGATGGTTTGGGAAGAAGACGCGAGTTCGCTCTTCGTTGTTGAAACTTACCGGGACGAACCCCGGCGCTCGGACGTTATCCGCGTGCGTCAGCACACTGACGAAAAAGTGATCAACGAAAACGCTGGGACTCTGATCACCACTGGGTACGTCGACTAGGTTGTTTGGGTTGGTTTGCATAGAGCGGCGGTGTCGCGCATGTGGGTGCATGTGTTGACACCGCCGACTTCATTTATGGGATTCGACGCCGCCTTTGAGCTGTCCGACGACGCTGCATTCGTCGAGATGTCGGCTGTTGTTACGTATGCCGGGCTGCCGATCGCTGCTATTGTGAGCGGCGTTGGTGAGGTTGGAAATAGCCTTGGTCCTGGTGGTTTTGCGTCGACCTCAAAACAGCGGATCACGGTAAAGAAAGCCGACGTGGTAAACCTATCGATCGGCGTCGGCAAGCGCATCTCTGTGGATTACGAGGAGTGGCGCATCATAAAGCTCAACACGGTTGGAAATTCAATGGTGCTGGATCTCGGCCCACTTGGAGATTCTGGAGGGGGGCAATTTTGAACGACATTCGTCACGCGGTTGAATTGGAGCTGTCCGCTCTGCTCAGCGACATTTGCTTGGATGTGCCGGTCCTGGCCGGGAGAGCCTCGGGCGTTCGTCCCCCGGAGTATGTTTGCGTGATTGCGGAAAAAGCCGAATCAGGCAATTCCAACGGGCTTGTCTACTTGCTAGACGTGAGCGTCATTTCGGTGATCCCCGCCGACGAGCTGGATGCGACAGAGCGTTCTCGTCGCCGGTTCCGTCAGATCTGCGACTATTTTCGCAGCCCAGACTGCCAATTTGCCAACGCTTTCGACGACGTGACGGTCCACGGCTTCTGCGTGCTCGGTCAGGAAAACGCAACCAAGGAGCGCTCTCATGGCGATATTCTAAAAATTCGGGCCGGGGTAAGTGCCGCGAGTTGACACCGCGCCGAACTGTTATGGCGATCAAAGTTGAACATCTCGGCGGCTTAAAGTTTGGAGCTGGCTCGTTTACGGCGACTCACGATGGGCTTCAGGAAGTGACCGAAGTATCCATCAAAAAGGAATTTACGATCAATGTGCCTGCGGTGAATGCCGAAGGCGACACAGTCGGGTTGCTCATCGGCGGCGAAAAACAAACGCTGTCCATCTCGGGATATGCTTCCGTTACCACGGCTCCCGACCCCGGCAGTCAAATCACTTGCGGTGGCGTTACAGGCGCGGATGTCACTCGGGTGGAGGTCACTGCGAGCCAGAGTGACTTTACCAAGATCCGTTTGGAAGCAGAGAAATACCCAAGCATCCAGTAGAACATTAACGTAAATTTATATGGCACTTAAAACACTTGGAGCAGCGGCCACTTACTCATTTGGGACTACCGGCACGCCCGATGGAGCGACAAAGAAGGTTCTGGAGTTTTCCAGTTCCAAAGAATTTTCCCGTCGTAACGAGGCAAAAAACAATGAAGGCGACATTGTCGCTTTGGTGATGCGCGGGATGGTCGAGACCATCTCGCAAACCGAATACAGCACGGCGACTGCCATTGGAAACCTCGACGCCAGCGGGTCCACGGCCACTACCGCCTTGGAAATCATGGCTAGCAATCAGGACTTCGTCAAACTGCGCACCGAAAAGAAGGTGTTTGAATTCGCGGGGTAACGCTCCGGCAACTGTTGACTGGGGGTAGTGGTATAGCGCCACTGCCCCCTTTTTTTATGTCCAGTTCCTTTGTTGTCGACACCAAGTTTGCCGAGGCGTTTCTGAACGCGGATCATTTCGTTCTTGGGCAAAAGCTCCTGCCTTACTGCTCCTGGCACAAGCTCCAGCTCGAAGTAGCAAACTCTCCCCTTTTGTTGGGCGAGCTGGCACACGTAGCCGATTTGGAATACGCCGTGCGCGTGTGTCAAACGGTCTATCCGAAGATGGTACAACTGCCAAAGGTTGACTCCCGTTGGAAGCGGTTCTTGTGGTTCCTGCGGATCCGAAAATACAAATTTGCAGAAGAGTTGCGCAAATTCTCAACGTACCTGGATGACTTTGTTTCCGGTCCAAAGCTTTGGGAGAAGAAACAAGCTGGCACTAAAGAGCCGGACGTCGACGACAACTTTGAGGCGGTGACGTATTACTTTAAGTCCACCGGGGTGAGTGAGGTTGATGCGTGGATGATGCCGCTGGGAAAACTGCGGTGGTACAACACGCTTTTTGCGCGTCAGGACGGCGCGGACATCGACTTTTGGACGCCAGACGACGAGGTGGCTTTCCAAGAGCACGTCAAAAAACGTGAAGCCGGGATTGATGAACAGGCCAAGGTCTACGCAGCGGACGGCATGGAGTACGCAGCAGCGCGGGAGCGTGCAAACGCTGAGTACTGGGCAAAAGTGAACGAGAAATTAGGCAAACAATGAGCGACAAACAACCCAACCTAACGGGCCTTGAACAGAGCGTTCAGGGCATTCGTGACAACATGGTGCACCTGGCAGGACCAATGGCACAAATCGCTCAGGGCGGAAGTGTGGCGAGCGCAGCATGGAGCGGCATGCGTAACGTAGTCGAGGCATCACTGCTCGGACCATTTGCGGCTGCTGTGCCTCTCGCGTTGGGCGTGGTGGCGGCAATTCGAGGCATTGTGAATGCGACCGGTGCACTCCGAGATGGGATGGAATTGGTATCCAAGTTTGAAATTTACACGGGCCAGTTCACTCCCCTACTCAAAAGCGCCGAGGCAGCGCGGCAACGAGTGCAAGAATTATCGAACTTTGCCAAGACAGCGCCGTTCCGAATGGACGACGTGGTCAAGGCGTCCAAGAATTTGGAAGTGCTTACTCGGGGAGCGTACAGCGGACAGGAGGCGCTCAAAAACATCGCCGACGGAGCGGCGCTCGCCGGGGTGCCCATGGAAGAGCTTTCGACAGTCTGGGGCCGGTTGTACGACGGCCTCAAGTCGAACCGAGGCGTTGGCGAGGCCACGGCACGACTTCAGGAACTCGGGCTAATGTCGGGCGTGACGCGTAACAAAATCGAAATGTTGCAAGAAAGCGGCGCAGATGCGGGCACCATCTTTCGTGAGGCTTTTGGCGCGGCGGAAGGCGACCTCAAAAAGGCGGCAGGTTCCACGGACATTTTAGCCAAGTCATTGACGACGTTGCAGACCACCTTGGCGGACACCATTGGCAACGCGCAGCGAGCCTTTGCCGAAGGCAGCGCCGGTGCTCAAAAGATGAGCCTTGAGCGACAGACAAAAGAAATGGTAGCGCTGACTCCGGCGGCTGAAGCGGCTGGTAAAGCTTACGGCTTTTTGCCGTCGGTTTTGGAGCACGTTAAATCGACGTTATCGGCTGTGACGATTGAGACCAAAACCTTTGGCAATATCGCTACAGCGGTAGTCCAAACTGTCGCGGTGCTCATTGGCGGAGCGTTAGTTTTGGGAGTCGCTCACGCGGCTTTGCAAATTAAAAACTTGGCTGGATCAATTTCCACGATCGGCAAGGGCATGGGCAACACCAGTTGGGGTGCGTCCCTTGGGAGCACCGTGGATTCTCTTTCTGCAAAATTTGAAAAGTTCCGCGAGCTTTCCAAGATCAAGGCGGTGGTCACGTTGTCTGGCGCGGAAAACCTGGATGAGGCTGCAAAGGTTCTGCGTGCGACACCCGGCTCCACTCAAGCGGGGCTAGTCACAAAGTCACTAGGCGCTCGGGATGCCGTCGACGCGGCAAACAAAGTGGATCGTTTAGCGGCTCGGCAACGTGTCGATAATGTGCCTGCAAGCGTTGCTCAGTCTGTCCTGAAAAACATGCCAGCCGGGGCCACTCCGAGTCCTTTGGAGGTGGCCAAGAACCTCAAAAATGCTCCCGACTTAAAGGCGCTCATGGGACAGGCTGGCACCAAAACTGTGGGCGAGCTTGCCACCGGGATTGCCAAGTATGCGACCGAGGCGACCAAAGGCGCTGGGGCTGCTGGCTTATTTTCAAAAGCAATCTTTACCATTACGAGTTCGGCAAGAGCAGCGGGTATTGCTCTTTTGGCGTCAGCCACACCCATCTTGTTGCTCTCAGCCGTAATGACCGCAGCTTCATACGTTTACAATCGGTTTGCCGATGTTTGGAAAGCGCAAGACGAAGCCAAGGCTAGTGCAACAGCAACCCGGAGTTTTGCAGAGAGCATTTTGGCAGCCGGGAATGCTGCAAATTCAGCAGCCGATCGTCTTGAGGCCTACCAAAAGCTTCTGGTTGAAATTGCCAAAAACGAAGAACAGCTTGCTGCCTTACGCAGTGAAGGGACTAAGAAGATCTCCGCCGGAGTTTACGAGACAAAGGTGAACTCCAAGAAGGCTGATATTTCGACCTTAACGGAAACCAAGAACAAGTTTGAGAACTTGGGCGCGACTTCCTCCATGTCAGTGGAGGAGCTGAAACGGTTCAAGGAGCGCGTTGCTCTTGAGCGTGAAATTCAACAGGCATCTCAAGATAGACTTGCAAGCGCATTAAGTGGAGAGCAAGCACTGGCTGCTGCAATTCAGAATACAACGGAATGGGCAAAGAAGTCGGCGGCGGCTGATGCGGAGCGAGGAAAGAAACTAGCCGTTACCAATTCTACGGAATACCAGAGCGCGTTGAAAAACAGCGAAATTCCTGCGTCTCAACAGAAAGAGCTCGCGCCCGAGGAAGCCGATGCAAAGCGCAAAAAGTTAAAAGAGTTGGAATTGGAGAATAAAGCGCACGCAGAAACGCAAGAAATGGAGTTGGGAGATTTTGAATATGCGCGTTCTGCTAACTTTCAAAAGCGCGAGCCGTTGGAGCAGGAACTGAAACTTCACGACAACGCTATCGCTGCTAAAAAGGGTAAGGCAACCAAACGCAAAATGGAGCTAGAAAGCGGCTCCGAAGAGTTGCGCTTGGACGCGGCGATTAGTGACTCTTCCGAGCGCATTACGTCGCTTTCCAAAACTCAAGCCGATCCAAAATCGAGCGCAAAAGCCAAGAAAGAGGCGACTGAAGCGATCGAAAAAGAAAAAAGCAAGAAGGCCGATTTGGAAAACCGGAGAGCCCTGTTTATTCAAGAAAACAATCCGGAAAAGGTCAGGGAAAAGTACATTGCCTCCAAAGGTCGCGAGGTAGATGCCGCCGGAGTTTTTGCACAACAACAAGCAGCTCAAAAAACCGCTGAAATTGAGCAGGACCGGGCTCGCAAGGAAATTACGGCCAAGGACATTTATTTGTCTGCACCTGAAAACAAAGGTAAGTCAGCAGCCGAAATTGATAAGGGACTGCGCGGAGGTGGTTTGGCAGAGCAGAAAGCGGCAGTTGCACAGGAAGCGATTGCTCAAAAAGTAGCACTCATGGAAGAGGCTAAGGCAAACCTTGAAAAAGTGGGAGATGTGGGAAGAAAAGTTCAAACCGGCGAAATCAGCGGCAAAGACTTGGAGAATGCAAAATTCGAGGTGCAGAAGGACGGCAAGACGGAAACTCGCGAGTTGATTACCGATGAGGACCGGGAGCGTATCAAAGGCTTTCGCACTCAGATGGAGTCTTCTCCGGAGTATCGAAACAATCAGCCGCTCATGGACGAAGAGCAGGCAAAGTTTACCAAGCAGATTGCGGAAACCAACCTGGCTCGCGAAACCAAGGCGAACTCGGGGTACGGCAACAAGGAAGAAATAGCTCAAGGAATTGCCGCGCAACGGACAGAGTCCATCAACGTCGAACAACAACGTAAACAGGAAGTCCAGACTGCGGCAGTTGGGCAGCAAGACGAGGCAAAGGATACGCGCCGATTGCAAATGGAGCAGTTCATTGCTGCTCTGAAAAGCAACAGCTATCAGCGGGCCGTGGATGAAGGGCAGGCTCGCATTCACGCGGCTGAAACTGAGTTAAAGTTGGCTCAAGAAAAGGCGGCGCTCAAAGAAAAGCCCGACGCGGAACTGGCAAAGCAGGAAGAGGAATTGAAAAGGAAAATAGCCTCAGGTGAGGATGATGGCACAGCGGCTAAGCGGCTGGAAACCATTCAAGCCGTCCGAGGCACCGACGCGCATGCGTTAGATTCGGATGTACGCGGTCAAAAGGCGTCCGTAGATGCCCAAAAGTTTCAGACTGAAGAAAACATGAGGCAGAAGCGACTGGAGGTTGCTCAGGCCGTGCGTGGCCAACAAGTTCAGGCGTATCGCCTCCTCGAGGGCAAGGCTCAGTCCAAAGACGAGCGCGACTATTTTCGGAAACAAGCGGACACTCGCGAGGATAAGAGCCAGTATGACAGCGCGTATGAGCAAGGCCGTGGGATGTTTGGTGGCAAGGGCAAATCGGCGGAAGAAGTCGATGCGCAGGCCAAGGAATACGCGCAACTCGCGACGGCCAAAGGCGCGACAGAACGTGAAATTGCTCGTCAGTCTACACCAACAGTGACAAGCGACTTAGCGCGATTGGGTGGCGGCTCGGCAGAAGCCGCTGGTGGCGATGTGCCGCGTCAGCAATTAGACCGACTCCAGCGCATTGCTGGACTGATGGAGCAACTGGTGCAGAAAGCTGGGGCGCAAACTGAGGCGGATAAGAATCAGGTTGACGCGATGAATATCTAAAAATGGCAAGAATCACGCATATCAGTAATATCAAGGCGACCCTTGTTGATGAAAACATTGATCGTCTTGGGTTTAAGCGCGTGGTTTTGGAGCAAAAATGGTACAAAAATCCCGAAACAGTTCATAACGGCACCGCTGGCATCACGGTTAGTGATTTGAAATTGATTCGCATCGACATTTCTGCCGATGACGGTTGCTGGAATGGCACCACGCGCTGGACTTACGAGGGAAAGGTCGCCAAGACGCATGAAGATGCCATACCGACGGAATTAACGACGCGCATGGCAGAGTTGCCCATTGAGGTGCATCCCCATATTGCTCAACTCATCGCAAAATATGAGGGGTTACAAGGCGGCATGGTGCGGTTGAGGTTTCCAAAATGGCTCAAGGATAAAAGCCAAAATCAGTTATTTGGAGTGGATTCTTATTTGGATGTTCGGGCGACTTTCACGCGGACGTTTTCGTCTGATGAAATTCCTTCTGCAATGGCTGCTACGATTGAAGATCCGCCTGGGAGCGATTTTGAAAGTGTATCTGGCGCAGAGTATAATTGGTTGCGAATGCCGACAAAAGCTCGGTGGCGCGGCACCGCTTGGGAGGTAACAGAGGAGTGGCAAAGAAGCGGACGCGGAGGGTGGAATCCATATTTATATGCCGCAAGCGAGGGTGACATCGGTAGCAGTGGAAAAGGAAAGGGACTGCGCTAATGAAACTTCTCGGTCAATTTGGTGTGCCGTATCTGGAGTCGTGGACGCTGGATCAGTGGGGCGTGGCAAATGCCACTATGGCGCTAAAGATTGTCGGCGCAGAGGCGCTTGGGCAATACGATGTGGAAGGCAGTACGCCGCGCTGTAATTTTACTCCTCCTGACATGCTGGTGATGCGCAAGCAAGTGGCCCCTCAAGACGGGGGTTCCTGGGCTATTGTGCGTTGGTTTTATGAGGGGTTATATCAGGAAACGGGATACGCAGAATATGAATTAGAAACAACAGCTCGTGATGTGCCGTTGATGGCGCATCCGTTCATTTACCCAATTATGAAAGCCTTTCAAGGATGGGAAGATGACGAGGGGTTGCACTTTCTTAGGATTTTGACCGGCGAAGCCAAGAAACGCGGAATATCTTCCGGGGGGCAGGAAAGTGTGAACCCAATGTATGGCATCGAAAGCTACATAGACATTGGCGCAATTTGGCGAAAGGTGACGGTGCAAAAGAAAATTCCAACAGGCGCACCTGGACATATTGTGGAAGTGCCTCCAACAGAAAAGAAACCGCCAAGCTTGGGAGCAGGTATGCGAAATTGGCTCACGATGCCTATTCGCAGTCGCAAGCGAGGAAAGCACTACGAGATCACGGAAGAATGGATGTTGTCTGGTCGCGGCAGGGACGGAAAACCCGGTTGGAATGAGGACATCTACTACAAATGAGCATTTCCTTTGAGAGTTTGAAGATTCAAACTGTTCGCCAGATTCCAAGAAAATGGAATGCTCTGGTAGCAGCAGTGCAAGCGATCCGACCTCGTGCTGGGTCGGGAATTATGTGTTTGGAAACTCCTTATGGGACGTTAATTTCGTCCAAGTCTCAAGGCATGGGAGTCAGAGCCGCATTTCGAGTCACGCCTACGGGTGAAGGCGGATTCATTGTGGGGTTTGGCGTGATCAACAATCAGGAGCCGACCATTGAGAAGAAGCCGGTATCTGGTGATGCCGATGGAGTCATGCCGGTGATCACGCATGACTTTACTAAAAAAGATGGGCGCTCTTTTATCTGTCTAGAGTTGACCTTAGACAAAAATCATCAGATCAAAAAAGCGAACGAAGACGGCATCACTGTGGTCGTTACGGATGCGCCAAAAAACATCATAAAGGCCGATGGTGACTCGACTGTGCAGCACGTTATTTGCGTCGTGGACTCCAAGGATGGCGCGGTGAAATACACTCAGGTGACGTATTTTAACCTTAGATTTCAGGCATTTATGAAAGAAGACAAGACCATGCAATTCCTTGTTTATGCCGCGTAAACTGGATGTGCAGCAGTGGAACGATCTGGTCAAAAGCGTCCAGCGTCACACGCTTTTTCAGGGCAAAAACATCACAGTCGGCACTGGAAACGCCGGTCAATACGTGTCGGATCGCAACGCCTTGAACTCAGAGGTTACGCACCCGTGGAAGACGACCTTGGTTTGGAACTCAGACGCCAAACAATACTTTCTTCAAATGGTGCCCGGTTTTGTGAATGGGCGTCCGGCAAAGGTTCCAATGGTCGATCCCAACGACAAAAAGAAGGTAATTCTGGTCGATGTTCTTGAGATGCCCAAGGTGCCCATTCCAAATTTTACTTGGATTGATGGCACTCAAATGCCGTTGCGCCCTTTTTTTTCAAGCATGGGGGTCACACGAACAAGTTCCGGCGCTGAAAAACTGGATGCAGTGCAAAATGGAACAACGGTCACTGAGCAAGCTCCCGGCAAGGGGTTACTGCGTTGCGAGGTGGTGTTAAGTGTGAGTAAGCTGATCGTCAATGGGGAACTTACCGGCATCGGCGACGAGGTGATGACTTCGTATTCCATTTCTGGAAACTCCGTAGATGTTCGGCAAAATACGGCTCGGGTTCATATCGCCTCGCAATACTCCCGAGATCAGCCCGCGATGGAAATTGGCCCCGGTGAGATTCCTCAAGAGCCGCTTGTGGACGAGGTGCGGTTGGCGACTCTGTACCTGGTCAATGAGACACCCGGAATGATGGATGTTACCGGCGAAGAGGATGTTTATGTGGCTCAAGGTGTGTTTTGGAACCTTGGGTATGTGCCCTTCTTGACACTTCTCAATTATCAAGGGGTGACTATCAATCCCAATTTGGCCGCGGCGGGCGTGGGTATCTTTGGTGCTTTGGCCGAAATTGGGCGTTTGGAGGCACTCATGGCGATGCCTTTTGGCGTGAAGCCCCCATCCAATGCCGGTTACTTTTGGACTCAATAATTTATGGCGGATGAAGCTGCACAAAAGGAAGCTGCGAGGATTGCGGAATTGCTTAAAAAACAAAAGTTTCCCAATGCTACGCTCAACCCTGTTTTTCCGTTTGAAGTCATCCCATTTCCATTTTCGGACCTCGTGCGCAACTTGGGCCTGAAGATGATATTTCCTCCAGAGGACGACGCCAGTTAAAGGTCAGGTTGACAGAGCGGCAGGAATTACATCCATGCGCCCGATTCTGTATGCCAACCTCACGAAGCGAATTGCGACAGCAGAGTTGAGTACCACAAGTGTGGCGCATGTATTTCCGGCGGTAAGCGCCGGGGATGTGATGTCGTTGTCGTTTCGGTTTTACGAATTGCTCGACGCAAAAACTGTCGCAGAGCGCACCGTTGGAGTGCGTGCGCTTCGTGCCAGCGTTGGACTCATTGATGCCGCCCCGCTCGGAGGCGATTTTAAGATTAAGGTCGGAAATGATGCGACTTCTGCCCTTAACACTACGGCGGCTATCTCTTATAATGCCACGGCTTCTGCGCTCGCGGCGTTGTTAAATGCAGTGCCTGCGGTTCAGGCTTTGGGGGTCGTCAACGTCTGGCTCGACGCGGGTTCTTTTGTGCTGGAGTGGTCGGGGGCGACTTCGCCTGTGGAAATGTCAGTCTTGAGCAACCGACTGACACCAGTGAGCCTGGTGCGCATTGCTGCCACAGATGTCAATGGCCGCTGGTTGCACGAGGTGCGTCCCATGCAGGCTCCGTTAGCAAGTGCGGGTGAATGGTCGGCAATGGTGGCGGACGACATCAAAGTCACTAAGGTGAAGACGGGCTTTATTGACGCTTCTGAAAGCGACTTGGGAGTAGTTAAAAAATACCCAACGGTATTCAACCTTTACATTCCTCCAGCCTTCAGAGGTTTGTTTTCGCTGAGGTCCGGCAACACACGTTCTAATCTGCTTGATCCTGTAAACGACGGCGTAGACGTTTACGCAAAAGAATTGCCGTTGATTTTTGGAGACACTGTCAGTCTAGCCAACCCTTCCTCGGGTAATTTGCTGATCACTCTCGATGGACCTAAGCTCAATGGCCGAGATGTACCCGCCATCACCGTAGAAGTATTTAATGCACCTCCCGGCGATCCGGGGTTTGACTTGTCGCTGTCCAGTTACGAGTTGGCTGTGGCGCTACGCGGTAAGGCGTCGATCACGGTGCCCTTTGAAGTCGAGGCGGACATCGTTGATGATGTCGCAGATGTTGCCAATTTGACGATACCATCCAAGCGCGTCACGCTGCTGAGCACCACTCTGACCATTCGGCAGGAGCTGCACTGGCAAGGCTTAGAATTGGTGCCTCAGACGGACTGGCTGCGTCCGCCAGCGCACGAAAGTTACATTCCGTTTACGCGGGATCAGGTGATCACTGGCACGCAAAGCTATGTCGCGGCATTTGGCGATGGGCAGACTAAGCGGATCGAAATCACTCACGGCTTGGGAACTCGGGCTGTGTTCTTGGCAGTGCGCGAAAATAGCAGTCCAGGCGCCTACCTATCTGCGGGCGATTACGTGGCGACTATCCTCAGTGAAGATCTTGTCCGGCTCGAATTTCCGTCACCTCCTGCGGTGAATGCGTATGTGCTCACGGTGATAGCTGCTGGGCCGAAATCTGCGTTTGAGGCGCACACGCATACGATGGCTCAGGTCGTGGGGCTCATGGACTCGCTATCCGACTTTGACCGGCGTATCTCGGCGCTCACGCCCACGCAATTACTGGCCAAAGAACAACAGAACTTTTCGCCCTTGTCCGATCCCACCTTTCAGATTCCCAACATGGCCGAGTTGTTGCCGGATGGATACGGACTTTCGACGGTTTCAGTCGCATCGCAGATGGTTTATTCGACGGGCGGCGCTCCGCAAATTCAAGGGGGTTCACCTCAAGCGGTTAAAACGGCTGCAATCACCGCGACCATTGCGGCAGCTCCCAAGGCTCCTGACAAGCCGATGGCGGCAGTTGAGTTTTCAATTCCTGCTCTCTCGATTTCTCTCCCTGCGGCCCTTCCTCCCCCACCCGACCTGAAGGCAAATCCCAACGCTCAGCCGCATAAATTGCCTCCGCTTTTGGGTGCAATTCGTCCTTCAGTAAGTAGAGAGGTGGGCACGCTCCCAGTGAGTGGTGAACTCGGGACCGTGTACCAGGCAACGGCTGAGTTTGTGTTGCCGGGTGGTGGCGGCAGAAAGTCTCGTGCGCTGCCCGTGGGGGCTTATTTTGCTTACGACGGACGGTATTGGTATCAGGTGTTTCAGGATGGCTCGGACTATTACCCCTCCGAATTTGAGCAGGTGCTCTTTACTCTGCCAGTAGAGTCCATGATGTTGCTCAACTCCAAGCAGTTGGAGCTTGTGTGTAGTGTTTCCTTGAGTCTTGCCTCTGCGCTGCAAGGTCAATACACGCTGGTCGTCGAAATGGGCTCGCCTATCGCGGGTGCCGGTCCTTCGTTTGGGATGACTTCCGTAAACTGGACGACGTTGCTACTCACTCAAACATTCTCAGTAACGAGCTTAGAAACCGCCCATAGCTTCGGAGTGCGGGTGAACTCCACCGGCATGGAGTCCATGCTGTACGGCAACTGGACGAAGATGACAGCGACTCCTCCAGAAGGAAATCTGCTTATTCGCGCTCGGCTGACAAAGTTCGATTGCGAAAACGCAACTGATGCCAGAGGCGTTTTACACATTGGAATTCCGGCAACGAAGGCAGCGATCTATTAGTTATGCTCATCAAAAGTTTACACGAAATACCGACGCTGCCAGCGGTGACTTCCGGGTTGTTGCCCGCAATTCACAACGCGGCGGTGCTGACTTCCGCGCCTACCACGGCGTTAGAGCAGAAAGGGTTGGTATTTCAGAATGCCGCCGCCAACGACATTACGTTACCGGCTGCGCTCGGACGGCCTGCGGCGAACATTGCGCCCGGTGATTATTTTGGTTGTGACGGGCGGCTTTATTACCCGGTGGAAAGGCTGGAAGGAACTAACTCCTACTATCCGCTCGAGTTCACTCGGGAACTTTTCTCGGTGTTCCTGGCTGAGGAAATGGTTCCTCAACTTGCCACGGTACGTCTGAGCTTCGACTTGGGGATGCGTTCGTTTAGCAGCAACACGATGGCCCAATGGGTCGTCGTGCTGCAAATTGGTCAGCGTTCCTCAGATATTACGCCCGCGCCGGTCGGGGCTAACCTTTCGGGTTTTTCATGGCTTCCGCCCTCGGTATCGCACGCAATTACTTTTGGCTCGGTGGCTCAACAACATTCCGTCGGATTGCAAATTCAGAGGCTTGCCGATGTAGACGGGGGTGCTGGTTTTCGCGCATCGTCGCTGTCGTTTGGCTCGATGTCGGCGTGTCAGGCTCCCACGGCTAACGGCTTTGTCATACGCGCCAAATTGGCGCAGTTCGACACGGAAAACAACGTGTCTTCGCCCTCGGGGTTTGTCGCGTATGAAATGCTCAACGGCAAAATGGAGATCAGCAAGTAATGGCTAACACGCCCATAATTGTCACTCAGCCGGTGGGTTCTATGGCTCTCTCCAGTGGCATTTACGTGCTGTCTGTCGATGCGCGTGCCAGCAACGCGGCAACGAGCAACTCAAGCGAGATCGCCAACGCAAACCTGCTTTTTCAGTGGCAAAAAGATGGCGTGGACATTGCGGGTGCAACTCAGCGCACCTTGAGTCTCACTCTTGTGCCCGATGTGCGCGGGTTTTATTCGGTGCGCGTGACGCTGGGCGGTGAAGTGGTAAAGTCAAACGCGGTGCTGGTGTCTCATGCAACGTGGCCCGCGATGATTACGCGTCAACCCACGGATGTGTATTATAATCGTGGCGACAATGCTAAATTGAGTATCGAGGTGTTTGGGACGCTTTCAGGGCCTGTGCTGTGGTTCGACTCTAGTAAATCTGTACCACAAGGTCAGTCAGTACAGGTGGCGCTTGTGGGCACGGGAGTAGAGTTGCAACTCGGAAATGGTGCCACAGCCTTCGGGCAATTCTTTGCGGTGGTCGGCACTAGCGTAAGTCAAATAGATGCTCGTCGTCAGGCGTATGTAGATTTGTGGAATGTTTACGAGTTGCTTTCCCGCCTTTGTTTAGTTTCCAACATTGTCACGGCTAGCAGTCAGTGGCTGGAAAATGCTGGAACGGGTGAACTTTTTCGTCTTTCACCTTGGCCTTCGGCTGGCACGAGCGCAGGTATCAGAGTAGAAGTTGGAACAGAATTGGCGTTGAGAATTTACGAACCAGAGTCAGCCAATTACGACTGGCATCATGGGAGCACTAACTCTGATGGGTCAATGTCTTTGAATAGTTTTGCAGCCGAGTTTCTCTCGCAATCCAGCACGCTAAATTTTGGCACTCTTTCCGCAGCGGATTATGGTTTTTACGTGATTGAAGGAATGCCGAGAGGGCAAAAAGCTTCATTTAAGTTGGCTGCAACCTTGCGTCCAACGATCACTCAGCAGCCTGTTTCCTCGACCGCTCCTGTCTCTTCAAAGATCGCGTTCTCGGTCATCGCTGGGCCCGTAGGAGAGGCCGTCACCTATCAGTGGAAAAAGGCAGATTCTCTCATTGAGGGAGCCACGAGTGCGGAATATCGCTTCACGCTCACTGAAGCAACTGCGGGGAGTTACTCGGTGGAAGTCAGCCTGGGTGGCTACATGGTAGCGTCGAATAAAGCGGAGGCTCGCATTCTTCAGCCGCCGATGATTATCACTCAACCGCAGAATGCTTCGGTGTTTTTGGGTGGTAACATTTCGCTTGGCGTTGCGGTTGCGGAATACAATTTTGCTCAACCAATCACGGCGACTTGGAAACGTAATGGAGCTTCGTTGGCTGCGAATGGTGGCAACTGGAACTTTTATGTGAATGGAGTCACTGAAAATGACTTTGGCGCGTACACCGTAGATTTGACCAACGCAGCGGGTACTACGGTGTCAGCCCCAGCGATCATTAAGTTGGCGGCTCCGCAAATCGCAGTGCAGCCGACTGCCGTGCAAGTATCCGGCGTGGGAGCGGCAGCAAGCCTGTCATGCGCTGCCACGTTGAACAGCGGATCGGTTACGTATCAGTGGCAGCGAAATGAAGTCAACGTGGCGGGCGCGACTCAGGCGACGTTGAATTTTCTGTCCGTGCAAGTGACTAATTTTGGGCGTTACCGCTGTCTGGTGACTTCCAGTGGGGGCACCACAACGAGTGACTCCGTACTGCTTTCCCTTGGAGCGGCTTTGGCTCCCTCGGTGATTTTACCAAGTGCCTTGGGATTGAAGCGTGGAGAGTTTTCTAACATTCCACTGTTTTCAAACTCGGAAGTGCAAACATGGACGACTTCAACGCTGCCTGACGGGTTGGCTCTTGAGGCCGCGAACGGGCGCATTATCGGGACGCCTGTCACGGCTGGCATTTATGTGGTGTCTATAAGCGCGGTTAATGCCTTTGGGAGCAACACGCAGGTTTTGCTACTCGACGTTGCAGAAGCTTCGGGTACGCGAAAGGCAGGGTTTAATGCGCTCATCGACGTAGAGACGCTGTCCGTGAGCGTGAATGGCAAGCCTGACGGAATTGTAACGTGTAAGCCGGGAGATAATGTGGTGCTTTTTGTGCGTTTTGTAAAAGGGGGGGTGCCGGTGGATTTCACTTTGGAATCCCTACGTTTGGGACTGGAGTATCCTCCTGAACTGGCAAGCGTTGAGTTTGTTAGGAAAGTGGATGCGGTGGGCAGTTTCTACGTCCTACTTGTTTCGGTTCCATCTGTGCGCGGCGACTTTCCACGCAGGGAAAATGCTCAATTTTCGTGGAGTGCGGCTAATCCCTTGGGCGTTGGGCCGACAGTCAGATTGGGGTCTAGTCGGAGCTTTCCTTTCCTAATTGAAGAACACTTCGGCCATGAGTGAGTTTTATATTTACCCGCAGACGAGTATTTTGTCGTGTGCCCAGTGGGCGGCATACGCTTATCAGCCGTGCGCCTCGGAGCCCGCAGGACGTTGGCAAGCGGTGAATTTGCCCGCCGGTATGGCGTGTGATCCAACCACGGGATTGGTGTCTGGAGTGCCCACAGTGGGCGGTGTGTTTGAGATCGAATTACTGACACAACGTCTCTCAGATAACGCGGTGGCGCGGCTCAAGGTGCCTTTGGAAGTGCGAGCTTTAGGTGGGACTCGCCATGCCACAGCTGATCTGCGCATTGATGTGCAGACTGGCGTACTCACCGGGTCGCCAGTCATGGGGAAGCAAGAAGACGACTTGTTTTTGTATGTGCGTTTTGTGCGAGGTGGGTTTCCTGCTCAAGTTACCATTACCGGCTTGTCTGTGACGCTCACGGACGAAGTGGTGGTGCTGCAAAGTAATGCGTGGGCAAGTTTTGATGGCGCATACGTGCTTCATGTACCGCTTTACGGCAGGGCGATTCAGCGGGCGGTGGATGAGGACTCCCACCGGCTAGAGGCTGAAATCTCGTGGCAAGAAACGCTGGACTGGGGTCTGGCGACTACCGCGATCACGCACACGACTCGCACTTTTGTTATCTCGCTGGAGGCGACCTTTGCGACTCGCGCCGCCGACATTTGGGGTGCAGCGAACGATGGAAATTGTCCAGGCACTCACCGTTGGTATCTCGGGGGCGCGTATGTGGGTAACGAGGCCGAATACAACGCGGCTGTTGTGGCAGCGGCTGAGTTGGCGCAACTCATTGCCGACGCGGATGCGTGGGGCCAAACCAATGACGGGCAGTATCTCGCCTCGGGCCGGTGGTATTTGGCTGGAGTCTATGTGGGTGGAGAAGAGGAATTTTTTTTTAACCAACCGCCCTTTTATTTTGTAGCCCGCTACGGCTCAAACTTTAGCGACCTGCGCAACTGGACAATCGCGCTGGATGCAACCCGCAAAGCCAGTCGTTTGCCGAATGGAAATGACGCTGTGGAGTTGCACGCCGATTGCGTGGTGCTGGCAGATGTGTGGGTTCAGCCTTTGAGTATTTCCACGGGCTCGCATCGGCTGACGTTTAGTTCCGCACACCGAGCAAGTGTGGGTTGCACTATAACCGGCACGGGAATTGTAACATTCAACAACGTCAGATATGCCTGAACTGCCCCGAGAACAAATTGAAGCGCACGCGCAGGAGCTTTACGAAGCTTTGGTTACTTTTGCGGAGCGCGTGCTGGTCGGTCAATACGACAACATGGAGATTATCCGCGCAAAGACGGGAGATTTGAAAAAAGCGGTTAGCGCGATTGTGCGCTGGGAAAGACGAAATTTATGAACTTTGACGACGCAATACAGCTTGGAACGCCCATTCGGCGCACCGCGTGGAGTAAATATGTGTTCCGCCAAAACGGAGTCTGGCTAGTGCAAGGGACGCCCTCTCGCGTGGTATCCGCAACCGACGTAACGGCTGAAGATTTACTCGCTGGCGACTGGACAAATTTGGACGCGGCTGGCGTGGTGGTGGCAGCGCAAGACCCGCCCGTGCGCCAAATCGTGTCTCCCAACGCGACGGGCACACCGGCCACGGGTTGACATTTTCTAAGGGGGTGTGAGCGCCCTTGCTGGAAAATACAATTTTACCCTTCCTTGCGGATCAGACTTTGCGCTGACGCTGACGTACAAAGATCAGGGAGTGCCCGTGGATATTCGTGGGTGGACGGCCCGCTCGCAAGTGCGCCATCCGCTGACTGGGACTCTGCTTTTTGAGCCCACTATTACTTTTGTTGATCCCGCGCATGGGATTTTTTGTTGGAGCGCAAACTGGCAGCAAACCGAGGGATTAACCCGCCAACCGGCAGAGTACGACGTTGTGTTGACTCGGCCCGATGGTTCACCAGGGCGACCCATTCGCGGCACCATTGAACTCGTGAATGCGGTGACTCGCCTGAATGACGCGGCACTCACCACCATGCCGGTGCCGGTCTTGGCTCCGTCCGTAGCCGTGGGTGCGGTGACTGCTTTGCCCGCTGGATCGACGCCGTATGTCCTCAATGTGGGGTCTTCGGGAAATGCCATTTTGAATTTTGGCATCCCTGCTGGTGAACGCGGCTCGGTCGAGAGCGAACTGGCGCTAACGCCTCCGCAGGACACTCAAACTCCAGTGGCATGGGCCACGGTGACGTTGCGCGATACCGCGTTCAAAATCCCTCTCTTCCTATGATAGACGTGTCTCCGAGTGTCACAGTCTCAGTGTGTGGCGAGGGTGATGCCCGCGTCACGGTAGATAGTCGCCCTCCCAACAATGTGTGCGTGGAAGTGCAGCCCGGCGGCGTTGTGTCGCTGGCTTGGGACTCGATCACCGGCAAACCAAACTTGGATGCCCTGACTGTCGAATGGAACGCCGTCCTGAACAAGCCAAATATTGCGCTGGTCGGACATCATCATTTGTCGGCAGACATCGACGACTTGCATCGCCAGCCCATTCACGCAGGCCATTTCGGGCCGTAGTTGACACCGAAAACTTCAGTCGATTCTTCAATCCATAAAATAAAACACCATGAGCGTACCTGACTACCAAAACGTTTTCCTGAAATACTCTGACATCGCTGGCGTTACGCCCTTGGCGACAGAGCTGAACATCGCTGAATTGGCGATCAACACCGCCGACGGCATACTTTTCGCCAAAAAGAACGACGGGACGGTCCTGTCTTTTAAGGACGCCACGACGTTCGCTCTGGCAATCCACGGCCACAGCATTTCGGACATCAGCGGCCTCCAGAGCGCCCTTGACACTCTCACGACTGCAGCAGCTACAGCACAGTCCGCTGCTGAAGGTGCTCAAAGAACTGCGAATACCGCAGTTCTCAATGCCGCTACGGCACAGAATGGCGCTGATGCTTCGCTGAAGAAGGACCAGAATCTCGCTGACTTGAGCGACAAGGCAATGGCGCGTTCCAACTTGGGCGTAATGTCCTCCGTTGAAACGACAACCGCTATTGCAACCGCCAAGGGTGAAGCTGAAACTTATGCTGATACAGCCATCACCAACCTTGTTGGCGGTGCATCTGAAGCGTACAACACGCTCAAGAAGCTTCAGACTGAACTTGAAGGTGAAGGCAACGCGATCTCCGGTTTGGTCACCACCATCGGGGGCGTGGATACTCGCGTATCGACTCTCGAAAGCCAGAACCTCGACAGCCGCATCACGACAGCGCAGTCTGCTGCTGACACTGCGCAGGCCGGTGCTGATGCGTCGCTCAAGAAAAGCGACAACCTTGCCGCTGTAGCCGACAAGGGTGCTGCTCGCACCAACCTCGAAGTCTACTCCACGACGGAAGTGGATGTTGCCATTAGCTCTGCTGTTTCCGCTCTTTCTGGCTCTGCGGGGCAAGACATCGCCGCTGTAAGTGGCCGTGTTACAGTCCTTGAGGGTCAGAACCTCGACAGCCGTTTGTCTACTGCGGAAACCCAGCTTTCCGGCCTGGGCACCATGTCCGTGCAAAACTCTGACAACGTGTCCATCTCCGGTGGAGCGATCACTGGAAGCGTGACTCTCGGTTCGAGTCAGGCGTTGCTTCCCACTGATGCCGGAACGGTTCTAACGAGCCGCTCGACCATTCGTGGAGGCACGTTCTCGGGTTTTTAGTCGGGGAAACGAACCCCGTTAAATTCGTTAATCGCGACGATAACCGGTTTGTCAATTTAGAAAACTGGGCTCCGAACGATGTGAGCGTCCACGCCAGTCGCCTGCCTAACAGCAGCGACGCGGTGATTCTCACGGCGGATTGTACGGCTGATCTGGACGTGTGGGTACAACCCGCGTCCATAGACATCGGGTCGTATTCGCTCACGCTTACCTCCTTAACCGGGGCAAACCTGACCTGTACCGTCACTGGGACGGGGTCTATCACGCTCAATGGCGTGAACTTCAACCAGTAAAAAACGGGCGCTGGAGCAAAGAAACACTCCAGCGCCCAAATTCTTTTCTTTCGCAAATGAATCCTTCTGCTTCACTCACTGCTTCTTCTGTCATTTTCAACACGGGCTCCGAAAATTTTGGAGACATCAACGCAGCCAATGTCACTTTCAACGATGGCGCTGCAAACAGCGGCACCGTAACTGGTAACGCTGCCTTTGCTGGGACGGCAATCAATCGTGCGGCTGGCACTATTTCAGGAAATGCCGTGTTTTCTGACACTTCAGTTAATGCTGGGGTAGTCAGCGGGGATGCTAGTTTCGCGGTTGGTGCAACAAACACTGGAACCGTCTCGGGTACGGTGGATGACGGCGCTGCCGCTGCTGCGTTGGCGGCTTACCGGGCGGCACATAGTGGACGCTCGCCAGCGGAAGAAGCTACTTATCAAGCGCAAGCGTTGGCGGCTTACCGGGCGGCACATGGTGGACGCTCGCCAGCGGAAGAAGCTACTTATCAAGCGCAACTCGCTGCGGATGCTGCCGCTGCACAGGCCGCTGCTGCGTTGGCGGCTTACCGGGCGGCACATAGTGGACGCTCGCCAGCGGAAGAAGCTACTTATCAAGCGCAACTAGCCACTGATTTGCAGGCGTACCGCGATGCGCATCAGGGCCGCTCGCCAGCGGAAGAAGACGCTTATCAGGCGCAGGTTGTTGCTGATGCGGCTGCGTTGCAGGCGTACCGCGATGCGCATGAGGGGCGCTCGCCAGCGGAAGAAACCGCATATCAAGCGCAACTAGCTGCGGATGCTGCCGCTGCACAGGCCGCGCAAGAGTTGGCGAATTATCGGGCGGCGCATGAAGGACGTTCCCCAGCGGAAGAGGCCGCATATCAGGCGCAACTCGCTGCGGATGCAGCCGCTGCACAGGCCGCTGCCGCTGCACAGGCCGCGCAAGAGTTGGCGAATTATCGGGCGGCGCATGAAGGACGTTCCCCAGCGGAAGAGGCCGCTTATCAGGCGCAACTTGCTGCTGACGCTGCTAATTCACAGGCCGCTGCCGATTTGCAGGCTTTCCGTGATGCTCATTATGGCGCAACCCCTGCGCAGTACGATCAGGCGTATGCGGATGTGCAAGCAAACATTGCCGCGCAACTTGCTGCAAATGTGGGGTTAAACAATCTTTCTGATTTGGGTAACTACAGTATCTACGTTTCTATTTGGGCATACAACACCACGGCGTATGGTTCCTACGAAGAGGCCGCTGCCGCTCGTCAGGCCGCGCAAGAGTTGGCGGCTCAAAGGCAAGCTTACCGCGATGCGCACGAGGGCCGCTCGGAGGAGGAAGAGGCTGCTCATCAGGCGCAAGTCTATGCTGACTTGCAGGCTTACCGCGATGCACACAGTGGACGCTATCCAGCGGAAGAAGACGTTTATCAGGCGCAACTTGCTGCGGATGCGTTCGCTTATCAGGCGTGGTTAGCGACTAATTCAGGTGTATTCCAGTACACTGGGAATGGATTCCGCAATGGCCAATGGGCGTACAACCAGACGGAATATGCGTCTCAGGCTGACGCGCAGGCGGCATACGACGCTGCAAACCCTTAACGGCAAGCCGTAGTTGTCACTCTTTGAGTAGGTATGCCCGCTGAAACCAACATCCTGCAAATGCGCCTCGCGGAAACGCCAGAAGCCGTGCCCCACAGTTCTGAAGTATTGGTTGGAGAACCCAACTTTAACCAGTTTACAGGAAGGCTTTACGCTAAAATGAGCAACGGCACGATGGTGTGTATCAATCCCGAAATCACCCTTGGTACGCTGGGAGCTTCACCGCTCCTGCACCAGCATATGCCGGGGGACATCATCGGTGCTGGCAACGTCATTGGTCGCAATGTCTCGCTCGTGGGTGACGCAGGTTCGGCGCAGGTTGTTTTGGGTAACGACTCACGCCTGAGCGATGCCCGGACTCCTTTGACGCACGGGCATTCCATCAGCGAGATCAGCGAGTTGGCTGACTCACTTTCGACATTAACGACGGCCCTCAATGGCAAACAACCCGCCGGACATTACGCCGGAGAAGTACATTCGCATCTTGTATCCCAAGTTTCCGGCCTTCGCGCTGAACTGGACGCCATTGTGGCCCGCATCGCAGCTTTGGAAAACGCCTAATATGAAAACCATACTCGCCAGACTTCAAGAACCCTCAACTTATGCCGGACTCTCGGCGCTTCTTGCGTTGGCTGGCTTAAATATTCCGGACGCAAAGTACCAGGGAGTGACTCACGCGATAGCTGCTATTGCCGGAGCTATTGCCATGTTTGTTGGCGAAAAGTCCAATGCTAATCCCCCTGCTTCAGGCTCTTAGCAGTTGGTTGCAACTGCGGCTGATCTCCGCTCGTTGGGAGCTCACTCGCGAAATTGAACGCTACTGTGA
>Ga0209499_1000667_pt1 | contig 25097 bp, 24 predicted proteins | sample C_130208_EF_Meta_FD_187306 | JGI IMG/M metagenome (GOLD analysis project Ga0209499, IMG submission 187306) | Freshwater microbial communities from Lake Croche, Canada to study carbon cycling - C_130208_EF_MetaG (SPAdes) (version 2) | ecosystem: Environmental > Aquatic > Freshwater > Lake... | reverse complement strand
CGATCATTGTTCTGCGATCACTTGAAACTAATCCAGCCGCCGAAATTCCAATAAATTCAGTTGGGAATTCAATCAGAAGTTCTGAAATCACTTCAGCAATAACTTTATTTAGATCATCGCCGCCGGATTTGGGAGTATCTCGCCTAACCTTCTTTTGAATTACTCCGTCAGCGTTAACTGCGCCACCGAGGACCTTTGTTCCCCCGACATCAATACCAAGGCTGACCCCTGAGGCTTTCAAATCGTTAGCCTTCGATCTTCTTCTTCAACTGATTGAGCGCCTGATCAATTGTTGCTCGCTCCGCTTTTTGTCGCATCATAGCGGGCACTGGCATCGATAGCCCAACAGTCAATTCATAAGTTACGGTCGTTGTGTCATCGCCGTTATCTTTAACTAAATATGAGCCAGTCATTTCAGTTAGTAGATCTGCATCATCGAGGGAAAAATTTAATTGGCTCGGTGCACTTGTCCAGTCATAATCCAAGGTGACTCGATCCTTCATCACTCCAGCATCGATCGACATCTTTACCTTCGTTGCTCTACCCGTTGCATCTTTTTCGAGCACCTCAACAGATTTAATAGCGGTCGACCAGTTTGGATATTCGGCTAGGTCGAATAGAACGGATGAAACTTCCTCGGTGCCAGCTTCAATGATGATGGAATTCTTCGATGTTTCGCTCATGTCGCAAGGATAGTGGAAGGTGCTCCCCGTTAGATCTAGCGAATTTGGGAGCTCCCACGCTAGCGTTCGGCTATGGAACAGTTCTCAGTGCCGGCACTTGTACCCCCAGCCACCTCGGGAAATTTAACAAATCTCGTTACTGATCGGGCCCGGTTAGAACCAAATCGCGTCACACTTTCTAGGCCTCTTGGAGATGGCTGGCAAGGTGTTACCGCAAGTGAATTTGAATCAGAGATTAGAGCAGTCGCAAAGGGGCTAATCGCAACTGGAATTCAAGTCGGAGATCGAGTCGCGATTATGGCTAAGACTCGTTACGAATGGACGATATTAGATTTCGCAATCTGGTTTAGCGGCGCCGTCTCCGTTCCAGTTTATGAAACTTCCAGCGGTGAACAAGTTGAATGGATCCTCTCGGACTCCGGCGCAGTCGCAATTATTGTTGAGACACCACAATTACGCGAAGTTGTTTCACCAGTTTTAACTCCCAACTGTAAAAATATTCTGACTATAACTGACGGCGCGCTTGATCAATTAGTTAAAGCTGGCACAGGTGTAAGCGATGATGAAGTTGAATCACGCCGTCTCACTCCAAAACCAGAATCTCTAGCAACGCTCATTTATACATCTGGAACAACTGGCAAGCCAAAAGGCGTGCAACTAACACACGAAAACTTTTTATCTGAATGTGGCAATGTTGTCCAAGGCGCAAGCGATTTATTCCTAAAGCCTGGTGGCTCAACTTTATTGTTCTTGCCAGTTGCACACGTTTTTGGTCGTATGGTCCAAGTTGGCGCAATTACCTCCGGACTTCATCTCGCGCACTGCGGAGACATCACAAGACTTCCACTTGATCTCGCCTCATTTAAACCTACCTTTGTTCTTGCGGTACCTCGAATCTTTGAAAAAATTTACAATGGCGCGGAGGCTCGTGCTGACGCAGCTGGCAAAGGTGGCATCTTTCGCAAAGCTGCAGCAACTGCCGTGGCTTACAGCGAAGCAATTGATTCTAAAAAGGTTGGCGTTGGTCTCAGGGTTAAGCACGCTATTTTTGACAAATTGGTCTACTCAAAGATTCGCGCCGGTATGGGTGGTCGGGTCGAGGCAGCCATCTCGGGTGGTGCGCCACTGGGCACGCGATTAGGACACTTCTATCGAGGTGCCGGAATAAACATTTTGGAGGGTTACGGCCTGACTGAAACAACCGCCGGTGCAACACTGAATTTAACAGCATCACAAAAAATCGGTTCGGTTGGCCGTCCGCTTCCTGGCACCACAATCAAAATCGGCGACGATGGTGAAGTCTTGATCAAGGGTGAAATCGTTATGGCGGGCTATTGGCAGAACGATGCCGCAAATAGCGAAGTGTTTACCGCAGATGGGTACTTTCGCAGCGGAGATTTAGGAGTGATAGATAGTGATGGCTTCTTATCTATTGTCGGCCGTAAGAAGGAACTAATCGTTACCTCTGGTGGAAAGAATGTTGCACCTGCCGTACTTGAAGATCGAGTCCGCTCGCACCCACTCGTGAGCCAATGTGTAGTTGTTGGCGATAACAAGCCATTCATCGCGGCCCTAATAACCATTGATCCAGATGCAATTAAGAGTTGGATTGTTGCAAATAAAAAAGAGGGCGCCAGCGTTCCGTCTTTAGTTAATGATCCAGATCTATTGGCCGTCATCCAAACTGCGGTCGATGAAGCAAATAAATCTGTCAGTCGTGCGGAGTCCATTAGAAAATTTAGTATCCTGCCCAATGACTTCACAATTGCTGGTGGCCAACTAACTGCAAAAATGTCTATTAAGCGCCACGTAATCAACTCGGAATATGCAAAGGAAATCGCTGGCCTCTTCAATGAATAGCAATTAGTCGTGAAACTTTCCCGCAGTATTCACGACGAGCTCTCCGAAGATTTATTGGCAATTACTTACCAATTCGACTCGATTGTTGGGCGAGATGAAATTACTCAGCAGACGCGCACTCAAATTAGAGCGATCCAAGTTGAAATTACTTCACTTGTAGAAAAACTTCGCCATGAAATCCTAAGTAGCCCAGTCAAGCAGGGAATAGTCTTCTCGATTGATATTCGGGCTCAAATTTCGCTGTTGAAGCAATCAATAGAACTTTTAGAATCAACTCCCACTACTGAAAACTTGTTGAACACACTTGTGGAAATTTTGGCATTTCCACTTAGTTACCTAACTGGCGAGCGAGTTGGCATGCGCGATGACTATGACCTGACCAAGCGCGAAAAAGAAGTGTTAAAAATACTTCCACGTGGAATTACCGCAAAAGCAATGGCAAGTGAATTATTTTTGACTGAAGCAACAATAAAAACGCATCTTGCTTCTATCTATCGAAAATTAGGGGTAGCAAATCGAACTCAAGCGATTGCGGTTGGCTTGGACGCCAAACTCTTAACCTTTTAGCAACAGCGCAAAACGCGCGCCCCAGCTATTCCAATTCCAATCCGATACCGCCCACTCCCGGCCTCGTTTTCCAAGTCGATCCATTAACGCGCGGTCTGAAAGCAATTCAATCACGCTCGTTGCAATTGCAGCCAGATTATTTCCAGCAACAACATAGCCAGTTTCACCAACTAATACCGCATCCGGTGCTCCGCCAGAATCTCCGGCTATCACTGGTAAACCACAAGCACTCGCCTCCAGATAAACAATGCCCAGTCCTTCAACCTCCAGGCCAAAGAATCTAGAGCGACTTGGCATCACAAAAATATCTGCCATATTTAGATACCTAGGCAATTCGTCGTAGTGAATTCGGCCAACAAAGATTACGTTGGCTTCTAAATCTAATTTTTTAACCAAGCCACGGAGGTAATCTCCTCTGGGTCCTTCACCTACGATAATTAATACGACGTCTGGTATCGCTCGCTTAATTTGTGGCAAGGCCGCAATCAGCCGGTCTTGACCCTTGCGATGGACCAATCTTCCTACCGAAATAATTGTTGGTCGATTCTCGATCGCAAACTTCGCTAATAAATCTCGCGGTTTAGTTGAAGGAATAAAGTGCTCAGTATTTATCCCTGGCGCAATGTGAGCTAGCTCAGTTCTGGCTCCAACCGCTGGAGCAATCGCACTTCTTGTAAATTCACCCAAGTATGTGATGACATCGCTATGGTTGCCGATTCGGCGCATCGCAAATTTAAACGGAACCAACTTTGACCACCAAACTTCATGACCATGAGTTAAAGCGACAATCCGCTGGGCACCTGCCCTACGCAAATTTGGCGCCATCCACGCCAGCGGCGCCGCAGCACCAAACCAGACGATGGTTGTTCCATGAGCGCGCATAACACTCTTAATATTTGAAATCACTCTTGGCGTAGGTAGCAAAACACGAGATTTATCGCGAATGACGACTACGCCAAGTCGCTCATTTAGCTCTTGATCAAACTTATGGGTACCGGGCTGGGTCGAGGTATAAATAACTATCTCGCGACCGTTTAATTGTTCGAGCAAACCAAGAATGAATGTTTCTATCCCACCAGCTCTGGGTCCAAGGTCGTTGGTAACTAAAAGGACCGGACGCGAACTAGATTCGGCGGGCGCCATAAAAACTTAGAGAACCAAAGGATGACCCAAAGCTTTCAACTTTGACGCGGGCGCCAGGATGCGGAGCATTTACCATTCGGCCGCCGCCTAAATAAATTCCAACGTGCGAGATGTAATGGCGACGGCCAAAGAAAACTAAATCGCCGGGTTGCAATTTATTAAACGCAATTTTCTTGCCGTAATTAGCTTGCGCTGCCGCCGAATGTGGCATTGATACGCCCGCGGCGCCAAATGCTCGCATCGTTAAACCACTGCAATCCCAGAGAGTTGGACCGGCGGCGCCAAATACGTAGCGATCTCCAATCTGCTTGATGGAAAAGCGAAGTGCCAAGGCGCCACGACCCGATCCTAAATTTGCTTTTGCAACCAACGCATTCGAAGCAGCTTGATCGGCATTCTCTTGGTCATTTACTAATCGAGCTAAGCGCTCTCGTTCCGCTTTTGTCAGACTTGCAAGTAATTTTTCGGCCTGGGCCAACTTGTCTTGAGCAGCGGCTTGTTGTGCGGTGTATCGCGCTTGGGCAGCTTTGGCTAACGCAACTTTGTCATTTACCGTTAATGAGGTTGCGGTTAATCGTTGTTTAGCCGCCGCATACTGGCGAAGTTGTAGGGACTGTTTGCGAGTCACCGCCTCTAAAGAACCAGCAGCTGACAGATACAAACCAGGATCAGAAGAAAATAGAAGTTCCATGCTCTGACTTATTCCGCCAGATTTGTATTGCTCGCGAGCAATGTTTCCCAGTGAAGCTTTGAATTGCGAAACTGTGACTGCTTGAGCTGCTGCTTGTTTTTGCACAGAGGCAAGAGTGCGATTCAAAGAATTTAGCTCTACTTGTGCTTGCTGCGCGGCTTCACCTGCGCTAGCCGCATCCTCTTGAAGTGCCCGAACTTTTAACCTTACATCAGCTAAATTTGGTGCTGCTTGCGAAGGTCCAGTAATAAAAATTAAGTTTGATAGAAGTAGTGCCATAAATGTGATCCCCAGAATTGCAGAACGAGCGCTCTTCCTTGACATCATCAGGTTAGGGTACCGATTGGAAAGGCGCTAACTCAAGCCAAGGGCAATTTGGGCGTAATTTACGCGGGGTTTAACGCAGATAAATTTGAGATAACTAGTTTGCAAAGCGAAGTGGTGGGACCAATCCTTTCTCAGATAGTACTGAGATCGCATTGACTTCTTTTTCGGATATCCCACTCGCTGGATTGGGCAGGATTTCTAGTAAAACCGACACAACGCAATCATCACAAGAGATGTTGCGCATGGTGCAACTTTCGCAATCTATGATCATGGCAAGAGGTTAGCGGCGGCCACTGACATCAAGTGATACTCGCCCAGTAGTACCTTTGGGCCATGACGGTCAGCGCAAATATCATCTTGGGCGCCGATGGCAGCACTTCGCGAGGCGGCTCATCAGCCGGACTTACCGATTTGGCAGATCGCTCCCGCTTTCACAATATTCGAAGTGCGGCCGACGCCATCTTGATTGGTGGAAACACAGCTCGGACTGAGCCATATGGCAAGACGCCGATTCCATTGGTAATAATTTCGGCGCAAAATGAAATACCTGACTTAGTTCGAGCAAACCCAATGGTAAATATCTGGGATTTACCCCCGATGGTGGCGTTAGAAAAGGCCCGTGCCGAATTCGGTCCAAATATATTAATTGAAGCAGGTCCAGAGCTGCTCCGCGAATTCCTGCGACAGCGAGTGATCCAAGAATTATTTATTACACTCTCGTCGCAAACCGGCGGCACTAATAAAGTTGAACTAACAGAACTTATTGCGGGATTTAGTGAAGCCTCGCGTGAGAAAGTTTCGGGAACGATATTTTTAAAGTACTTAAGGAAGTAAATTAATAAACTGCCTCATCAAAAGTCAGCCAACCTCAGCCAAGTGAGATCACTGCAACGCCTCCGACAGCGAGAATAATTCCTAAATACTGAACTTTATGTAACCGCTCGTGTAGGAAACGAAAGGCCAGGAGTGCTGTCACGATCGGAAATAGTGAGCCCAGAACCATGGCGATTGAAACTAGCCCCTTAGTAGTTGCTACCCCAAGAAAATAATTTGCCAGGAAATCAGTACTGCCGATGAGAAATAAAACGCGATAATCAATTAACGCAAAACCACCAATAGTGCGGTACCGGAGGGCAATTAAAATGCAAATTGAAATTGTTACAACGCGCATTGCAGTCATTGTTAATAGGGAACTCGTTTTCGAACCTTGCGCCATGAATGTTAAGGCGGTGCCAAATCCCACTGCAGCTCCAACTCCATATAACAGTGGCTTTAATGGCAAGCCTTTAATGATGTCTGGACCTGACGCACAAAAGGCACCAGCAAGGGCAATCGCCATCCCAACGAATTGAATTGACTTAGGCCGCTCACCGCCGATGAAGGCAACAGTAAGCGGAATGATTGCGCTAAGTGAACTAATGGGTGAGACAACTCCCATCCGTCCAGTTGCGAGTCCAGAGTAAAAAGAAGTTAAGCCCAGAAAACCAGCGATGCCCGCCCCGATCGCTGGGATGAAATAACCATTCCAGTTCAGGGTTGGATTTTGATAACTTCCACTAGCCAAAACAATCACAACACCAACGACCAATCCCATAAATTGCGAGACGCCAGTAACGGCAAGGGATTTATAGCGTTTTGATAAATTTCCACCCAGAAAATCTGCGCTACCCCAAAGGAGACTGGAAAAGAGAGCCAAGATCGAAGCCATCAGCGAAGGTTATCCCACGGAGCGCAAAGGCTCGCGCCTCCCAAGGTAAAGTTAATATGAGCCTTACCATTAAGTAATGCGCGAGCCCACATTCGATGAAATTATCTCGGAAATCCGTGCGCTAAAAGTTAGAAATGAAATCCTCTTTGAAGAAGTTCCAGCTCCGCAGAAACTTGCGCCTTTTGCACTAGCCATGACCGCTGATGTGCTGGAAGATGCTGCAACTGGCCGCTTTGTTTTGCTTCATGATCCAGATGGCCAAGATGGTTGGTCTGGCAAATTTCGATGCGTGACATTTGTGCGAGCTGCAATTGATAATGAAATGGCGAGTGATCCACTGCTCTGCGACATTGGTTGGACCTGGTTAATGGAATCTCTGGCCCGAAATAACTGTGACTACACCGCACCTAGTGGCACCGTGACTCGGGTTGCAAGTGCGTCTTATGGAACGTTAGAAAATATTGATGATGGTTCTGAATTAGAAGTTCGAGCATCATGGACACCTAATTCTGGAATACAACTAGTTAATAATGTAATGGCCTGGCTCGAACTTTTAGAACTCTCTGCTGGACTGCAACCAATCCCACAAGGTGTCACGCAGCTCGGCCGAGCAAAATTAGCAAACCAAAATTAAGTATCTAAATGGCGCAACCGTTATTAGCACCGAGCGCTGGCATTCCTGCGCTTGTACTTAGCGAATCTGGCTTAGAAGAAGTAATAGCTCAACTATTAAATGGGGTCGGTCCAATTGCGGTGGATGCGGAACGCGCTTCTGGTTATAAATACTCGGCGCGGGCTTACTTAATTCAAATTAAAAGAAATGGTGGTGGCTTACACCTCCTAGATCCCATCGCTATTGGATCAACAAATCTCTGGCAAAAAATGTCGGAGGCTTTTCAAGAAGAAGAATGGATTATTCATGCCAGCACGCAAGATCTGCCATGTCTGCGCGAACTAGGAATCAACCCAACCAAGATATTCGATACCGAATTAGGCGGCCGGATTGCAGGTTGCGAGCGCGTTGGCCTTGGGCCGCTGACTGAAAGTTTGTTGGAAGTTCAACTTGCTAAAGAACATAGCGCCGTTGATTGGTCGATCCGCCCACTGCGAGATGAATGGTTAAATTACGCCGCGTTGGATGTAGAACTTTTAATTGAACTTCGCGATGAAGTTTGGAAATTACTCGAGGCCCAAGGAAAACTTGATTGGGCGCTTGCTGACTTTGCGGCGATACTTGCGGCTCCCCCACCACCACCGCGAGAAAACCCATGGCGTCGTACCTCCGGAATGCACAAAGTTCGTGACCGGCGCACCTTAGGAATTATTCGAGATCTTTGGCAGGCTCGGGATTCATTCGCCAAAGAAATCGACTTGGCCCCGGGCCGAGTTTTCAATGATGAAACTTTGGTAGAAGTTGCCACAAAGCGCCCGGCACAGATTGATGAATTTAAGAAAATTATTCAAAAGCGCTCACGTGTAGTGGATCCACCAATTAAAGATTGGTTTGAAATTCTTCAAAGCGCGTTATTAACTCCGGAATCAGAACTTCCAGAACTGCGAACTCCTTCCAATTCATTGCCACCCGTTAAATTGTGGGCGGCCCGAAATCCACTTGGGTTTGCTCGGGTTACCCACGCCCGCGCCGCGATTACCGAGAAGGCGCTGGAGCTGCTTATGCCGGTAGAAAACCTAATCTCGCCGGAAGCAGTCCGAAGGTTGTGCTGGGCCCAGCCACCTGCCGAACTGGCCAGCCTCGGCGACTACGTAAGCGCCAAACTCCTTGAACTAGGTGTGCGTCCTTGGCAGATATCTCAGACCAGCCAGGAGCTCGCGCAGGCGCTGCTGGCGACCGAGCCACTTGTTGTAGCGCCCGAGGCCCCAGAAGAGGAGGCGGAAGTGGCCGAAGGGGCCTAATTACGCAACATTGCAGTTGCGTAATTCCACAACTTAGATTTAGGCTTACCCCATGTTGAGCACATTCTTAATCGCCCTTCGCGAGGGTCTGGAAGCTTCGCTGATCATCGGAATTCTCGTGGCCTACTTAACGCGGACTGGGCGCAAGAACTCGCTCCCTTGGTTATGGCTTGGAGTGGCAAGCGCAGTACTTCTCAGTCTGGGCCTAGGAGCCTTTTTGAGTTTTACCTCAACTCAACTTTCAACGCGTGGTGAAGAAATATTTGCGGGTACCACTTCACTTGCTGCGGTGGCATTAGTAACCATCATGGTTTTTTGGATGAAGAACAGCGCACGTGGACTTCGCGATGAATTACAAGGCAAAGTAGATCATGCTTTGGGCTTTGGAAAATTTGCCTTAGTATCTGCTGCTTTTTTTGCAGTCGCGCGCGAAGGGCTAGAAACTGCGCTCTTTGTTTTCACGAACTTCAAAACGGTTTCACAAGATAGCGCTCCTTCGATCGGACTTATTTTCGGATTGCTTGCCGCTATCGGACTCGGTTTTGGTATCTATCGCAGAAGTATTAAATTGAATTTAGGAAAGTTTTTCACGATTACTGGTTCCGCGCTTTTAGTAGTCGCCGGTGGCGTGCTCTCTCACGGAATATCTGAATTCCAAAAATTTGGTGCTCTTCCAGGTGCTAACTCTTATATTTGGAACTGGCGCGGTGCTAATTCAGTTTTGACTACCGTTCTAGATGGAACGATCGGAATCGGAACCAGCCTGACTTGGCTTCAAATTCTAGTTTGGGGCGCCTACCTTTTTGTTTCCCTCCGGATCTACTTGGCAAAGGCAGTCGCTAAGCCAGCGGAAAAACTAGTAGCCGCTTAACATTCCTTTTTAATCTACTCACTAGTAACCTAGGGTTATGAGCGAGCGAGTTGTACTTGTCGATGCAGTCCGATCCCCATTTGGTAAGGCCGGAAGTCTCTATTCTGGAACCAGAGCCGATGACATCATGGTTCGTACTTTGCGCGGACTGCTAGAGCGAAATCCTAAGGTTTCACCAGATCAGATAGATGATGTTGCGATTGCCGCCGCAACCCAAACTGGTGATCAAGGAATGAACATAGGCCGTAGCGTCTCACTTCTCGCCGGAATTCCAGATTCGGTTCCTGGTTATTCAATCGATCGTTGGTGTGCTGGCGCGCTTACTGCGGTGACAACTGTGTCTGGTGCAATTGCGATGGGACAGTACGACATTGCAATCGCCGGTGGCGTTGAACATATGGGAAATCATCCGATGGGTGATGGCATGGATCCCAACCCACGATATCTCGCTGAAAAATTGGTCGACACTGATGCACTGCAAATGGGTGCAACTGCCGAGCGCTTACATGACAAGTTTCCCCATTTAACGAAGGAGCGCGCAGATAGATATGCCGTTGCCTCGCAAAATAAAACAGCAGCTGCGTATGCTGCTGGAAAAATACAACGAGATTTAATTCCAGTTGCAGTCCGCTCAGAAGAACTCGGTTGGGGTATTGCTACGGTTGATGAACCGCCACGTCCGGGCACAACACTGGAAGCACTTGCCGCTCTTAAGACGCCATTTCGTGCTGCCGGACGCGTAACCGCTGGAAATGCTGCTGGCCTAAATGACGGTGCCACTGCTGCAATACTCGCAAGTGAATCAAAGGCGCTAGAACTTGGTTTAAGCATCAAGGCAAAATTGGTTTCATTTGCATTCGCAGGCGTTGCACCAGAAATCATGGGATATGGACCAGTTCCTAGCACGATCAAAGCGCTTGCCAAGGCCGGCCTAAAGATTGAGGACATTGGACTCTTTGAAGTGAATGAAGCCTTTGCGATTCAAGTTTTATCATTTCTAGATCACTTTGGAATTAGCGATGATGATCCGAGAGTCAATCCGGTAGGTGGTGCGATCGCAGTTGGCCATCCACTTGCCTCCTCAGGCATTCGTTTAATTCTTAACCTCGCTCGAAGCTTTGAGGAGCACCCAGAAGTTCGTTACGGATTAACAACAATGTGTATCGGACTTGGCATGGGTGGCTCAGTAATTTGGGAGAACCCGCACTTCACTGGCAACGGTACTGGCAAGGGCGCTAGCAAATGAGTGAGATTAAACTTCCAGACGGGGCGCCAGAGGAAGTAATCACAAAAGCTATCTTGCGTGAAATTGATCTGAGTGCCTTTGGGCAGGCCGGTTCACTCTCGTTGATTACTTTGGATAACGGGATGGATCACAATCGTCCAAATACTTTTGGTCCAGCCTCACTAGCCGCACTTGCGCAAGTGATAACTGCAGCTGAGCAAAGCTCCTCAGTCGCTATCGCTATAACGGGTAAGCCATTTATTTTTGCTGCCGGCGCCGATCTATCTGCGCTCGCTTTTCTAACTGAGAAATCCCAAGCGCTCGCCATCGGAAAGCTCGGTCATGATGTATTTCGTCGGCTGGGTGAGAGCACGAAACCAACTTTTGCTTTTGTTAACGGCTTGGCACTTGGTGGTGGGTTAGAGATTGCGCTGCACTGTAACTATCGAACTCTGGCAACTACCGCTTTCACCGGCCTACCTGAAGTTTTCCTTGGACTTGTGCCAGGTTGGGGTGGGGCAACAATTTTGCCTAAGTTAATTGGCCCCGAAAAAGCAGTTCAGGTAATTATCTTGAACGCGTTAAATAACAACACCATGTTAAAAGCAAATGATGCGTTGGCCCTAGGTGTTACCGATGCCGTATTTGCGCCGGCAGATTTCCTTGAGAACTCAGTGCGCTTCGCTGCGCAAGTTCTTTCTGGTGCCAAGAAAATCACCCGCCCTGACCACACTGCCGATGTTGCGCAGTGGGAGGGCGCAATCAATACTGGCAAGGCTGCGGTTGCCAAAAAATATGGTGGTGCGCCAATCTCTGCACCTGCAATGGCTCTTGAATTAATCACGGCATCACGAACTAATTCGCTCTCCGAAGGATTTGATGCTGAAGAGAGCGCGCTGGCAACTCTCACTATGAGTGATCCACTACGTGCCTCGCTATATGCCTTTAACCTAATTCAAAAGAAGCGCAAGAAAGTTGAAGGGGCACCTAAGCCCGCGCTGGCGCGAAAAGTAAGCAAGGTTGGTGTCGTAGGTGCTGGGCTTATGGCGTCCCAACTCGCTTTGATCATTCTTCGAAATCTGAAAGTACCTGTAGTTATTACAGATCTCGATCAAGAGCGAGTTGATAAAGGCTTGGCTTACATCAAGAGTGAAATTACGAAATTGGTTGAGAAAAAGCGCATGAGTCCAGAGACCGCGCTTCGAATCTCCGGGCTAGTCTCTGGCTCGGTAGATAAATCAATTTTTGCAGATTGCTCTTTCATAATTGAAGCAATCTTTGAAGAGATTGAATTAAAAAAGAAACTCTTCAAGGAGTTAGAGACGATAATCTCGCCAGAATGCGTCTTGGCAACCAACACCTCATCACTCTCAGTTACGGCGATGGCCCAAGGCCTAGCGCACCCGGAGCGCGTCATTGGCTTCCACTTCTTTAACCCAGTCGCGGTTATGCCACTTCTAGAAATTGCTCGTACCCCAGCCACCGATGATGCAACAACTGCTACCGCGGTTGCTATCGGTAAAGAGCTCAAGAAGACCATGGTGATCGTTAAAGATTCGCCCGCCTTCGTTGTCAACCGTCTACTTACCCGCTTCATGGGTGAAATTACCGACTGCATTGATGAAGGTACTGACCCAGCAATTGCTGACGCTGCGATGAAACCTCTTGGGTTGCCTATGACCTCCCTTGAATTACTTGGCCTTGTTGGTCCAGGAATTGCACTGCATGTTGCGCAAACTTTAAATAAGAGTCTGGGTGATCGCTACCGAATATCACCAAGCATGGAACGTTTTGTTAGCGAAGGCGTTCGTGCTTTCTATTTGAAAAACGATGATGGTTCACTTACTGCCAATCCAGCGGCGATCAAGATTATTGAAGAGACCACCCAAAATAAGCCAACTTGTACAACGCAAGATGCGGTAAGAATTCGTGCCTTATCTGGACTCGCACAGGAAGCTCGCATGATGCTAGATGAAGGTGTTGTTTCAAGTGCTGCTGAGATTGACTTATGTATGTTGCTGGGCTGCGGCTGGCCGCTGCACCTAGGTGGAATCTTGCCTTACCTAGATCGCGAAGGTATTAGCGATTTGGTTTGCGGTCAACGCTTTCATCCAGCGGGAGTTGCATCGCTGCCGGCGTAAGGTCATCTTTTACTGAACTGCTCCAAGTGACTAATTGATTGCTGATATTTTTTGCGGTAATTCCTAGATCACTTAAAATTTCCGAGCGCTTAGAATGTTCGATAAATGTAAGTGGTACACCGATCGAGTGAATTGGAACGCCAAGATTTGCATCGCGGAACATCTCGGAAATTGTGCTGGCGATTCCGCCATGGCGAATTCCATCTTCAACAACGACAACACTCTTATATCTGCGAGCCATTGTTACCAAGCTTGCAGGTAGCGGCTTCACCCAACGCGGATCAATTACGGTAACTCCAACGCCTTCACGATAAGCCTGAGCCGCCGCTTCAACACAGAGGTGGGCCATCGCACCAATACTTATCAGCAAAATATCCGCACTCTCGCCTCGGTATAAAACATCAATTCCATCACGTCGTTCAAATGCTGGAATATCTGGACCAACGGCGCCCTTAGGGAATCTAATTAGTGACGGCGCATCGGAAATATCAATTGATTCTCGCAGCGTCTCGCGAACCCGCTCACCATCTCGTGGCGCAGCAACATGAAGGGTTGGGACAATTCCAGTTAGGGCTAAATCCCATATACCGTGATGCGACGGGCCATCATCTCCGGTAACACCCGCACGATCTAACACAAAAGTTACTCCAGCTTTATGGAGCGCAACATCAAGTAATAGTTGATCAAATGCGCGATTTAAAAAGGTTGAATAAACCGCAACAACCGGATGCAAACCGGTAAATGCTAAGCCAGCTGCGCTCGTGGCGGCATGTTGTTCTGCAATACCAACATCGATCGTACGTTCTGGGAAGTGCTCTTGGAATTTATCAAGCCCAGTTGGCCCGAGCATAGCTGCGGTTATGGCGACAAGATCCTTGCGTTTTGCACCAAGTGAAACCAGCTCATCAGAAAAAACACTGGTCCAACTTGGGTTCGATTTAGATACTGGAATACCAGTTACGGGGTCAACGATTCCGACCGCGTGGAATTTCTCAGCCTCATCATTAACCGCAGGTGCGTATCCTCGACCTTTTTCAGTAATGACGTGGACGATCACGGGAGCGCCAAAATGCTTAGCGCTTTGCAAACTTTTCTCCACCGCACCGATGTCATGGCCATCGATCGGCCCTAAATACTTTAAACCAAGATCTTCAAACATACCTTGCGGCGCAATGATGTCCTTAATTCCTTTTTTCACGCCGTGGAGTGTTTCAAAAATTGGTGTTCCAACAACTGGTGTCTTCTCTAAAACACCTTTGCCCCACTCCAAGAACTTCTCGTACCCGCTTGTTGCTCGTAGGGTTGAAAGATAGGTTGCTAAGCCACCTATCGTTGGCGAGTAAGAGCGCTCATTGTCATTAACAACAATGATTAAATTTAAATTTTCACTAGAGGCTATGTTGTTAAGCGCCTCCCACGACATGCCTCCAGTAAGTGCGCCATCGCCAACAACACAAACAACGGACCGATCACTTTGACCATTTATTGCATTTCCTCTTGCAATTCCATCTGCCCAAGAAAGTGCGGTTGATGCATGCGAATTCTCGATTACATCGTGCTCGCTCTCGGCACGATTTGGATAACCAGCAATTCCACCTCGCTGGCGCAACTTGTCAAAACCTTGCGCCCGGCCAGTAAGAATTTTATGTACATAACTCTGATGGCCAGTATCGAATAGCACGGTATCTTTTGGAGATTCAAAGGTTCGGTGAATTGCAATTGTGAGTTCAACGACTCCTAAATTTGGCCCAAGGTGGCCACCGCTTTTTGAAACTTTTTCAATTAAGAACCCGCGAATCTCGCCCGCTAATTCTTCAAGCTCTGGGTAGGAGAACTTCGCTAAGTCGGCTGGACTCTGGAGCGACTCCAGGCGTTTACTCATGGGATTAGTCTAGTTCAAGGCGTAATTATTTGAGCAGTGAACGCAATACATATTGCATGATTCCACCGTGGCGGAAGTAGTCCGCCTCACCTGGAGTATCGATTCGTACGATGGCTTGGAAACTCTTACCATTCGCGCTGACCGTTACCTGCTTTGGTGTAATCCCGTTATTCAACTCAGCAATGCCAGTGATTGAAAATTCTTCACTGCCAGATAGACCTAGCGCTTTAGGGTTTTCACTCGGCAGAAATTGCAGTGGCAAAACTCCCATGCCAATTAAATTTGATCTGTGTATACGTTCGAAAGATTCTGCGATAACGGCCTTGACACCAAGTAGCGCGGTCCCCTTTGCGGCCCAATCACGCGAAGAACCTGAGCCATATTCTTTTCCAGCAAGAATAACAAGTGGAATATTTTTTGATTGGTAAGCGATTGAAGCATCATAAATAGTTGACGCCTCGCCATCAGCCAAGAAATTCTTTGTGAATCCACCTTCTACACCATCTAGCAATAAATTCTTCAGACGAATATTCGCAAAAGTTCCCCGAATCATGACCTCATGATTGCCGCGACGAGATCCGTATGAGTTGAAATCCCCACGTTCAATTCCATGCTCAGCCAAGTACTTACCTGCTGGAGAATCTGCTTTTATATTTCCGGCTGGAGATATGTGATCAGTAGTCACGGAGTCACCAAGAATTGCTAAAACTCGAGCATTTGCTATGTCTGTTACGGGAACTGGATTACGTGGCATTCCCTCAAAGTAAGGTGGCTTGCGAACATAAGTTGATTTAGGATCCCAATCGAAAGTTTTTCCAGTTGGCGTTGCAAGAGACTTCCAACGATGATCGCCTTCAAAGACGGTTGCGTAATCTTTTGTGAACATTTCTGAAGAGATTGAACTATCGATCACGCTCTGAATTTCACTGGCCGTCGGCCAAATATCACTTAGAAAAACTGGCTTACCTGAAGAATCATCACCAAGAGAATCATTCTCAAAATCATGGTCCATTGTCCCTGCAAGGGCATAAGCAACAACTAGTGGTGGTGAGGCTAAGTAATTCATCTTGACATCTGGGCTGATTCGGCCTTCAAAATTTCGATTTCCAGAGAGGACTGCAGTTACCGCCAAATCATTCTCATTTATCGCTTTGCTAATTTCAACTGGCAGCGGCCCGGAGTTTCCAATGCAGGTAACGCAACCATATCCAACTAAATTAAATCCGAGTGCTTCCATATATTTAGTTAGGTCAGCACGATCATAATAATCAGTTACAACTTTTGAACCCGGAGCAAGTGTTGTCTTGACCCATGGCTTTGATTTCAGCCCCTTTTCGACTGCTTTTTTCGCAAGCAAAGCGGCGCCAATCATGACACTCGGATTGGAAGTGTTTGTGCAAGAAGTAATCGAGGCAATTACAACAGCGCCGTTGGTGACTGATGTTGCGGTTCCATTTACGTTTACTGCAATTTTTTCACTATTTGTTTTTTCACCAAAATAGGATGGTGCGATCTTTTCATAAGAATCTTTTGCGCTGCTAAGAGAGATACGATCTTGCGGACGCTTTGGTCCAGCGATTGAGGGAACGATTGTTGCTAAATCCAGCTGTAATTTCTCGGAAAACCTTGGTTCCGCACTTGGATTGTGCCAGAGCCCAATCTTTTTCGCATAGCTTTCAACTAGTTCAAGTTGATCAGCGGTGCGGCCAGTAAGGGCGAGATAGCGAATTGTTTCTTCATCAATTGGGAAAATTGCGCAGGTCGATCCGTATTCCGGGGACATATTTCCAATTGTTGTTCGATTTGCCATTGGCAAAGCGCTCACACCAGGACCATAAAATTCTACAAACTTTCCGACAACCCCATGCTTACGCAGCATCTCGGTGATTGTGAGAACTAAATCCGTTGCGGTCGTTCCAATCGGAAGAGATCCGGTTAATTTGAAACCAACAACTCGCGGGATCAACATAGAGACTGGTTGACCTAAAAGTGCAGCTTCAGCTTCGATTCCACCGACTCCCCAGCCCAAGACCCCGAGTCCATTGACCATAGTTGTGTGTGAATCAGTGCCGACGACTGTGTCGGGATAGGCTCTTAGAACTCCATCAACTTTTCTTGTCATAACAACACGAGCAAGATATTCGATATTTACTTGGTGAACGATTCCCGTTCCGGGCGGCACAACTTTAAATTCATCAAATGCGCTCTGGCCCCAGCGCAAGAAGCGGTAACGCTCTTGGTTTCTCTCATACTCGATATCAGTATTCTCTTCAAAAGATGTTTTGGTGCCAAATTTGTCGGCGATGACCGAGTGATCGATAACCAGTTCGGCTGGTGCAAGTGGGTTTACCTTTGTTGGATCGCCACCTAACTCAGAGATCGCTTCGCGCATTGTCGCAAGATCCACTACGCAAGGTACGCCAGTGAAATCTTGCATGATGACGCGTGCTGGCGTGAATTGGATTTCAGTATCTGGCTCGGCATCTGGATTCCAACTAGCCAATGCCTTGATCTGTTCAGCAGTGATATTTGCGCCATCTTCAGTGCGCAACAAGTTCTCTAGCAAAACTTTAAGACTAAAAGGCAGACTATCTGCCTGGTCTAATTTTGAGATATCAAAGATTTCATAGCTTTGACCGCTAACGTTTAACGTGCTCTTTGCGTCGAACGAATTCTTGCTCACGGGAATATCTTAGCCGCGACTGAACCGGGCCACACATTCAACATGATGCGTCATCGGGAAGAGATCGAAGCCTACGATGTGATCTAGGTGATATCCGCCCGCTTCCAACGCTTTCGCATCACGTGCCAGGGAGGCCGGATCGCAGGATACATAGACGATAACTCTTGGAGATTTTGCAAGCATCTCCTTAACGACCATCTCGCCTGCACCAGTGCGCGGTGGATCTAGCAAGATCACATCAGCACGTTTCACAAGTGGAAGTTTCTGTTCTACCCGACCAGAGTGAATTGTTAAATTCTTCTTCCCGTCAAAAATACGAAGTGCATCTTGCGTGGCCCGATGACTTGATTCAATTAGGTGAACGCGACCAATGTCGCCGACTTCCTCCAGCATTGGAGCGGTGAATAACCCAACTCCACCGTATAAATCACAAGCATGATCGCCCGGGCGTAACGCCAGTAAATCAATTGCGAGTTTCATAAGCGTTTCTGGGGCTCGCACATGTGCCTGCCAAAATGAAGTCGGTGAAATTTCATAAGTGAATTCGCCAACTTTTTCATGGAGTTGAGTTGGCCCCGAAATACTTCGACCACCTCTAGAAACATTTCGTTCACCAGAATTTGAAACAGCTACTTCAAGTCGATCCTCACCCTTCCAGGTTCTGTCAAAAATTACTGGATCATTAATCGCATCGAGCGCGATTTGGCAACTTTCTATCTCGGTAATTTCATTACTTCGCGAGGAGAAGAGGCCTAGCTTGCCATTTTTTGAAATTGCAAAGTCCATTCGAGAGCGCCAGTGCAAACCATCTTCGGGTGCGACTGCGAGCACATCTAAATCAATATCCATTCTTGCTAATCTAGAAAATTGTTCCCGAATTACGGCGCGCTTTAATTCAAGTTGGGCGCCAATTTCTACATGCTGAAAATCGCAACCGCCACAACCACCAGGCACCGCATATTTGCACGGTGCGACAACACGGTCCTTGGATGCTTCGAGAATTTCAATCGCATCACCACGAGCAAGTCGAGATGAGATAGATGTAATTTCTACGACAGCACGTTCGCCAGTTATCGCATGTCTAACAAAAATAACTTGACCATTATGTCGTGCCACAAAGTGGCCGCCATGTGCTACCGGACCAATATCAACTGTTACTCGCATCCCTACTTTTAGATCGGCGGGCGCGGTTGTCTCCATAAGGGCAACCTTAAGGGTGTAGGGTGTACTTCGTGCACGTAGTAATCATGGGATGCGGTCGGGTCGGTTCCGGCCTAGCGCGAGAACTCGAAGCTAGCGGCCATTCTGTTTCCATCATTGACCAGAATCGTGAGGCCTTTCGCCGATTGGGCGCAGATTTTAAGGGAATGACTGTTTCTGGGGTTGGATTTGACCGCGATATTCTTCTTGAGGCAGGTATCGATCGAGCAGAAGCCTTCGCAGCAGTTTCAAATGGCGATAACTCAAATATCTTGGCAGCACGAGTCGCGCGCGAAACTTATGGCGTACAAAATGTAGTTGCAAGAATTTATGACCCAGCGCGCGCCGAAATTTATCAGCGCCTTGGTATCCCAACAGTTGCAACAGTTCTTTGGACTACAGATCAGATTATGCGTCGCCTCGCTCCAGAAGGTTCGCGTTCGGAATGGCGCGATGCAAGTGGCGTTGTCCAACTCTGTGAAGTTCATTTACATCACGATTGGTTTGGCCAACCGGTCTCACTTATCGAAACCTCAACCAAAGCCCGAGTCGCATTTATTACCCGCCTTGGTGAAGGCATGATCCCAAATGAAAATTCTGTCCTTCAAGAGGGGGACTTGATCCACGTAATGGTTAGTAATTCAGAATTGGAAAATGTCGAAAAATCACTCGCTAAATCGCCGGAAGAGGCTTAAGCCATGAAGATTGCTATCGCAGGAGCTGGCAATGTTGGGCGCTCTATCGCCCGCGAACTTTTGGAAAATGGCCACCACGTTCTCTTGATTGATCGCGATCCTAAGGCGCTTAAAATGGAGAGCGTTCCAAGCGCTGAATGGTTGATGGCGGACGTTTGTGAAATTACCTCACTTGATAATGCCAAACTAGACACCTGCCAAGTTCTTATTGCCGCTACTGGTGATGACAAAGTAAATCTTGTTGCCTCTCTCCTAGCCAAGACCGAATATGGCGTGCCTCGTGTTGTGGCTCGCGTAAATCACCCGAAAAATGAGTGGATGTTTGATAGTTCATGGGGCGTTGATGTTGCAGTTTCCACGCCAAGAATTATTTCGGCCATTGTTGAAGAAGCCGTTTCCGTAGGCGATGTTGTTCGCCTCTTCTCACTTCGCAAAGGCGAGGCGAGTCTTGTTGAAATCACATTGCCAGATACCGCTAAGGCCTGCGGAAAGACAGTTGATGAGATCAAACTTCCAGAAAATGCCTCACTTGCCGCAATAGTTCGTGATGGTCACGTTATTACACCTCACAGCCACGATGTATTTTCACCAGGCGATGAGCTGCTTTTTGTTGCAACCGCAGCGGCTGAAGAACTCCTAAAGGAATGCTTTATAGCTCAGTAGTTGCTTCACTTTTAGCTATCGGCACCGAACGTATGACCAGCCAGGTTCCCCAGAGCGTCAATAAGTAAAGTGGGAAGCCAAGAAATACATTAGCAACACCAAGTGCGTTTAGTTGGTTCGCCTTATAAAGCGGATATTGCACTGCAAGTCGGATCCCAAAGAGCGCAAACCAAATCCAACTCGCATTCATGTAGGCGCGCATGCGCTTAGGATCTTTACGCCAATTAAAATTTTCACCAAGAATTGGCCCAAGTACGACGCCGATGATAGGCCACTTCACAATTATCGAAATTAGATACACAATGAGGAATGCAGAATTTTTCCAGAGGCTTGGCGCGTAATAAGCCTTCGCAGTTCCAGATTTCCAAGCAAACCAGCCACAAAAAACCACACCAACAAATCCACTTACCGCGTGCATCAAGGTGTCCCGGCGAATTAGCCGATAGAGCGCAAGTAATGCGGCAACAACTATTGAAACGAGGAGACAAACTTTAAGGTTCTTAGAGATGTCATAGGCCAAGAGAAAGATCAACGAAGGTAGCGTTGAATCAATTATGCCTTTTGCGCCGCCCAGAGCAGCTACGACTTTAGATTTATCTTCTTCTTGCATCAGGCGCCCCTCCCAGTTGAACCAAAACCACCGGTACCACGATCTGAACCGGGCAAATTATCAACTTCAATAAATTCTGCGATCTCCACTTGTTGTATAACGAGTTGTGCAATTCGATCACCCTTTTTAAAAGAGACCGCTTCCTTAGGGTCGTGATTAATCAAGATTATTTGTAACTCACCGCGATAGCCAGCATCTACGGTTCCCGGGGTATTAACCATTGAGACTCCGTGTTTGATCGCAAGACCAGAGCGCGGGTGTACCAGGGCAACAAATCCATTAGGTAGCGCGATTGAAATTCCGGTCGGAACCAGCGCGCGTTCCCCGGGCGCAAGGGTGATGTCGATACGAGTTGTGAGGTCCGCTCCGGCATCGCCAGGTTTAGCATATTTAGGAAGTGGAACCGACGGGTCTAATCGCTTAATCAATACTTGTGCGCTCAAGGATTTATCTCAAATTCTGGATCGACGAATGCAAGAAGTTCTGGATGTGCGGTTACGTGATCGATGTACTCTTTTGGTGCATTTTCTAGAAAATGTTTCATGGGAACTATTACAAACAGCGCCGAGGCCTTCACTGCAACCGGGCCGTCGGGATCTCCGATTCGACCTTGCGCAGAACAATAAACTTTTCGATTGACTTGACCAGTAATCTCCGCACTAATGTGCAAAGTTGTTCCCATTGGCACTGGCAATAAGAAATCTGTTTCTAGTCTGGCAGTCACGGCAGGCGCACGAATCAGCCACATTAATTTTCCAAGTGCCTCATCAAACGCGAGCGAGAGTAAGCCACCATGCGCCAGTCCTGGTGCACCTTGGTGATTCTCGGTTACGGTAAAAACTGCAGTTAAATTCTGACCAGACCCGGCATGTGCGACGAGATGCAGTCCGGTCGGATGTAATTCACCGCAACCAAAACAATGTCCGAAGTGGGATGGAATCTTTGTGCCAGGTTGTGGCGCCTTCGCATGCCGCGCGGGTATCTCTGAGCCAATTGGCGGAACGGTACTTGGTATGCGACTCATACCTGAACTGTAATGCAACCACCCTTGCCTAACTCCTAATGCAGTAGCGTGCCGCCATGGGCAACAGCAAGCGACATTTCGATGCCAACTATGGTGCCCCGCTTTATCAAGAAAAAATTGGATGGAGCTGGTGGCTCTGGGCGTTCGCGCTATTTCTTGGTGCTTCGATCTCCCTTGCCGTTTGGGCTGCAATTTCACCAATGGCAACAATCGTGATTTCTATCGCCGAGTTTTTACTTCTGATTCTCGCATCAGTAAAAACTAAACTCCTTATCACTGTCACAAAAGGTTGGCTTCTAGTAGGACCAGCGGCTATCGAACGGGCTTACTTGAAAAGCTTTACTCCCCTAGCCTTCAATGAATTAGCTAAAGTGCGAGGAGTCGATGGTGACCCTGCAGCCTTTCTGCAATTGCGATTCTGGATTAGCTCGGCCATCAAGGTTGATTTGCGCGATCCAAAAGATAAAACGCCCTACTGGTTAATTAGCACCAGCAGAGCGAGTAATCTTGCAGAGGTTCTTAACTCTCATTAGTAGCCGTTATTAGTCACAATCAGTGCAAACCGCCTTGGCGCCTTCGCCGCGAGCAAGTTGCGTTATATGGTGAACTAAGAAGCATCTAGAACAAGTAAATTCATCTTGTTGTTTTGGAACAACCCGAACGGTTAGCTCTTCGCCTGAAAGATCAGCACCAGGAAGTTCAAGATTCTCAGCCGCTTCTACTTCATCAATATCAACTTGTCCCGATTGTGCATCTACTCGGCGAGCTTTTAGCTCTTCGAGAGATTCTTCGTGGAGTTCTTCATCCGTTTTTCGCGGTGTGTCGTAATCCGTTGCCATGGCACCTCCTCCACTTGCTTCTCTTGCGCTAGTTTCATAGGTTCTCTAGATTTTCTAGATTTCCTGGATTCCCTTTTTACTGCTATCAGGGCGGATAGTGTCTTATAAGTAGTGGAACTACCTAATCAACCTTCGGCGTGTCGGAATTATTCCCCGACTATTCACGGCGCGTTATGAGGGGCTAAGGTTTTAAGCGAATTGGGCTCTGCCCGCGTGCAACAAGGCGATCAAAATGTGCATCTCGCTTTTCGACAAAGCGCGAGACATCAGCCTGCGCTGCGGAAATGTATTCTGCTAATTCATTTCGAGCCATCTCGCCCGCCGCAGTGAAATCTTCGCGCTCAAATATTTTCCAGGCGCGGAGCACCGGAGCAACAACATCCTCCAGATGAGATTTTGGATCGTAAATTCCGGCGAGGGCAATCTGTACTGACTTGCGACCCCAACCGGGCATACCAGCACCTGGCATTTGGAAATTAGTAACAACATCCTTAATAGCAATCATGGCAGAATCGGGCTCCATATCCAAGGCAGCGCCGAGCAAGTTCCGATAGAACAACATATGCAAATTCTCATCTAGTGCAACTCTCGCCAACATGCCTTCACAGATCGGATCATCAGAAATTCGTCCGGTGTTGCGGTGGGAAATTCGAGTTGCTAGCTCTTGAAATGTTACGTATGAAACTGTGTGAAGCATGTCATTGTCGTAAGGGGTCTCATACCCAACTTGCATATGGGCCATCCGCAAATCTTCTAATTCAATTGGATCAACGCCACGGGTTGCCATTAAATAATCTCGAAGAACAATGCCATGTCGGGCTTCTTCCGCCGTCCAGCGATTTAACCAATTATTCCAGGCACCATCGCGTGACATCGAAACTGCAATCTCGGTGTGATAGCTCGGCAGATTATCTTCGGTAAGCAAATTTAAAATTAATGAGTCTTGCGCAATTGGCGTTAACTTAGAATCTTTCGCTTCCCAGGCATCGCCATTTAGCGGACCAGCAAAAGTTCGACCTTCACTCCACGGGACATACTCGTGTGGATACCAATCTTTTGTTGTAGCAAGATGTCGATCTAATTCAACAGCAACGACAGGTTCAAGATCGCGAATTAAACGCGTTTGAACTTCTGGATCGATACTGGCCATGGTTGAAACTTACCGCATAAGTCGTTGTTACTCGCTAGTTACTTTTCGGGGTTGCTTCGCAATTTCTCGGTACGGGTTTGAGATTGCTCACGTCGATAGGCCGCAATCGCGCCATGATTACCCGATAACAGGACTTCGGGAACGCTTAACCCACGCCACTCTGCTGGTTTTGTATACGTTGGATACTCCACCAAAGTTGAATTTGCGTCTTCCAATGAGTGTGATTCCTCCGCGAGGGATTGTGGGTTTCCGATCACGCCAGGAATCAAACGAATTATCGCCTCCATAATTACCAGCGTTGCTACTTCGCCACCACCTAAAACATAATCGCCAATCGAAATCTCGCGAACTTTAAAGTTGGGTTGACTTTGGTAGTACGCAGTAACTCTCGCATCAATGCCCTCATAGCGACCACAAGCAAAAATTAAGTGCTTTGATCTCGTTAACTCTTGCGCAACCTTCTGCGTCAATTTAGCTCCTGCGGGCGTTAGAACTATTAGCTCATGCACCGGTTCATCGGATAACTCCGCGACCAGATCAATTGCCTTACCCCAAGGTTCTGGTGACATAACCATTCCAGCACCACCGCCGTAAGGCGTGTCATCTACCGAACCATGTACATCGGTTGTTTGTGCGCGCAGATCATGAACGCCAATTTCTATCAAACCCGATTCGGATGCTTTACCAATTAGCGAGAGCTTTAGTGGCGCTAGATATTCCGGGAAAATTGTGATTACATCAAAACGATTGACTTCACTCATCAAGTAACCCCTCTGGTGGGAGAACTGTGATCTTGCGATCCTTGATACTTACCTCAGGAACAATGGATTTAACAAAGGGAATCAAAATCTCCCGACCCAAATAATCAACCGCTAAAAGATTCTGTCCAGGTAAGGTAACGACATCAGTAACCGGGCCTAGTTCACTACCATCACCCGTTACTACCAGGCAACCAAGTAACTGCTGCAGATGGAAGTCATCTTCAGTTGTACCCGCTTCGATATCGACCTCGGAAAGCAATAGGACATTGCGGAGCACCTCAACTTGATTGCGGTCAGTGATACCTTCAAATCCGAGAAGCAGCGTCCCGTTGTGATCACGGACCGATGCGATAGTTAGCGGACCGATGGTTGCTGGATCAGTTATTAAACGCGTTCCAACTTTGAAACGGTCTTCCGGCTGGTCGGTACGAACTTCAATTGTTGCTTCACCAAGTACTCC
>Ga0209499_1000661_pt1 | contig 25195 bp, 25 predicted proteins | sample C_130208_EF_Meta_FD_187306 | JGI IMG/M metagenome (GOLD analysis project Ga0209499, IMG submission 187306) | Freshwater microbial communities from Lake Croche, Canada to study carbon cycling - C_130208_EF_MetaG (SPAdes) (version 2) | ecosystem: Environmental > Aquatic > Freshwater > Lake... | reverse complement strand
TTGCGGAGATTCATCCATCATCACAAGCTCGCTTGTATGATGAATTCGAATTCTAGAATTTGTTTTTGCCTTGATAGCGCGGAGCTCAGCTTCAATCTCGTCACTAAGACCAACTAGGATGACGTTAATATTGCTGTATTGCTTTAATAGCGCTAATGCGGCTGGGACGGTGACACGAGGGCCGTGATCGCCACCCATGGCATCGATAGCAACGGTGATATCCATGCTTTAAAAATAAACCTTAAAACAAGCAATGAAATCTTACTCGGTAAGATTTCATGCTCGCTTCAATTGTTAATTACTCGCCTTTAGCCGGCAATACTTTACGGCCGCGGTAATAGCCGCTCGGGCTAATATGATGACGCAAATGTACTTCACCTGTCGTTGGCTCAACAGCCAAAGGTGGGTTCGTCAAAAAGTCATGTGAGCGATGCATACCACGTTTAGATGGTGATTTTTTGTTTTGTTGAACAGCCATTTCTTACTCCTAAATATAATCTAACTTTTTACCACTTTAAAATCCCGCAGTACCGCAAAAGGATTTGGAGCCTTAAGCCCGTTAACTTCTGCTTTTACTGCGCAATCATTAATCTCGTGTTTTGGTGCATAAGGTAAAGCGAGCAAAATCTCATCTTCCACCAATTGCAACACATCCATCTCTGCCTCAGCTATTAGATAATCGTGATCCTCAACATCATCCTCTTCAGGAGGAATTTCGGATTCATCATTAACCAAAATAAATTCAGATTTAATATCTAAAGCCATCATCATCGGCTCTAAACAACGTTGGCAAGGCACACCGACATTACCAGCTACAATCAAATGTAGCCTTGCTTTTTTATCTAAACCAATCTCGCCAGTTAACCACCAATTAAGGCTTTCGGTCTCTTGTGTGAGCAGATCTTTAGCTCGTTGTAAATCTGAGTGCACGATTGTATCACGAATCTCTAGAGATTTTCTTGCAAATTCAAGGCTATTGATGATGTGCTGTGCAGTCATAAGGCGCGCATGATATAATTAAGCTGTGGTTATGTCAAAAAACTAACCGATTTAACCGTTTATTTTTAACATCTTTAAACTCTTAACATTCAGGTTCAGTAGTGATAAAAAAAATTCTAGTCGCTAATCGCGGCGAAATTGCAGTGCGTATCGTTAGAGCATGTTCGGAAATGGGCATTAAGTCTGTTGCGATCTATTCTGACGCCGACCGTCACGCATTGCATGTCAAAAAAGCAGATGAAGCTTATAACATTGGATCTGATCCAGTTATTGGCTATTTAAATGCACACAATATCGTTAACTTGGCTGTCGCATCAGGCTGTGATGCATTGCATCCTGGCTACGGCTTTTTATCTGAAAACCCTGAGTTAGCTGAAATCTGTGCACGTCGCGGTATTAAGTTTATTGGCCCTGATGCAAGTGTGATTCGTCAAATGGGCGATAAGATTCAAGCGCGTAACGCGATGGTGGCTGCAGGCATTCCTTGCACACCCGGCAGTGATGGCAACTTAGCTGACCTTGAAGAAGCACGTGTTTTGGCGGCTAAGATTGGCTACCCTGTTATGTTGAAAGCAACTAATGGCGGCGGCGGTCGAGGCATTAGACGTTGTAACGACGAAAAGGAATTGCTCGGAAACTATGACCGGGTAATTTCCGAAGCAAGCAAAGCTTTCGGCAAACCAGAAGTTTTCTTAGAAAAGTGCGTCGTTAATCCACGACATATAGAAGTTCAAATTATTGGTGATAGTCAAGGCAACGTGATTCACTTGTTTGAACGTGATTGCTCTATTCAGCGACGCAACCAAAAACTCATTGAGATCGCGCCGTCACCTCAATTAAGTGAAGCGCAACGCGAATATATCGGCAATTTAGCGGTTAAAGCAGCTAAGGCAGTCGGCTATGAAAATGCGGGAACTGTTGAGTTTCTGCTTGATTCTGATAATACCTTCTATTTCATGGAAATGAATACCCGCTTGCAAGTTGAGCATACTGTGACTGAAACCATCACGGGTATTGATATTGTTCAAGAACAGATTCGCATTGCTGATGGTCAGGAACTTCAATATAAACAAGATGAAGTAAATTATCGTGGCTTTGCTATGGAATTCCGCATTAATGCCGAAGACCCTAAAAATGATTTTCTGCCGAGTTTTGGTAAAATCACACGGTACTATGCGCCGGGCGGACCTGGTGTTCGCATGGATGCTGCGATTTATAGTGGTTATGTAATCCCCCCCTATTACGACTCCATGTGCGCGAAGCTCACTGTTTGGGCTTTAGATTGGGATAGTGTGATTGAGCGTGGTCGCAGAGCACTGAATGATATGTTGGTGTATGGCGTGAAAACAACCATTCCATATTATCAAGAGATTTTAAAGCACCCTGATTTTAGAAGTGGCGAATTTGATACTAGCTTTGTAGAATCACACCCTGAGCTAAACAATTACGCAACTGCGTTCCCTCCTGAGTTGATTGCTGCAGCGATTTCTGCCGCAATTGCAGCTCACGAAGGCATTTAATTCATATCAACCAATAAATAAAATAAGTTAAATATATGGCACAAGTTCATGTTTCTGAATTAGTTTTAAGGGATGGTCATCAATCCATCATCGCAACCCGTCTACGTACTGAGGACATGTTGCCAATTTGCTCAAAATTAGATGCCATTGGTTTTTGGTCTCTTGAAGCCTGGGGTGGCGCTACATTTGACACCTGCGTTCGCTATCTAAAAGAAGACCCTTGGGAGCGTTTAAAGAAACTACGTGCTGCCCTACCTAATAGCCGCATTCAAATGTTGTTGCGGGGTCAAAACCTACTTGGTTATCGTCATTATTCTGACGATGTTGTGCGTGCCTTTATAAAACAATCTGCTGATTCTGGCGTTGATGTGTTTCGTATTTTTGACGCAATGAACGACATTCGAAATTTACGTGTATCAATCGAAGCGGTTAAGAAGCATGGCAAACATGCTGAAGGGACTATTGCTTATACAACAAGTCCTGTGCATGACGTCGACTACTTCGTTGCTATGGCTAAAGAATTAGAGGCGATGGGCTCAGATACCATTGCAATTAAAGATATGGCAGGATTATTGACGCCTAAGAGCACTACCGAGATAGTTAAAGCGATCCGTGCTGCAGTCAAGCTACCTATTCACTTGCATAGCCATGCTACTTCAGGCTTAGCAAGCATGAACTTGTTAAAAGGGGTTGAAAACGGCGCAACCATTATCGATACATGTAATACATCCTTTTCAGAAGGTGCAAGCCATCCTTCAACAGAAAGCTTAGTTGCTGCGCTTCAAGGTACGGAGTACGACACAGGCTTAAGTTTAGCCGCACTTCAAGAAGTTACCGCTTATTTCCGTGAGGTTCGTAGAAAGTACTGGCAATTTGAAAGCGAGTTCACAGGCGTTGATACCCGCGTTTTAGTGAATCAAGTGCCAGGTGGCATGATTTCAAATCTTTCTAACCAACTGAAAGAACAAGGCGCACTAAACCGTATGGATGAGGTGTTGGCTGAAATTCCTCGCGTTCGTGAAGATTTAGGCTTTCCTCCGCTTGTTACCCCTACATCACAAATTGTTGGCACGCAGGCGGTATTGAATGTGATGACTGGCGCACGTTACAAGTCAGTGACCAATGAAGTTAAAAACTACTTCTTAGGACAATATGGTAAAGCGCCTGCAAACGTGAACATTGACATCAGAAATATTGCTGTTGGTTATGATGCAGAAGTAATTGAGTGCCGTCCTGCTGATTTGCTTGACGATGAAATGGATAAGTTGCGCCAAGAGTCTGAAGCATGGGCGATGACTGAAGAAGATGTTTTGACTTACGCAATGTTCCCTGACCTGGCTAAAACATTCTTGCAAGAACGCAATGCAGGAAGTTTGAAACCTGAACAATTACTGACTAAAGATGCTGTTTCAACCAATGATGCAAGATATGCGCCTAATGAATTTAAGGTGACACTGCATGGTGAAACTTTCCACATTAAATTGACTGGAAGCGGTCATGCAGGTGAAGAGCAACGTCCGTTTTATGTCTCCGTTGATGGTATTGCGGAAGAAGTGATTGTTGAAACATTAAGTGAGATTGAGGTTGGAGGCGGTAAATCGAATGGTAAAAAGAAAGCAGCTGCCAAAGTGGGTGCAAGCGTTCGCCCTCGCCCATCACATGAAGGTTGTGTAACGACAGCTATGCCAGGTAGCATTGTTGAGATTAAAGTTAAAGCGGGTGATAAAGTGAATGCGGGTGATGCTGTGCTCGTGATTGAAGCGATGAAAATGGAGAATGAAATTCAAGCATCAGTAACAGGCGTTGTAGTGGCTGTGCACGTGAAAAAAGGTGATACCGTTACACCAGACGAGTCACTACTAGAAATCCAGCCTGAGTAATTCATTCATTTTAGTAATAAATGGAAGCCGGCAGTAAGTTACTGCCGGCTTTTTTATAGGTAATATTCAGTCATATGAAACGAAAACTAATTCTCGCCTCATCCTCACCTTATCGCCAAGAACTACTGGCTAGACTAGGCTTGCCTTTTGATGCAATCTCTCCAGAGATTGATGAATCACCTTTAGGTAGTGAGTTACCACATGAAACCGCATTAAGGCTCGCTCAGCTAAAAGCAAAAAAAATCGCTGAGTCTCACCCTGATGCCCTAGTCATTGGTTGTGATCAGGTTGCGACACTGGATGGCATTCAGCTTGGAAAACCAATGACACATGAAAATGCAGTTAAACAGCTGCAATATCAACGAGGCCGTCGCGTTACTTTTCACAGCGCATTATGCTTATACAATGCATTAACTAAGCACATGCAAGCTGAAGTTGTGCCTTACGATGTGGAATTTAGAAATCTCACCGACGCGCAGATTGAAAACTATTTACGTATAGAAGAACCCTACAATTGTGCAGGAAGCGCCAAGTCTGAGGGCTTAGGGATTGCAGTGATTGCTTCAATGATAGGCTCTGATCCAAATGCTTTGATAGGCTTGCCGCTTATTAAGCTCATCACCATGCTTCAAAATGAACAAGTCAATGTCATTTAAGCGTAAACATAAGGCGAATTAAGATGGCGCTCGGCACTTTGTACATGGTTCCAGTCACTTTGGGTGACGATAATCTGAGTTATGTTATTCCTGCTGACGTGATGCAACTCGTTCAAAGTTTGGAATATTTTGTGGTGGAGAACGAAAAAAGCGCACGTCGTTTTTTAGGCTCCGTCAAAACTCACAAACCAGTTCGTGAGCTCAACTTTCAATTACTTAATGAACATAGTGCTGAGAAGGATTTGCCAGCACTTATTGCACCTTTGCTTGCAGGGCACAATGTTGGAATGCTGTCAGAGGCTGGCTGCCCATGCATTGCCGACCCGGGTGCTTTGCTTACCGCTTTAGCCCATAAAAAAAATATTCGGGTCACACCATTAGTCGGCCCATCATCCATATTGCTTGGGTTGATGGCATCAGGCTTTAATGGGCAGCAATTTACCTTCTTAGGTTATTTGCCTAGTGACAAAGCTGCTCGCGTTAATAAATTAAAAGAGATCGAAAAACAATCACAGTGCCTTAATGAAACGCAGATATTCATTGAAACGCCCTACCGTAATCAACATATGCTAGAGGATATATTGGCAAGTTGTGCTGCGAATACTAAGTTGTGTATCGCTAAAAACGTCAGCTTAGAAACTGAGTTTGTAGTGAGTAAAACAATTGCTGAATGGAAAAAAACTGAGCTGCCCGATTTGCACAAGCAGCCCACTGTATTTTTATTACTAGCTTAGACTTTCTTTAAGAAGCAGGTTTTTAAAACCAAGCCTTTAACTTTTTCAACACTGCATTCAACCTCTTCAGGGTCATCCGTTAAACGGATATTTTTAGCAACCGAACCGCGTTTCAAGGTGACTGATGTGCCTTTTACCTTCAAGTCCTTAATCAGCTGGACTGAGTCGCCATCATTTAGGATGTTGCCATTACTATCTTTAGTATCGTTCATTAATTTCTTCTATTTGAGATTAAGTATTTTCTTAACAGGCGCATAGCTTTTTCGATGAATGCTTAGAACGCCATGTTGTTCTAACATTTGAATATGTAAAGGCGTTGGGTAGCCTTTGTGTTTGGCGAACCCATATTCAGGATATAGTTTATCTAGCTCATATAAATCTGCATCTCTTGCTGTTTTTGCAAGAATAGAAGCCGCTGAGATAGTAGCTTCTTTGCTATCACCTTGAACAATAGCGCGCATTGCCATTGGCAAACTAGGACAATGCAAACCATCGATCAAAACTTCGGTTGGTATAACACCTAAAGACTCGACAGCTCTTTTCATGGCTAATAGGCTAGCCTGCAGAATATTAATCTCATCAATCTCTTCTACGCTGCTGCTGGCAATTGCCCATTCTAATGCATGTTCTTTGATTTCAATAACCAAAGCATCCCGTTTCTTTTCTGATAATTTTTTGGAGTCAGCTAATCCAGCAATTGGTCTAGAAGGATCAAGAATGACGGCAGCAGCGAACACTGCACCAGCCAATGGCCCTCTACCTGCCTCATCTACCCCGCAAATTAATGGTTTGGTCATGAAAGGTGTTCCAAGACAGCTTGCGCAGCTTTATCTTCATTGTTTTGACGAAGCAGTTCGTGCATGCTTGTGAACTCCGCACGAATGTCATTCAGGAGTGCCTTGTTGTTGACTATGTTTAAAATAGTTTCGGCTAACTTATTTGGATTAGCATCATCTTGGAGCAACTCTGGCACAACAAATCGTCCAGCTAAAATGTTAGGCAATCCAACGTAAGGCAAATAATTCAAACGCTTAAGAATTTGCCAGCTAAGCCAAGGCATTCGGTATGTAATTACCATGGGGCGTTTTAATAATGCTGCTTCAAGTGTTGCTGTTCCAGAAGCAACAACAACCAGGTCTGCCGCTTGCATCGCCATGTGAGCGTGCCCAAAAATAATCTTAAAGTTGGGATGATGTTTTTCGGGTGCAGCATTAATACTGGCATATAGCGCTTTTTCAAAAATAATGCGGGTTTCTCGTGTAATAAGCGGCACTAAGAATAAAGCCTCAGGCTGAACCATGCTAATTTTTTTTGCAGTTTTTACATACAGCTCAGCCAGTTGTGTTACCTCACCTACTCGACTGCCGGGCAGCATAGCAATAATTAAAGGTGATTTAGCCAGGTTTAACGCACTCCTTGCTTCTTGTACATCAGGATAGAGGGGTATTTCATCAGCTAAAGGATGGCCAACATAAGTCGCTTTCACGCCAGCAGCCTTATACAAGGCAGGCTCAAAAGGAAATAAGGTGAGGATTTGATTAACGGCGCGTTTGATTTTACCCATACGGCCTTTACGCCAAGCCCAAATGGATGGACTGACGTAATGAATAGTAGTAATCCCTTTTTTCTTAAGTCTTTTCTCTAATGAAAAATTGAAATCTGGTGCATCAATACCAATAAAAACATTCGGGGGATTTGTGATGAAATAATCACCAAGTTGCTTACGCATCCTAAACAAGCTTGGAATTTGCTTTAAAACATCAAAGCCATAACCATGAAGTGAAAGTCTATCCATGGAATAGAATGATTTTGCCCCTTCAGCCATCATCTTGGGCCCAGCAATACCCACAAACTCAATGTCTGGCCTATGCTTTTTTAATGCGCGGATTAAACGACTGCCGAGCAAGTCACCTGAAGCTTCACCTGCAACAATACCGACGATTAGCGCCATGCAAAAGCCTTAGTTAACGAATGATGCCGCGAGTAGATTGGTTTAAAAACTCCACAAGCAGAGTCAACTCAGGCGCGGTTAAGGCCTGCTGTGTAAGCGCAACCTTTGCTTCATCCAAAGTTAAACTTTGACGATATAAGGTCTTGTAAGCGCGCTTAATATTGGTGATGTTGTCAGCAGAGAAGCCTCTGCGTTTAAGGCCTTCAGCGTTAATGCCGTGGGGGTTTGCATCATAGCCTGAGGCTGTTACATAAGGGGGGATGTCTTTAAATACCACTGAACCAACCGCTGTAATGACATGCTGGCCAATTTTGCAGAATTGGTGAACCAAAGTAAATCCACCAAGAATTGCATAGTCATCCATCACCACATGCCCTGCCAATGACGAATTGTTAGCTAGAATGGTGTTGTTGTGAACGTAACAATCGTGAGCAATATGGACATACGCCATAATCCAATTGTGATTCCCAATTTTAGTAAGCCCTTTGTCTTGGCTAGTTCCTCGATTGAAAGTACAAAACTCACGAATGGTGTTGTGATCACCAATTTCTAGCTTGGTAGGTTCGCCTTTATACTTTTTATCCTGAGGGGCTTCACCCAATGACGAGAATTGGAAAATTTGGTTGTGTTTGCCAATGGTTGTGTGACCTGTCACCACCACATGCGAGCCAATGCTGGAGCCGGCATCAATTTTTACATCTGGTCCAATAACCGAATAAGGGCCGATTGTAACGTCATCCGCAAGCTCCGCTTTTGCATCAACAATTGCGGTTGGGTGAATGTTTGTACATGCCATTTTAAATGTCTTACGCGATTTCTTTAAGAATGCACATCATCTCTGCCTCAGCAACGACAACGTCATCAACCAGTGCAACGCCTTTGTATTTCCAGATGCCACGTAAAATACGATCAATGCTCACTTTAAGGATAATTTGATCGCCTGGCGATACAGGTTTTTTGAAACGCGCATTATCAATGCCTGCAAAATAATAAACGGCATCATCCGTTGGCTTGATACCCATAGTTTTGAATGAGAGAATCGCAGCTGCTTGCGCCATTGCCTCCACAATTAAGACACCTGGCATCACTGGATGATATGGAAAATGGCCAGGGAAAAATGGCTCATTGATGCTGACATTCTTAACTGCAGTAATCTCTTTGCCAATTTCGAGTGACAATACACGGTCAACGAGGACGAACGGATAACGATGAGGTAAATGATCCAATATTTGGTGGATGTCCATACTTGTATCTACGTTATCAGTCATGCTTCTACCTTATCTTTCAATATTAATCTTTTGATTTTAATGCCGCTAATGTATTTTCTAGCGCTTTTAGTTTTTCATTTATTTCAGTTAAATGCCGCAGACTTGCTGCTGTTTTTAACCAATCTTCATGCCTTTGAAATGGCATTAATGCTGTGTATGTATCTGATTTTTTTAATGACCTTGTAATCATACTTCCTGGCGATATGGTCACATCATCAGCAATTTCTAGATGACCTAATATCATCGCGGCACCACCAATACGGCAGCGCTTTCCTATTCTTGCACTGCCTGCAATCCCAACACAGCCGGCAATGACTGTATGCGCCCCAATAATACAGTTATGGCCAATCTGAATAAGGTTATCGAGCTTAACGCCCTTTTCAATTACCGTATCATCAAGCGCACCACGGTCAATCGTTGTATTTGCGCCAACGTCTACATCGTCAGCAATTACCACGCGTCCGACTTGAGGTATTTTTACCCAAGTGCCATCTTGATTTGCATATCCAAAGCCATCAGCACCAATGACTGCACCAGCGGCAATATTGCAATTAGCGCCTACTAAAGAGTCCGAGTAAATAGTGACATTGGGTTGTAACTTGGTATTTTTGCCAATGGTGACGTTATCCCCGATAAAACAACCCGCTCCTACCACAACCCCATCAGCCAAACTTACTTGATGGCCTATCACTACATTCGGTCCCACGGCGCAAGTCGCTGATATTTTTGATTCTACGCCTATTATTGAACTGGTATGCACCCCCAAAACAGCATTTATTTGGGGGGTTAAAAAAGCCGATACTTTAGCAAAATAAGCGTAAGGGTTATCCGTCACTATTCTTGGCAGATCGGTAAAAGCTCTATTCTCTTCCGCCAAGATAACTGCACTAGCTTTTGTATCGGAGAGATTTTTTCGATATTTGCTGTCAGTGATAAAAGTGATGTGACCTGCCTCAGCGTTTGCAACTGAAGCAACTCGACTCACTTCGACATCATTTCCTATTAACTCACCGCCAAGTTTTTCGACCAATGCTTTTAGCGTGATGCTCATACAATCGAACCAACCTTAACAGCGTTAATTATTTCTTACCTAACGATTTAAGCACTTTGTCTGTAATATCAATTTTCTTGTTTGCGTATGCAACGCCGCCGTACACAACTAAATCGTAGCCTTCAGCCTCAGAAACAGCTGTGACAGCTTTATTGATACGATCTTGCAATGCGCCCAACTCTTCATTTTTGCGAAGATTTACGTCTTCACGCAATTCACGTTGTTTACGTTGAAAATCGATTTTAAGGTTAGCTGAGTCACGTTCTTTGTTTTTTCTGTCGGTGTCAGACATTGTCAAAGCATCTTTATCTAGAGATGTTTCAATATCTTTAATTTGTTTTTGCAAGCGCTCGAGCTCTTGCGTGCGCGGACTAAACTCTTTTTCTAATTTCTTACCGCTTTCAGCAGTTTGCGGTGCTTCTTGTAAGATTTTGTCAACTTGAACGTAACCAATCTTAAGCTCAGAAGCACTGGTATTTAGCGCGAATACAAACAAGCCGGCGACTAATAAATGACTTAACAATTTACTCAATTGAACTCTCCTTATATCTAACTTAATAATTAAAACTGTGAACCCATTTGGAATTGGATCATTTGTGTTCTATCTGTAGTTTGTGGATTTAACGCTTTTGCAAAAACCAATTTAATTGGGCCAAAAGGCGAATACCAACTAATGCCCGCACCGGCTGAGTATCTTAGATCACCCAAGTTAACACTTTGATCTGCTGTGTATACGTTACCTGCATCAACAAAAGTGCTTAAACGTAATTGACTTGAATCTTTCATGCCTGGCACTGGGAAGTAAACTTCAGCATTACCAACAACTCGCTTTGTACCACCAGTGAAGAAGCCAGCATTAGTGCCGTCTGCTGGCTCATACTTACCAATAGCACTTGTGTCATAACCACGAACGGAGTTCACACCACCAACATAGTAGTTTTTGAAATACGGAAACTCTTTCGACCCATAAGTATCGCCATAACCTAACTCGCCATTAAGCATAAAAGTCATGAAGTTATTGATAGGTTGATACCAAGAGTGCTTATAGTCCAGCTTGTAGTATTCCAAATCCAAGCCTGGCAAACCAATTTCCGCAGAAAGACGTTGTAAAACACCTTCTCTTGGATAAAGCGTGCTATCACGAGTGTCGTGCGCCCAACCCAGATTCAACATGTAAGAGTAGTTAGCACAACCTAAACTAGCATCAGAACCACAGTAAAGCTTATATCGTTTAGGACTGTTTGCATCAAGGGTTACATCGGTGTAATCAAAAGATAACCCAGCACTTACTGAGTCTCGCTCATTAAGCGGCATGCCAAATGAAACTCCACCACCATAAGATGAGGTTTTATAGGTTCCTGTACCGAGGCTCGTAGTATCCACATCACGACGATAGATATTAAAAGTGCGACTAATTCCATCAGGAGTGAAGTATGGATCTGTGTATGAAAGTGAATAAACAGTGTTTACTTTACCTGTATTGACCTGCGCAGCAACTCGATTACCTGTACCTAAGAAGTTGTTTTGATTGACTGTCACACCCAACACAATACCTTCATAACTAGACAAGCCTGCACCAAACATAATGCTACCTGTTGATTTTTCAGTCACCTTTACATTGACGTCAACCTGATCCGATGTGCCAGGTACAGCTGGTGTCTCTAGATTCACGTCAGAGAAATACTGCAAGCGATCTAAACGTTGCTTAGAACGCGTAATTTTGTCTGCGCCATACCACGATGACTCCATTTGGCGCATTTCGCGTCTAATCACTTCATCGCGTGTTCTTGTGTTGCCAGTTAAGTTGATGCGACGGACGTAAACGCGACGACCTGGATCCACCATAAAAGTAAAGGCAACTGTATGATTTTCTTTATCGACTTCAGGCACCGCATTGACATTGGCGAAAGCATAGCCTTCATTCCCAAGCCTATCACTCATTGATTTGCTTGAGCTTGTTATCTTCTGACGATTAAAGGGTTCACCAGTATTTAGAGTAATTAACTTACGTAAATCATCCTCTGGAATAATCGTATCGCCAGCGACTTTTATTCCAGTGACTGTGTACTTTTCGCCTTCGGTAATGTTTGCCGTAATATGTATATCGCGCTTGTCAGGAGAAATAGAAACTTGGGTGGAATCAATATTAAACTCTAGATAACCTTGATTCATGTAGAAAGAACGTAAAGTTTCTAAGTCAGCTGTTAATTTTTGTTTTGAGTATTGATCGTTCTTATTCCACCAAGTCAGCCAGTCAGGTGTTGTGAGCTTGAATTGCTCATGCAATTCTTCTTCAGTAAAGGCTTGGTTACCCACAATATTAATGCTTCTGATTTTAGATACAGCGCCTTCTTCAATTTCAAAGCGAAGGCTAACACGGTTGCGCTCTAATGGACTAACGCTTGCTTTTACACTTGCGCCATATTTACCTTGCGAAAGATATTGACGTTTAATTTCCTGCTCCGCTCGATCAAGCATAGACTTATCAAAAATCAGGCCTTCAGAAAGGCCGATTTGCTTAAGCCCTTCTTTCATTTTATCCGTAGGGAATGATTTGTTACCGTTAAAGGTAATCTGTGCAATGGCGGAGCGTTCTTGAATGGTGACGACCAGAACGTCTTGATCAGCTTCGACCCGGACATCTTTAAAAAAGCCTGTGCCGTAAAGCGCTTTAATCGCCTGCGTTGCCTTGTCGTCATCCATGGTTTCACCGACTTTGACAGGCAAGTAGCTAAATACAGTGCCAGCTTCTGTGCGCTGAATGCCTTCAACACGAATGTCTTTAACAACAAACGGCTCCATTGAAAAAGCACTCGAAGCATATAAACCAATCACAATAACTGGCAATTGCTTTAACTTAGCACATAGTTTGTCTTTTAAAATCATTAGGCTTAGCCCACTATCAATCTATTAATATCATTATATAAAGCACATACCATTAACAATCCCAACACTGTTAAACCAATGCGCTGGCCAATTTCCATTGTCCGCTCAGAAACTGGACTACCCTTCCCTAATTCAACCATATAATACAACAAATGTCCCCCATCCAACACAGGGATTGGTAGTAGATTTAACACGCCTAAACTAATACTAATGACTGCCAAAAAGGCAATGAATGCATTCAAACCTAAATTAGCGCTTTGGCCTGCATAGGTTGCAATTGTGACTGGCCCACTGATCGATTTAATTGAGACGTCCCCAGTTAACATATTGCCCAACATTTTTAGGCTAAATGCTGATGTTTCATAGGTTTTTTGAACAGCCTTCATCAGAGATTCTAGGGTTGAAAGATGATTGGTAATCAAATAACCACGCATCATATTTTCATCCATGAATACCGCAGCACCAATTTGACCGATTAATTGACCGTTTTTGTTAATGCTAGAAGGTGTCACTCTAAGCATTAATATTTGATTGCTTCGCTCAATTCTTAGTTTAAGCATCTTATTTGGGCTATCTTGAATAATATTGACCAAGGACTCCCAATCAGTGATCAATGTCCCATTGACAGCTAAAATTTTGTCAGCCGACTGAAGCCCCGCCTTATCTGCCGCACTACTTTTAATGACGCTGCCAATGATTGGTTCAACAACTGGTCTTGAGGGCTTTAGCCCAAGTTTTGCTAAAAAGTCAGCGTTCAAATCGGACTCGTTAATGCCAGTCAGATCAATGCGGCGAGTGTGCTTTTGTTGATCAATATCAATGGTTTGAACCTCTACTGATGCTGATTTAAAGACATTCCGAACTAATATCCATTGGATGTCTTGCCATAACTTTACATCTTCACCAGCGATATTGAGGATGCGGTCACCCTTATGAATTTGCGCAGTGCTAGCGGCAGTGCCATCAGCAACATCTGCCACTTCCGGCTTTAAGCCAACAGTGCCCTGCATCATCAGTATCCAATACAATACAACTGCAAGTAATAAGTTAGCTAATGGGCCTGCAGAAACGATAGCAATGCGTTTATAGACTGATTGGCGATTGAATGCCCTATTTAATTCATCAGGATGTATTAATGACTTTTCATGCTCAGACAACTCGCGTTCATCCAGCATTTTTACAAAACCACCAAAAGGCAAAGCGGAAAGGACAAACTCCGTTTGGTCATGACCGAACTTCTTAGAAAAGATTGGACGGCCAAATCCTATTGAAAATTTAAGAACTTTTACGCCACACCATCTCGCCATCTGAAAATGGCCATATTCGTGAATCGCAATTAAAATCGCTAAGGTAATGACAAATGCAGCCAGTGTAATCATATTGCCTTCGCCATCCATGCATTCGCTGAATCACGAGCTTCGAGATCAGACGAGACCAGCATTTCAAGATCGCTCACTGGCTTGATGCTGCTATTTTCTAAAACTGACTCGATCAGTACAGGAATGTCTGTAAAGCTGATTTTTTCTTTGATGAATGCCTCAACAGCGACTTCATTCGCGGCGTTCATGATGGCCGCTGCATTGCCTCCAGCATTTAATGCATCAAATGCTAATCTTAAACATGGGAATTTTTTTGTATCTGGCGCTTCAAAATCTAAACGTGCAATTTTGAATAAATCGAGAGAACTTACACCGCTTTGCAGTCGTTCTGGATAGCCCAATGCATAAGCAATCGGTGTGCGCATATCAGGGTTGCCCAGCTGAGCAAGCACTGAGCCATCTACATACTCAACCATAGAGTGAATAACGCTTTGTGGGTGAACAACCACCTCAATTTGATCAGGCGATGCATTGAATAGCCAGCGAGCTTCAATCACCTCCAAGCCCTTATTCATCAAGGTAGCAGAATCAATGGTAATTTTTGGCCCCATCACCCAATTGGGATGATTTAAAGCCTGCTTTAAAGTAACTCGCTTGAGTTCTTCAGCACTTGCTTGGCGAAACGGACCACCGGAGGCCGTAAGAAGAATTTTCTTTACACCGCCCTCAGCAAGGTTTGAACCTTTGTCCTGCGGCATGACTTGGAATATTGCGTTGTGCTCGCTATCAATTGGCAAAAGCGTTGCTCCGCCCTGCTCCACGGCTTGCATAAATAAACTACCAGCCATGACGAGTGTTTCTTTATTAGCCAGCAGAATACGCTTACCTGCCTTCGCTGCAGCAATGGCAGGTTTTAAGCCGGCAGCACCAACAATGGCGGCCATGACGGCATCAACTTTTTCATGTGCCGAAACAAACTCTAAAGCAGCCATCCCGCAAAGCACTTCAGTTGCGCTTCCAGATTGCTTAAGCTTTTGCGATAACTGATCAGCTGCTTTCTCTTCTAACATCACAGCATATAGGGGGCTGAATTTTTGACATTGATCAAAGAGTGCATCAACGTTTTGATTAGCAGTTAAAGCGAAGACAGCAAAGCGATTAGGATGTTGTGAAATAACATCTAAAGTATTTACACCGATGGTGCCTGTTGCACCGAGTATGGTGACTTGTTGCAATTTAGGCATGAAACACAACTGCTTTAATATACAAATATAAATTGTAGTAGATAGGTAGTGTTAACAAGAACATGACCAATGGAAGACTTGAAGTCAAGCCATCAACTCGATCTAAAACACCGCCATGACCAGGCAATAAATGACTGCTATCTTTGACATCCGCTTGGCGCTTAATCATTGACTCAAATAAATCACCCATGATGCTGAGTGCCATCACCCCTAAAAATACGAGCACAAACCAATAACTTTGATGCGTTAGGTAAGAAAGTAAGGAGGCGTAGATTGAAATGGCAAAGAATGCACCAAGCACGCCCTCCCATGTTTTTCCTGGACTAATGCTAGGCGCTAGCTTGTGTTTACCAAAGCGTTTTCCTGCAAAGTAAGCGGCGCTATCTGCAATCCAAACGGTCATCGCAAAAACAACCAACAATAGTGGATTAATCTCACGTAAAGCAATCATCGTTAAACCAAAAGGGATAATGACAATTAAACCAAGAGCGGCCATGATGAAACGATTATTAATGGTAGGTGTAAAGGCTAATAAAAATGGAACAATCAGAAGCCAGAATATCGTTGAAGCTAGCACTGCCCATACGATGACAATTTGCATTAATTGTGGCGTGTAAAGAATGACAAACAAGCCCAAAAGCAAAACAAAGCCACTATAAATAAAGCTGAAAGGCTTGTTAAGCTTGGACAGCCCTGCCCATTCCCATGCGGCAATTGAAGTGACTGCTAGTACCAAAAGCGCCCAATATAAAGGTGGCAAGTAAATATAAGCAGCGCCAATGGTTAAGAAAAGAACTAATGAGGTGATAAGGCGAGTTTTAAGCATTTATGGGTTAGCCAATTGTTCACTGGTGCGTCCAAAGCGACGCTCCCGTTGTTGATAGGATTGTATGGCGAGCTTAAAAGCATCGTCATCAAAGTCAGGCCATAGCGTATCTGTAAAATAAAGCTCAGTGTATGCAAGTTGCCATAATAAAAAATTACTAATTCGTTTTTCTCCACCAGTTCGAATGAATAAGTCAGGTTCTGGGGCGTAATGCATTGATAAGTAGGGGTTTAAATGCTCCTCTGTGAAGGCTCCAGCCATCTTTGGATTGGCTTTATGCATGGCGTTAACTGCTTGTAGCACATCCCAGCGACCACCATAATTAGCTGCTATGGTCAGCGTTAATCCTGTATTGCTTGCAGTTAATTTCTCAGCGGCGGTAATTTCATATGATAGCGACTCATTAAAGTCACTTTTGTTGCCAATCATGACAAGGCGCACATTGCTTTTATGCAGTTTAATCACCTCTTTTTTCAGAGCCTCCATAAATAAGCTCATTAAAAAACTGACTTCTTCAGGCGGTCTACGCCAATTTTCACTACTAAAAGCAAACAAGGTAAGATATTCAACTCCAATATCAACACATTGCCGAATCATACCGCGCACTGTTTCTGAGCCAACCTTGTGTCCAGCAACCCTAGGTAAAAAGCGTTTTTTTGCCCAACGCCCATTGCCATCCATAATGACGGCAACATGGCGAGGAATTTCAAGTGTATCGGGGATAGCGCTTGTTGAGCTAGAAAATATGCTCAATTAAAGCTCCATGTAGATGATAAATAAGCGCATTAAAAATGGTTTAAACAGCCATTAAGTCTGTTTCTTTAACCTGAAGCATCTTGTCGATCTCAGTGACGCTTTTGTCAGTGATTTTTTGAATTTCGTCTTGTGCACGACGTTCATCATCTTCACTAATCTCTTTGTCTTTAATTAGCTTTTTTAAAGCATCATTGGCATCGCGTCGGATGTTACGTACCGCAACTTTGGCATTTTCGCCCTCAGTGCGTACAACTTTAATCAAGTCTCTGCGACGCTCTTCTGTCAACATTGGCATTGGTACGCGAATCAAATCACCATTGGTTGCAGGATTTAAGCCCAAATCAGCATCACGAATGGCTTTTTCAACTTTGCCTATCAATGGTTTCTCGTACGGCTGAACATTAATTGTACGTGCATCGCCCAATGTTACGTTAGCTACCTGGTTAACAGAAACCATGGAGCCATAGTACTCAACCATGACATGGTCTAACAAGCCCGTGTGGGCTCGGCCAGTTCGTACTTTACCTAAATCGTTTTTAAGCGCTTCTAGCGACTTTTGCATTTTCTGTTCTGCATTTGATCTTACTTCCGCTAACATTCACTTCTCCTTGCTAATCACTTAATTGAATATAAATTAAGAGTGTTTGGTCATACTTATTTTTAGGCGTTAAATTATTTTCACACTAAAACTATTATTTTCAAACTAAGACTTTAGTACCTTCATCTTCACCCATCACAACACGCTTCAATGCGCCTTGCTTGAATATACTGAATACTGAAATTGGGAGATTTTGGTCGCGGCACAGGGTTAAAGCTGTTGCATCCATCACTTTTAGATTTTTACCAATTGCTTCATCAAATGAAACGGTGGTGTAGCGCATCGCATCAGGATTTGTTTTAGGATCATCCGTGTAGATACCATCTACTTTGGTCGCCTTAATCACAATCTCAGCACTAATTTCAAGACCACGCAAGGCAGCGGCTGTGTCTGTTGTAAAGAATGGATTGCCTGTCCCCGCACCGAAAATCACTACCCGGCCTTCTTCCAAATAACGAATGGCTTTACCACGAATATAAGGCTCTGCAACTTGTTCGATATTGAGTGCTGATTGAACGCGACTGACCAAGCCAATGTGTTTCATCGCATCTTGAAGCGCTAAGGCATTCATTACGGTAGCGAGCATACCCATATAATCTGCAGTTGCTCTGTCCATGCCTTCTGCTGCTGGCGCAACACCACGGAAAATATTGCCGCCACCAATCACTACCGCGACTTGCACACCTAAATCAACGACTTCTTTAACTTCACCAACAATACGATTGATGGTGGCGCGATTGATGCCGTAAGCATCATCACCCATGAGGGCCTCGCCAGAAAGTTTTAATAAGATGCGTTTGTATTTTGGCGTTTGTGCAGACACGGTATAAAACTCCTGTTCTATTGTGCAAAACGATGACGCCAAGCTCTCCTTGGATATCATCGTTTTGCGAGTTTACAACATTGTGCAGCTAAAAATTCGCTGCGCAATTATTTTTTACAACTTAGCAGCAGCAGCTACTTCAGCAGCGAAATCCGTGACTACTTTTTCGATGCCCTCACCCACAGTGTACATTGTGAATGAAGCAACTGAAGCGCCCTTAGATTTCAATAACTGTTCAATCGTTACTTTGTCATCTTTAACGAAGTTTTGGCTTAACAAAGTCACTTCTTTCAAGAATTTTTGTACAGTACCGTCAGCGATTTTTTCAAGCATTGCATCTGGCTTGCCAGCTTCTTTTGCTTTTTCGATTGCAACGCGACGCTCAGCTTCAATCAATTCTGCGTCAACACCGCTTGCATTCAGTGATTTTGGTTTTGCAGCTGCGATATGCATAGCGATATCTTTACCAAGTGTGTCATCACCGCCAACAACGTCAACGATGACGCCGATTTTGCTACCGTGAACGTAAGAAGCCAATTTGCCTTGCGCCGCTAAACGAACAAAACGACGTGGTGTAATGTTTTCACCAATTTTACCAACCAATTGTGTACGAACATCTTCTGCAGTGCTGCCATTCATAGGCAATGCTGCAACCGCTTCAATATTTGCTGGATTGCTTTTTTCAACAACAACAGCCAATTCACGCACATAAGCTAAGAAATCATCATTTTTTGCACAGAAATCTGTTTCAGAGTTAACTTCAATCATTGCGCCAGTTTTGCCATCAGCACTGATGCTAACGCCAACTGTACCTTCTGCAGCAACACGGCCAGCAGCTTTGCTTGCTTTGTTACCAAAACGAACACGTAGAATCTCTTCAGCACGTTCCATATCGCCGTCAGCTTCTGACAACGCTTTTTTACAATCCATCATCGGAGCATCAGTACGCTCACGTAATTCTTTTACCATTGATGCGGTAATTTCAGCCATTTAAAACTCCTTAAATATCATCTTGGCTTAAGGGTGGATTCACTTAAAAGCCATTTCATTCAAAAGTATTAGATACAAAAAAAGGGGCCTAAGCCCCTTTTTGACGGGGTATTACTCTGCTGCAGCTTCTGCAGCAGCAACTGGTTCTTCGTCTGCAGACTTAACAATCTCAGCGATGAATTGATTGCGACCCTCAAGCACTGCATCAGCAATACCACGAGCGTACAAGCGAATAGCACGGCTTGAGTCATCGTTACCAGGGATAACGTAAGTTACGCCCTCAGGTGAGTTGTTTGTATCAACAACACCAATCACTGGAATACCAAGCTTAGCTGCTTCTGTCACAGCGCCGCTTTCGTGACCAACGTCAACGATGAAAATAGCATCAGGCAAGCCACCCATTTCTTTAATGCCACCGATAGAACGTGAAAGTTTTTCAACTTCGCGTTTATAGCCTAAAGCTTCTTTTTTACCGAATTTTTCCAAGCTACCATCTTGTAGCATTGTTTCGTAGTCGGTTAAACGCTTGATCGATTGTTTAACTGTTTTGAAGTTAGTCAACATACCGCCTAGCCAGCGATAGTTAACGTATGCACAGTTTGAGCGAACAGCTTCCTCTTGCATGATGTCTCGTGCTTGGCGTTTTGTACCAACGAACAAAATGCGACCCTTGTTTGCTGAAAGTTGACGCACATACTTCAATGCATCTTCAAACAAAGGCAATGTTTTTTCTAAGTTAACGATATGGATTTTGTTGCGATCGCCAAAAATGAATGGTGCCATTTTTGGGTTCCAGTAACGGGTTTGATGGCCGAAGTGAACTCCAGCTTCCAGCATTTCGCGCATAGTAACGGACATAAAAGTCTCCAGTAAGGGTTATAGCTCACATGCTCCCAACAACATTCGCCTAAGCGAACACCCTGTACTAGGAACATGATGTATTTAAAAAATTATTGATGCAAAAATTGCAAAAATTAATTAATCAAGCTAAGTAATTAATAAAATTGACTAAATCCTGTAACTCACCAAGAGTTTAATCATTGCCGCTTTGCTGATTGCTTACCAGCTAAACAGGTTCAGTATGATACCATAAGCACATCTCGAAACTCAAGGAAAACCTTAGCCTGAATGGCTTTAAGTTTGAACTATGGCAATTACGATTAAAAACGAACAAGACATTGAAAAAATGCGCATCGCAGGCAAGCTCGCTTCTGAAGTGCTAGATTTTATCACTCCTTATGTAAAACCAGGCGTAACAACGGGTGAGCTAGACAAGTTATGCCATGATTATATGGTGAACGTGCAAAAGACCATTCCCGCGCCACTTAACTATGCACCGCCTGGTCACGTGCCATACCCTAAATCCATTTGCACTTCAGTGAATCATCAGATTTGTCATGGCGTGCCTGGAGAGAAAGTACTTAAAAATAACGATGTGGTGAATCTAGATATAACCGTCATCAAAGACGGTTATCACGGCGATACCAGTCGTATGTTTTACGTTGGAGAGCCCTCGATCCAAGCAAAACGCTTATGTGAAGTGACTTATGAATGTATGTGGCTTGGTATAGCAAAAGTAAAGCCAGGCGCAACATTAGGTGACATTGGTTATGCGATTCAATCATATGCAGAAAAAAATGGCTTTAGTGTGGTGCAAGAGTTTTGCGGCCATGGAATTGGAAAGAAATTCCACGAAGACCCGCAAGTACTTCATTATGGTAAAGCAGGCACGGGGCTTAAATTGCAAGCAGGCATGATATTCACTATCGAGCCGATGATTAACGCAGGCAAGCGCTTTATCAAGCAATTGGGCGATGGCTGGACAATAGTCACCAAAGACCACAGCCTCTCGGCCCAGTTCGAGCACACCATTTTAGTGACAGACACGGGTTACGAAGTGTTAACGGTATCTGAAGGCGCTCCATTAGCGCCAAGTTTTATTAATAACTAAAAATCGCTCGATGCAGCTCAATCAAAAACAGAGCCAAGAAGAAAGTCACGCGAAATCATGGCGTGAAAATCTAAAGCAGAACCAAGCCCTGCTTCGTGATGATTTTTTTAAGCACAAAAACAGCCGTAAGTTACTCAAGCAACAATCTAAGCTTGTTGATGATGTGCTTCAGCAGATTTGGCTTCAATTCGAATTAACTGATTCCGTTTGCCTTGTTGCGGTTGGCGGTTATGGTCGAGGTGAGCTGTTCCCCTATTCCGATGTTGATTTACTTATTTTATTGCCCAACAATCCTGATGCCAGCCTCAATGAACGCATTGAGCAAGTGGTAGGCTTGTTTTGGGACATAGGTCTTGCTGTTGGACATAGCGTTAGAAATCTAGATGAGTGCACTACCGAAGCTAAAAAAGATGTAACCGTTCAAACTAGCTTGCTCGAAGCCCGCCTTATTATTGGCAATCCATCGTTATTTAAAAACTTTCAAGCGCAAATGTCTCACTTAATGAATGTTGGTGCGTTTTTTAAGGCCAAACTTCATGAGCAAGAACAGCGCTACGCTCGCTTTGATGACACGGCCTACAACCTTGAGCCTAACATCAAAGAAAGCCCCGGAGGCCTGCGCGATTTACAAGTGGTGCTTTGGATCTTACGTAGCCTAAACTTGGGTGGCGATTTGAAGGCGTTGGTTAAACACGGTCTGATTAGCCAATCCGAACTCAGGCAAATCGGTAAGCATGAGCAACACTTACAAATGTTGCGTATTCGCTTGCATTACATGGCAAAACGCCGTGAAGATAGACTCATTTTTGATTTGCAAAATGAACTAGCAGAAGAATTAGGATTTATTAATACCAAGCGACACCGCGCCAGTGAGCAATTGATGCGCGGCTATTATAAAAGCGCAAAAGCGGTTGGTTTATTTAATGAAATTCTACTTAAGCTGCTAAAAGAGTTCGCGTTGCCTGAAGCTATTGAAATCAAATCTATCAACGCTAGATTTGAGTCTTACAACGGCCAGTTAAGCGCAAAATCTAATACGCTGCTCCAGCGCGACCCATCATGTATTTTTGAGATATTCCTACTGCTGCAACAACATACTGAATTAACAGGCATTAGCGCCTCATTGCTACGCACATTGCAGCGCGTCAAAAGCTTAGTCAATCGTGACTTTAGGCTAGACCCTAAAAACAAAGCTACCTTTATCGAGATACTCAAACAGCCTAACGGGGTCACCGAGACGCTCAAAAGAATGAATCGTTATGGCGTACTGGGTAATTACATACCAGCGTTCGGCCGAATTATTGGTCAGATGCAACATGACTTATTCCATGTCTATACAGTCGATGAACACATCTTGCATGTGCTAGGCAACTTAGAGCGCTTTTCAATCAAAGCACTTAGCCATGAATTTCCATTATGTAGCAAACTTTTTGCGGCTTTTGATGCACCTCATTTGCTTTATTTGGGTGCGCTATTTCACGATATTGCCAAAGGGCGCGGTGGTGATCATTCTAAACTCGGCACATCGGATGCCAAAAGCTTTTGTAAGCGGCACGGCCTCAGCAAAAAAGATAGTCAGCTAGTCGCTTGGATGGTTGAATTGCACCTCACCATGTCCAGCACTGCGCAAAAGTCTGATTTGTCTGACCCTCAAGTGATTGAGGGGTTTTCATTAAAAATGAGAGATGAGCGCCATTTAACTGCACTTTACCTACTGACTGTGGCTGATATTCGTGGAACAAGCCCAAAGGTTTGGAATGCTTGGAAAGCAAAATTGCTAGAAACCTTGTTTTTAAGCGCACAACGTCTCTTAACTGGTGATGCTGGTGGATTGATCGATGAAATTGCGACAAGAAAAGCTGATGCTCAGGCCACACTTAGACATTACAGCATCTTGGAGCGCTCTTATCTTCCGCTATGGAACAGCCTAGGCGAACAGTACTTTCTTAGACACACCAGCCAAGAAATTGCATGGCATAGCAGGCTTTTATTGAGGCACGTTGACACAAAAGAACCAATTGTTAGGGCGCGCTTAAGTCCTGCAGGTGATGGGATTCAGGTAATGATTTACACACCAGACCGTGATGATTTGTTTGCGTGCATTTGCAGTTTCTTTGAGCGTATCAGCTATACCATCTTGGAAGCTAAAATTCACACCTCTAAAAACGCTTATGCCTTAGATAGCTTTTTAGTTTTAGATCAAAGTGATAAATCAGTAAGCTATCGTGATTTGTTGAACTATATTGAGTACGAACTTGGTGCCAGTCTACGTAGCAACACTTTATTAAGCGCCCCCGCAAAAGGCAGGCTAAGCAGGCAAGTCAAACACATGCCGATTAAATCAAATGTAACGTTAGAGAGCCTTCCTGGCAGCAACAATCATAAGCTTGAGATTATTGCTGGAGATCGACCGGGCCTACTCTCAACCATTGCTTATGCATTTTTAACCCATGAAGTGCAAATTCAAACTGCGAAAATCAACACTTTGGGCAAGCGCGCGGAAGATGTGTTTTTAATTTCGGGAAAAAGTGGCGTTAAATTAAGTGATCATGAAATTGAAGCACTAGAAAAAACCCTTACGCTAAGCTTTAATTAAAGTGTTTATTTAACAAAGTCACAAGCTCTATTGGTTGATTAATGACGAAATCAGCACCCCATTTTAATGGCTGATCAGAAATATCAATGTACCCCCACATGGCAACAACGGTCTTCATCCCAGCAGCATTTCCGGCTTCAATATCGCGTTCTGCATCACCCACATAAAAACACAGTTCAGGCTTCACCAAAGATTGTTCGCAGGCCATCAATAAAGTGTCTGGGGCCGGCTTAGGTAGAGACGCATCATCGCCACATACCAAACAAGCCATAGGCGCACTTAATTGCATAGACTCGATTAATGGCGCGGCAAAACGTCTTGGTTTGTTAGTTACCACCCCCCATTTGATATCGCGTTTTTGAAGGCTTGCTAGCAGTTCGTCCACCCCATCAAACAACATTGGTGAACGTGTAAATACTTGATCGTATAAATCCAAATACTCAACTCGCATCGACTCAAAATTTTCATTTTCAGGAGTTAAACCAAAACCGATGTTTAGCAATCCTTTTGAACCATGCGATGCGAAAGGACGAATTGCCTCCATAGGCATAGGCACTAAACCATGACGCTCCCGTTGCAAATTGAGCGCATAACCAAGGTCTGGCGCGGTATCAACCAGCGTTCCATCGAGATCAAATAGAATCATATTAAGACTTGAGTGTGTGAATGAGGTAGTTGACTGAAACGTCATCGCCCAATGAGTAATGGTCTGTGAATGGGTTGTATCCCATTCCTTTGAGCTGACTAACATTTAAGTCAGCATGGCGTGCCCAAGAAGATAGCTCTGATGGTTTAATGAATTTTTGATACTCATGCGTACCTTTTGGCAGCATATTAAGCACATATTCGGCACCAATCACGGCAAATAGGTAGGCCTTTGGGTTGCGATTAATGGTTGAAAAAAATACTGAGCCACCTTGCTTCACTAATTGTCCGCAAGCACGAACAATCGCTTCAGGATCTGGCACATGTTCTAGCATTTCCATACAAGTCACTACGTCAAAGCTTACGGGCTGTTCCTTGGCTAAATCCTCAACTGAAATTAAACGGTAATCAACCTTTGAGCCAGATTCTAACTGATGCAACTTAGCCACTTTGAGCGCCTTATCGCCCAAATCGATTCCTGTGACATCAGCGCCCTTCTCGT
>Ga0209499_1000659_pt1 | contig 25204 bp, 26 predicted proteins | sample C_130208_EF_Meta_FD_187306 | JGI IMG/M metagenome (GOLD analysis project Ga0209499, IMG submission 187306) | Freshwater microbial communities from Lake Croche, Canada to study carbon cycling - C_130208_EF_MetaG (SPAdes) (version 2) | ecosystem: Environmental > Aquatic > Freshwater > Lake... | reverse complement strand
ATTTGAAGACGCGCCCAGGAGTGCTCTGTACGAATAGAGCAAATTATCATGGCGTTCGAGATTTGTGCCGTGTACATCATAGGATTGCAATGCAAGATAACCCTGAGTATAAAGCTGCCTATAATCTATCCGTACAAGGTCCTCCGCCTGTGGACCCTGCTGTAGCCCTCGCTGAGGTTCGAGCAGGTCGCATAACCTCAAATAATCGTAAGCTTGCAGAGTTACCTACAGCTTCTGTTACAGATATTATGAGGTACAGCCGCCGCCTTATTACTCTCTGGTTTCAAGAAAATATTCCTGGATTTGATTTAGTTAAGGCTTATACTATTCTACGATACCATTCAATTCAAAATCCTCATTATAAGACGGTTCTTGAAGCGTCCGTTAAACTCACTCTTCTAGCGAATGGATATCATCCTGACCATGCCGAGTATGCTAATGTTCCCATTCAAGAACAAGTCGAAGCGTTAGCCCGCATAACAGCTGCAATTCAGCTCTTTGATACTGAGATTGATATACATATTATGTCTCGTAATGCAGATCAGCATTGGGTAAGAGTGCACGAGCGTATTCGCCAAGTTGAGGAAGTGGAGGCACGTGCCCGTCGTGAAGCACAACGGGTTGCGTTTGATCAGCGCCTACGACAGGAACAGGTCGTATTTAAGCGAGATCCTGAAGGTGGCATTGATCTGAAGGCGTTTGCTACCGACGAGCAGAGCGTACATCGTAGCAGTGTCCAGACAAGTACTGAACGCGCGGTCAATATTCTACTTACACGGCCTGTGATCGAAGGAAAGGAGACACTTGTAGAAATTGTTGATGCATTCAATGATACTAAGATTATCAAATGGACACCGGTTTTAAAGGAAAAGGTCATTACGGAAATTACGAATGACTATTTCAATACGGAGGCATTCAGCATTCCGTATGGAAAGGTATTGGACCACATATGGTGCTTTATTGTAACGCATGAACACAAGCGGCAGCTAATTATCCGTCTAGCACAGGAAGTGCAAGAGGGTATTAAACAGTGTAGTAATGGTAAGATGGCGCGCCTAATAAATGTCCTTCGTGGATTTGACGATACTCTAGACTCTATCCCTTCACCTGAGGCCATGAAGCTCATGTTCCAGAACAAGATTGCGCGTCTTATGGAGCGTCCTCCTCAGGAACGTCGTCATGCTGCAATGTTGCTCTTTGAAGAATATTCGATACCAAATGAGGAGCACGAGGTCTGGTTGGCTCCTCTTCTTGAATAAAAAATTGAATAACAAATCCCTTTTTTTTTATTAAAACCTAAATTAAAATGCCTAAGAAACCACCTTTCTTTTCGTCCTACGCTATTTATAAAACGCAGGACGAAAAATATAGAATTGTCTTCGCGGGAGAAGTAACCCAACCACCACCATCGTATGAGTACTGGCTGAACCAAGGAAAGTTCCTACAAACAGCGACCTTCTCAACTGCGCCCATGGCCCAACTCTTCAGACACAATCATCTTGATATTACAGATAGAAAAGCCCTAGGGTATCGTGCTTTTCCAGACACAGGTATTTATGAATACGGTCGTGTCAGTGATTATCCGAGTCAATAAAAAATGATATTTAGTTTTTGTAGGAAACTACAGGATACAAATGGCCAAGCGAGTGTTCCGCCTTCAGTATGCTAGTGGCCTCCATTTGGAAATGTACAATCATGCGCACTTTCCAAGTCTAGTCAATCCAGCCGCGCCGTATCTAGCCTTAGCAGGGAATGTTGGGGCTATGAACTCACCGAATATGCAGCGTTTCTTCAAGTATGCGAACACACGATGGGAAAAAGTATTCTATGTGTTGGGGACCAAGGAACACAATCAGCATAAGATAATTAAGAAGGAATTAATTCCTTATAATAATATAACAGTTTTAGACGAACATAATCGATCCTTTTATTTCCCAAAGGAAAATCTTGCTATTGTAGGGAGCTCAAGTGCAACCCAAGTAAATGTGGAAAACTATTTGAAATACTGGTCGTATCAAAAAATAAATATCGTTATGCTAACACATCATGCGCCTTGGAGAAACCTTCAGATAGTAACTCCACAGATTAAAGCTTGGATTCATGGCTACGAAGGCGCTGAAGAAAGAGCTGATACATTTGTAAATAACTGTGGGTTCCCATTAGAAAGTACGTATGATCCTGAAGCTGTTTTAGAACTAGACATAAATACCGACGAAGATACTGGTGCAAAAGATCCTGATCTTATCTCAGCAGCGACTGGTATAGGATTTATTTCTCTGCGGTAAGATCATTAGATTAGATTATATCTAAAAAATATAATGGCTGAAAAGAAAAGTTTGATTTACTTAGCAGTTTTTATTAATCCGGACTTTATAAATCTGGTCGAATTGCTACTAACCTCTTTAAAATTATATGGTGGCATAGATCTTACAAAAACCGACCTTATGGTGATAACAGATGAGGGACTTAAGCCAAAGGTTGACGAGGTAGCTTTAAAACTTGGCTTACCTATCCAGTACTATTATTTGAGTATTAATACAAAGTGGCAATCAAGCGCTGCAAGGCTAGAGATTTTTCAGAATGAGCATATAGATAATTATGATACTATTCTTTACGTTGATACAGATGTCTTAGTCAATAAAAATATTAATACACTTCTAAACCTTCCTATTCGCGATGATAAACTCTATGCGCTGGGTGAGGGACAACTTGGTTCCGTGTATTGGGGCGGGCAGTTTTTTAATTTTGATGGCAAACCCTATAATTTTTGGACTGAAGCTTTCTGTGCTGGAATACTTTTATTCAAGAACTCACCAGCATTAAAGGACCTCTTTTCAAATATTAAATTTCATATTCATCAATATGTGTTTGTAGAAAACAATCCGCCACCAGATTTCTGGGAACAACCTTTTGTTGTGTACAATGCAGTTATAGAAGATAAGTATGATAATCAACTTCTAAAACGGTATGTTGTAAATAATAAATTTTATGTGGAGCCTTGTGACCTTGTTCTATATCATTTTCCCTGTGGGCCTGGTTGGTACTCTTTAAAGTATGAAAATATGTTGGCGATGGCTGATCAACAGAGAGAATTTTATCATCCAGAAGTTCTACCAGAGTTGAAGGGTCTAGGCGCAAACAAATCCAAAAACTGGGTATCATTTATGAAACCTGGTCAAATAAAGCCGTTTAAGTATCTTGAAATCGGTGTCTTTTGCGGACATACTATTGTTACATTTGAGCGTATATTTGGAAGACACTCGGATACAAGGTTATATGGTATAGATACTTGGAATTTATTAAATAAGGAATACGAAGAGAAATACGACCAGGCATCGAATTACAACCATTGTTTAACAAATATTATAAATACAGGACGATCTGAAAAATTTGATTTGAGGAAGGGCTTTTCTCATATAGAAATTCCTAGATTTGAAGATAATTTTTTTGATGTAATATATATTGATGGAAATCATTCATCGTCAAATGTTATGGAAGATGCAGTGTTATCTTTTCGTAAATTAAAAGTTGGAGGTTTTTTGATTTTTAGTGATTATTATTCCACTTCTATAAAAAAGGCTGTAGATACATTTTGTACATCATACTCTGAAAAATTATCATGGTTAGGTATTTCTTGTGGAGAAAATTTTTTTAAGAAATGCTAATTCTTCCTGGTTTTTCTAGTCTTACGAGCCTTGCGTCTTCTGGATTTACTGCTCTGAGCAGAACTTTGTAGTGAAGTGGGGTCTTTTGCTCTAGGAGAGCCTGGTTCGACGGCAACTCGCGGAGCAGGGAAGGCACCCATAGGGACTTTCAGCGGAGGAAGACCTGCCTGAGGCTTTTCGGACACCGTTGCAGTTTCCATTCTCGGTGGAGCCGATCCTCTGTTATTCTTTTTAAGTGGAGAAGGCGCAGCAGCAGCGTTTTTTAGTCTTGATGGCGCCGAAGGGAGATATTGTCCATGTGGTAATTTATGCCATTTTACTGCTGGAGTGCGAACAGGGGGACGAGGAGGTAGCATGCCGACAACAAATTTATTTCCAACTCTATGAACGTTAGTAGTTGAGGAAGCTTTACCTTGCAATTCGGCAAATGCTGTATTTAACAGAGCTCTTTTTAACTCTACATTTGAAACTTCTTTAGCAGCGTCAACATCACCTTTTTTAACCGAAGCTAAGGTTTGGTCACTTAAGCCTTGTGCCAAAGACGCCATTTATTTAGGCCTTCGGAATAATTTGTGCAGCATCGACACGCTGGGGAGGTGGAATAAACCGCAAGCCCATAAAGTTGAAGATATCATCCTCGGTCTTCAAAGAAGGCGGAGGAGGCTTATCACCCGTAGGCTTCATCTCGTGCTCATTGAGCGTGTAGCCGTGCGCTAAGCACCACTTGCGGAACGCAATATTAAACTTATCGGAACCTGTAAAGTATAGGATCGCATAGCCGAACTGCGCCGGCGGGGTCAACAATAAGTCGAGGCGGCGCGGCGTTCCTTCACCGATACGAACGTAGCCCATCCACTTCTTCGGACCGCTTACCAGTTTGTCCAAAACATAGCCACGGCGCGTGAGTTCGGCTACAAAGCCACGAAAGAAGTCAGACGCGGCCTTGTCTGTCATGGCCTCAGGATAGGTCACAAGCATATCCACATCACCAGAATTCTCTGCTCCACGACGGTAAGACCCCACCACAACGCCAGTAAAGCTCGCGGGCAACGCGGACATAAGAACAGCCTCGTGCTTCACCATCTCGGGACGGGGGATGCGCTCGATACCTGCCTCATAGTACTTGAGGCCCAACTTCTGGGTGTCGTTGAGTAAGTCGGGCTTCACCTTAAGGCCTTCACGCAGATCTGCGACAGACTTGTAGCCTGCTTCAAGAAGCTCCTTAGCCTTGACAGGACCAATCCCATGAACATCGAGTAGCTCCTTCAGACCACCCAGTGGAATACGCTCCTTCATGCGCTCCGCCGCCGCCAGGCCGCCCGTAGCAACAATCTCGACCACTTTGTCGTAAATACGGCCACCGACGCCATCAAGGTCCTTCACATCCGCTGCAGATGTCAGAGGACCAGGCATAGCCTTAATTGCCTTAATTGCCTTTGCGTACGCAATCACCTTAAACTTGCCGCCCGCACCGGACGCCATTTCGCCCATCTTCATCGTATCAAGTGCCTGGAGCACCGTTTGCTTGTAATCAGTCGCCATCTCTATTGGAAAGGAAAGAAAGGAAGAAGAAAGAAGAACCCTAAAGAACCATCGGTCGCTGCGGTTAAGTCAATTTTTTTTCAGATGACCAGTAAGGATGGATACAGAACACTACATAAATCTTATTAAAATCCATTTTAAGAACCCAAATACACAAAAATCATATCTGAACCGGATAAAGACCTTAGAGGCAACGACCCAAACCACTATACATGGTATTTTAACACAACCCGACGTATGGTATCCTAAAATTCAGAAGGCTTATCCCAGTATCTCTACTCGCAAAAATATGTTAACCGTTGTTCTGGCTCTTTTGAAACACGACGAGGAGCTGAAAGGTAGCAAAGAAATCCAGGACAAATGGCATAAACTACATTCTGACTTGACCCGGTTTGAAATAGCTAAAGTAAAGCGTTCTGAACCCTCTGAGAAACAAGTGAAACACTACACAAGCTATGAAGAGATTGAAACGAAATACGAAGAACTAAAGCGTCGTGGTCCTCATGCGACAGAACGCGAAAGTATGCAGTTCCTTCTTCTTAGTGTATTAGTCCATTTGAGACCAAAACGTGCAGATCTTGGAAAGATACGTATTTATTATGAGACCGATCCTAGAAAAACAGACGAGAACTACATCGTTCTAAGAAAGAAGGGTAGCAGTTTCATAGCGATGAATGTATATAAAACCAGCGAGTATTATCAAACTGTCGAAGAAGACTTAACGGAAGGACTTGTCAACGATATCCAAACAAGTCTCAGACGTTGGCCCAGAGAATATCTGTTTCGTAAGGACGATGGTGAACCCATGTCCAACAATACGTATAGCGCGTTTGTGAAGTCTACATTTCAACTCATCTTTGGTCGTGCTACAGGAGTAAGCCTGTTGAGGCATATTTACATTACAGAGAAACTGAATTATGAAAATATGACGTTAGAAGAACAGGATACGGAAGCAAAGCTTATGCTCCATACATCAGGTTTACAACATCAGTACAAATGGCCCAAAAAGACCATATGTCCAAAACTATGTGCAGCGTATATAAAGCCAGTACATAGAACATTAAAGATTAGGCGTTCAAAAAAGCGTCCAGAAGAGTGAGGGAAACAGCAGCCAAGCCAGGATGCTTTTCTTTTTCGGCTTCGATAAATGCTCGTAACGCGGTGGCTAGCACCTCATTACGATCCTTACCCTTATAAGCCTTCATTGAGTGGATACTATTCGCTTCAATAGCTTCCATATCATCGACAATTTCTAGAACAGGTTCTTCAATCTTAGGCTCTTCTTTATGCTCTTCGGTATCGGTCTTTGACAGCTTCTTAAAAGTTTCCCAAACAGCATCACGCACCTTTTTTGTATACTCTTCACCGAGGTCCGCTTTAACTGCCTCATTCTTTAAGAGTTTTACTAGGGCGGTCTTTGGCTTGGCAAACCCTGGACTATGTAGAGCATAACTTGCCGGATAGCCTATCATCCATTGAACAGGCTCGTGTAAAATAAAGTCTAAGTAATCTTTTAAATCGGAATCGTCTTTCCAGTTGTAGTGTTTTGCAACATCCGAAAATATCCGTTTTTGGCTATCAAGTAAAGAATATGCATCAACTAACTTCATCTACTCTAGAACTAGACTAATGTTCTTTAGGTCTAGTCCTGTGCTCATTTAAATGAGCACCTGGACACGTGCCCTATGCGTCATTTTTATTTAAAAATGCGCATAGGTCTAAGAATAACAAACTAACGTACCGTAATGAAGCATTTGGTTAGTCTTTTAGCAAGTGCTTCAGCTCTAACACTTTCTTCCTATAATAACTATGCGCCAATCTACGGCATTTTAGGAAGTTATTTAATAGGTGATTTATTTACAAAAAATGGTCCAGATATGGTACTTCACCATGTTTTGTCTTTGCTATTTTTAGGTTCTACTCTTACACTCAATCCTGACGAGTATCCATTGGAAGCGCGCACTATCGTAAATGTCGAGATTAGTACTTTATTCCTTAGCACCAACCATCTGTATCCAAATACTTTATGCAAAGTTCTATTTGTTTCAACGTTTATAAAATATCGTATTTGGGATTATTATTGGGTTTTCTTAACGAGAGAAACGTTCAATAATCCTGTAACTAAACTGTCAATCTATGGATTGTTTGGTCTAAATTTGTATTGGTTGACACTTATTGCGAAGAAACTAAGGAAGCCACAGTCGAACGTAACACATGTATCTCCGCCAAGCACAGCACAACCAGCTTAGAGTAATCAACAGTCTGTACCAAGCCACGCATAGAAACGCAGGCTGGTTCTAAACTCTTGACTTCATCGGCTAGAACACCGATATCTTCCAATCCAGTTGCCTTCCACGTAAATCGTACAGGTGTAGGAAGACCGTGAGAAATAAAAGGTATAATATTTGTTTTTAGTGCAGGGTCCGATGTTTGAAAAAAGTTCTGTGCATACATATTGTTATCTGCATACACATTACCTAGAGCCGGATCAACTACACCCATTGTGCTAACATAAATTGAACCACGCACAAGTTCTGATCCTACAACATCGAGTGTTGTCAAAGGAACCTTAGTTCCAATTCCTAAATTACTACCAGTAATACGTGCTCGCTCTTGTCCACTTGTTAGAAATGCCAGATAAGGCACACCATTTAAAGAATTACTCAACAGACCAACGTTACTGTTGAAGTAGATACCTGCATTCGACAAGTTCAAATTAGCCCCAATAGCAATATTACTACCACTGTAAGAAGTCAAGGAATTTACTGAAACAGTGTAATTACTAGGATTTATAACTGTTTGTAGATTTGTTACGGCGTTACTAAGTACAGCATTATTTCCACTCGCGCTAGTGGCGACGCTATTAAGACTATTCAAATTGAGAAGAAATCGATTACTCGTTGTATTTGCTGCCATGCACCTGGAAGATTACTTTATTAATGGTTTAGGTAAGCTCCACCTAAAACGTGGTTTAGCCTTAGAGATAGGGTAAATGGAGACATTCTATAAACCTTATGTTGCGGATGACAGCGACGCCGATTCAGACAGTGATGGATACACCACAGAGGAATCGTTGCTCGACCTTCCCGGAAAAAAACAACCTGTTTCTACTGGCGGAGCTGCCTCAGCAACTATTGATACACCTCCTCCAAAAGATACAGGAACTAAATTCGAAGAACAATCAGTCACACATAGTAATTTATTTATGATTAATTCAAGAGATCGTGATACAACTGCATATCCTCAGCCCACCTTTTTCACAATACGTCTTCCACGAGTGTTTAAGAATATTAAAAAGATTGATATTTCCCAGTTAAATTTACTGAATAGTTTCTTTAATTTTACACTTTCAGCGGGCAATACATTCATGTATGTGCAGGAACAAGGACGTAATCCTGTGCGAATTCAAATACGTGATGGAACATACTCAGCAAATGATTTAGTGACTGAGCTTACAAGTGCTCTAAACAGCACACCTTTGTTTGCAGATATTACGCTAGGTAACTTTATTGCTGGATTCCAGTCTACTGGTGATTATGCTCCTTTATTCAATACTCCAGGAACCTATGTGTACAATAGTTTAACACAGAACTACGACTTTAATCAGACTATCAATGATATTATTTCACGTTATTTTCAAATTACACAAGTTGTGGGTACAATTACGTATACTTATAATCAATCGCTAGTCGCCTATTACTATCCAGTTATGAAGGAAATGATTGTTCAAGGCGTGCCTTTTAATACGTCAAGTGTATTTGCCACCACGACTGAAGCCTATACCTATCTTGTATTCTACTTTACTGGTCTTGAAGATCAAAATGCTCTAGCGCTAGCGTCAGATCCAGGTAATCAAGTCCTATTTAATACGTACAGATTTCAGAACACATTTAATTTATCGTTAGCAAATGGATATACATGCTCATATAACACAAAGCAAGGTCGTCTTGTTATTAATGCGCCGTCTCTAAATACAAGTATTTCAGCAGACTTAACAACTCAATACAATGCATATCTTACTGCCTTAGTTCTGGCAAGTGGTCAATTCAATGACGTAAATGATTTCAATTCACAATACTCGAATATTACAAATTTAAACACAGCACTAATTTCTTTTTACAATTTTGTTCAAACACGGTTTACAAATAACTTTGGTATAAATTTTGGCACCTATTCAGCCGAATTCTATGCAAACCCAAACAATAGTATTTCTTTATACAATACATTAAATCGATATGGTTGGTCGCCTACTCTTACGCCGAGTGTTTCTGCCAGCACGATAACTACTAATTCGGTGCCACCACAGGTAACAAACCTCTTAAGTAATATAGTTATTCCCTCCACAGTGGCTACGGAAACATCCTTCATAAGTTCCTTTGATTTAGTTGGAAATATAACATTTCCAAATGCAGGTGAACAAACTCTTGGATATTTTGATATACCATTTGAACTTCAGGCCACAACATATCAGCGAATTAAGTTTAATACGCAGTATAGGCAAAATATTAGCATAATGACCATTCCAAGATATATTACTAATCGCTCTTCAAATAATGATATTTTTTATGATATGGGTCCTCTTTCCACGCAAACGCCCTTATTGTTTGACAATCGTAACTATGGAAGTACATTTTATAATCGTGTAGATATTTCAGGCAATTCATTATTTAATATGTATGAAGTTAACCAAAATATGTTTAATACAACAGATTATATGAGGAATGAAAACAGATGGCTAACCTATATGACAGCACAGATACTAGCTGGGCAACGCCTTCAGGTTGCTAATACAAACTATGCTCAGACTCCACCTATTACAGATATTACAATCACTAGTTATCGGCCATTTATCTTTTTTCAATTAAATGCCGCTGCATATATTACGAATCCTTTAGCGCATTTTAGAATTACGTTTTTTGTAGAAACACAGGACGGAACACCATTTACGGTTCCTATCGTTCTAGTATGGTATAAGGATAGAGCTGGATTTATGGCCGATGTTCAAAATGATTTAAATGGCCAAGTGGGCGTTGAAAATCCTAATAACTATTTCAAAAGACAGGTGTATTCAAATACAAATTCTGCCCAAATGATTGTAGATATAAATAATTACCAAGAAACTTTTTTTCATGTTCACATTGACCAAGGCAGTGCTGTGCCGAGTGCGCTTCCTCTACGTGTATTTAGTCTCCTAACCGATGTGTATGGCACATACACAAATGCTACAAGAACAGATTATTTTGATTTACCGTTTACATTAGGCCCACTCAGTGATCAAGATACACCGGCTTCAGCACGATACCAAGACCCTAACGCCAGTATTTTTAATTCAACAGTATCGCATCTTGGTTATGATCTTTCAGGCGTATCCAATAATTTATTGGACTATACAATTCAAGCAGGAAATAATAATTATTATGATCCTGTAAGTATTTCAGATTATATTAGTAGTACTAAGAACGGACTTGCATATCAGTTTGTGCTTTCAAATGCCGGTGCACAACAGCCGCCACCAAATATGTCTTCATGGTCCTTATTCTTTGGAAGTAATAGTAGCAATGTTATAAGAGATACATATAATACGTCAAATAACATATACTTGAGTAGTTTACAAACACCTAAACCGTTCCAACCTGGCCTACAAAATGAATTTACTCTAGTGAATTGGTTTTCACCAAATACAAGTCAAAACAATCCTGAAATGTATTATACACCTGTAAGCAGTTTTAATTATACAGAGTATATAGGATCAAATAGTATTTTCTTACCTGCAATAAACAACCCTTCTCTTCCTACGGATATGAGCACGCCTGCTGCTTTTCAAGATATAAGTGGGTTCTCAGGATTATCGTTCTTTTTACAACCAAATCAAATTATAAAACTTCAAAGTCTAGTGCTCAAGTTTGTCTATACCCAACCAAGTATTGATGTGAATAATAATCTTTATACTCGCTCATATAGTGCTTTATCTTTGTCAGGGCAATCAAATACAAATGCTATTTACAGAAATCAAACCACGTTAACGAATGCGGTAAACAACTATGATGATTGGGATGACTTTTATCTTCTGAACAGACGCAATATTAAAATCGGCATCTTTCAAACATCTGCTATTGCGAATGTCAGTACATCACAAATTCGTCTGAGTAACGCTGTCGCAAGCATGACTCTTTCACAGATTACACAAGTAAACAATTATACATATGCCGTAGGAACTCTGAGAACGAGAGAGCCTGAATGGGGAACATATTATAAATATACGTTTAGTGATCTGCCTCAAAATGTATGGGATGTAGCTAATATACCCTATAATTCTTCAATAAGTTCATTCAGACAACTTCGCACCGATGCTGATTTTGCACCTACCTATATAGCTGGAGCAAACACATATACAAATTATTTCATTACCAATCCAAACATTCTCAATTACAGCTATTTGCCTCGTAGCTACGGTATAGCACCAGCAGTTCAAAACGCCCTACTTAACCCATTGACTATATCGTCAATAACTTCTGATATTCCTAATAGTTATACAATTGTGCCGTTTGTGTTCGATGCTGCTACAAGCACTTACCAAGTGGGATGTTACCACGGATTAAGTTTTACATATCTGCCCGCTCTTCCAAGCACTAATTTGACTGGTGCAAGTCCCTACTATGGACCTATGGGGCCTTTTGGATGGGAAATTAACACTAACTCAACAATAACCCAAGTAAAACGTCCCACAATTGGAGGAATATCATCGATTGCAGGATATTATTGGAACGCAAAACTTAACTTTAATGTGCTCGATTTATCCTACGATCCAGCTACAGACCTTTCAAGGTTTGGTGGGTATTCAGGAATTAGCGGTGAATATCAAAATACATTTTTGTTTTCATATGAAAACACTAAAAATACAAATGAAGATTTATATGATGTGCTATCAAATGGATCCTGGGTTTGGGGGCAAGAAAAGAATACTAACTATTCTGCTTTCGACAGTAACAGTGGGTATAACAATTTATCCTATATTCATAATTTGACTATTCGTAGCAATAAGACCTATGCAACACACGTTAGAGCGTACGATCCTATTACAAAATTCACAACAGGTGTGCGGTTCATAGGCAAAAATTATACTGACTTTGGCGCCTTGACACTAACAGAACTCACGCAGGAAATATCAAGTTTAACCATGTATAAACCTATAACTGATATTTCAGGTAGCTATTACAATGCGCTACTCATTTCAAACTATTCTACACAACAATATAATTCTATTGTTAGTACTAATACGTTTCACTTAATAAACAACGGAGTAGGGCGTTATAACCATACCTATGCTGACGCACTTATTAATTTTAATAACACATTTATAACAAACGTAACCTTTGGAAAAACAAACACATATCAAGGAATAACGTATAATTTTAGTTCATTCGGCCAAGCAATAAATTCATATATATCGCTTTATAACACAGCCACGTCAACTCTTGTATTGTATAACAATATTCTAAGTACAGCAACAGGCCAACTAGGACAATATGTCGTTACTCGTTATGGAACAATTTTACCATCTTCTATTGTGACACGTAACAGAACTACTGATCCTCTCCCATTTAGTTTCCTTTTTTCATCTTATACACTTCCACCTTATAAGTCGCAGTACGATGCTTGGGGCTTAGGTTATAATTTGGGGTTTAATAAAGCTGATACACCACTCCGTGTTACAGCAACATCTGATACCTTTATTCGAATTGTACAAAGCTATATTTACTTGCGTCTCAATCCTGAGCTGAATATTAACACGATGGCGGTATCAGGGAAGGAGAACTTGGCGGATTGCAGAGAAAGTTCAGGCCAAGACGCAAAGGCATTCTCTAAAATTCTACTCAATGATTTTGGTAGCTTTTGTGGCACAGCCGTCACACGTCCTAAGGAATTTAATCCAGTCTTAGGTAAATACGAAGTGATTACCTGCGAACTCACTGATAAGTATGGTAAAACGCTCAGTAGTGTAGATTGTGAATATGATTTTATTCTTCAGATTGATGAACTCAGCAATGGCCCTAAGGATTCCAGCAGTCTTCAAGGTCCAACGTCAGACTTAAATGTCTATAAGGCAAGGATGTAAAGCTTAAACGCAAGTCCTATTTAATGGAGCCTACACCAGGCCGCAAACATCTTATCTATAAACTACGTGGTCAAACTTTGACAGAACGTAGTTATGACATAACACCGGCACTACTCAATACAATTCTTAAAAACCTATCTATCCCGTTTAGTCAAGAGCAAAGCCGAGAAGTCATCCGTTTACTTGAATGTAAACAGACAAATGGATCCCTTGTTTGCGCGTATTGTGCAGCCCCTGCTACTAGAGAAGACCACTTTCGTGCACTTATTCAAGACGGTGAACCTAGTGGGTTCGTTAATGACGCCGTGAACTGTATACCCTCATGTAAGAACTGCCATGATAAGAAAGGCCTCAAAGAATTCGAAACCTGGAAACCTGAACTCGCAGTAGAACAAAGATGGCAGGCTTACATGGAGTATCATAGATCCAACGCTCAAAAACTCAGACTTAATCATACTGAATTTTGTAAGAAGCGCAAGGAATACTTAGAACTTACAGAAGAGTTTTCTAAGAAATTCATTGAAGCCATAAATCCTCATATTTAATTTCCCTAAACAAACTAAGTATGAGCAAACTTGACGAATTTTATCAGAACGATCTTCATGCTCTTCCTCCTATCTGTCTTCGCACACATTGGGATCCTACAGCCGTAGTAAAGCACATCCTCCCAACAACTGCTCCTACGCAACTTCCGTTAGACCCCCGTCAAGCGACAAAGATTTGCTATGGATATTATCATACGTCATTTGGTGACCCAAAAACAAAGAATAATACCAACGACCCAAGTCCAACTATTCCTCCTGCACTTCTTGGTGGTGCATGGCAGTCACCGCCCATAACACCAAGCCCTGTATTCCCACCCGGTGGTGCTGCTTCATTAGGGTTTCCTTACAAGGACTTCAGTTCCAAGACCGAGTCCGATTTACAGCTTTTACAGTATCCTATGACCAAGTGCTCCGAACGCAAGTATCTGCCACCTAATCGTCAAGCTCCTGTGTCTATGAGTACAAATGTGGTACCCGGTTCAAACAATGACACGCTAAGTCCCTTGGCCACAGCTGTAACAAAACAAGCCGGTTGCCGTAATCATGACGATCAACTTGCTTGGAACCGCAGTGCTCGTCTTTTCTACAATCCGACAAAATACGACCGCACACAAAACGTTCCTGCAGGCCTTAAAATACCTGAAAGTAATAAGACCTTACGTTGCTAAATGAACATCTATCGCATATACCCTACATTATGGAATGATGGTATGTGTCAACTGGCCCAAACTGTATATGCTGTGGACCGCGCTCCACCCCCCAATACATTTAAGACCTCCTGCAGTGCACGACCAAAAGAAGACCCAGCTTACTACTGGGATAATCAGACATTTCAACGTCTTCTGCCACCTGGACAACAGCCTACCTATGCCTCTGTAACGTGGCCCCAACTCATAGCCTGGCTATCCCATGTGCAAACGTTGGGATACACGCTACAGACAGATCTCTCCACCTTAAAGCCATATAAGGATATTTATATTATGGGACCTTGATAAAATGGCGGCTTTTCCTATACCTAATTTCATTAAAGATTTTAGTCTAAATATAGATATTTCAGGTTCACCGGCCTTGACCACAAACCAAGATGGAACCTACTTTGCTTTTTCAGGCAAAGGCAATAATATAGTTCTAAATGTATCTTCATATCTTACTTATTATAGTATCTTTGTTGGTCTTGTTAAAAAGGATGGAAGTCTAGGTTGGATACAACAAATGATACAGGCCAGTGGCGATTGTTATAGTCCTTCTTTGGCTATAGGAAACAGCAACGATCTTTATTTAGCATTTGTGACAAATGGATCTGTACCAGGGTTTGCAAACGGTATAACTTATCCACCAGCACCTGGAGCGACGCCACCATATGGAACTGCTGACGTAGTTTTATCCCGTATTAATACAGCTTTACAAACTGTGTCGTGGGTTATTCAAGGTGCAGGAATTAATGGTCCCAGCAATGAAACTGTACCACAAATCGCAGTTGATACAACATATGGTTGGGTTTACTTAGCGTACCAGTCAAGTGGTAATATCAATCCTTATTACGCAGTTGGAAAGACAAATATCATTCTTAGCTGTTTTAATATGATCGAATCAACACCTCCTGGGTTAGCAGTATGGACCTCAGGACTTCAACCTGGTATTCAACTTGATTATATTAACTGCTCAGAGTATAATAAAAATCCATCAATTGTTACAGATAACGCAGGCAATGTGTATCTCGCATATGAAATTACAGCACAAACACCAAATGGTGCACCAGTACAGCAACAACAAATCGAAGTCGTAAAATTTACAACAAAAAATATTAGCGACCCAACTAATCCAGTTTATGTAGGACAATATCAATGGACCTTGAGTACAAACGGAACTAATCTTTTTGTTACAAACGGTTTGTCAAGCCAACCCCACCTTTCGTTTTGCAATACAACACTCTATCTTTCCTTCTTAACCTCTGGTACTATTCCTGGAGCTAGCAAAACTTCAAGTAGCAATGACGTTGTTGTTGCGTCATTCAGAACAAATGGGGTCTTACGATGGGTCATTCAAGGTCTTACAAACTGTTGTCCTCAAAAATATTATGATGTATATTCTGTAAACTCTTGTACAGATGAGAATGGTACACCTTATATTGTAGCAGTAGTACGAAAGTTCGGCAGTCGTGACAGCGTGTTAGTCTGGAAGATAAACCAATTAACTGGCGCAGCCTCATGGGTATACGGATTTGCTTTAACAGATGGTAAAAATGCGATTTGGCCAAGCGTATCGTACGAATTTACTACTCTTTCTATTTCAGCATTTCAGAACATATTCTATCTTGGATATACTACATTAGATCCTCTAACCAATACAACTGCATCAGATAATCCATTACATTATGTAGGAGTTTCAGGTTTTTCACAGCGTATTTATGCTGACAACATGACAGCTTACAATTATATAACATCTCTGGCCAGTGGATGCAAATGCAATGACAACCAATGCGAATGCTAATATTTATGGCAATTGAAGTACGCGATAGACTTCATGAATTGACATGAGAAGAATAACAGTTACAGTTGGAAAGCTAGCACAAATAATGAATATCCATAGGAATACATTTGCCGGCATCAAAGGCAAAACGCTATAAAGACTAGAAAGTAGTAGTGCCAACAGAACAATCTGAAGAGCAAAGAGACTATAAATTTTCGTATTCATTGTGACATTGTAGTACAAGTTCACAACGGTGTATCATTTTTTCTAACCATTCATGTAAAAACGGGAATTCCATTCCTTCTTTTTACGTATAACAGTTGGAATAAGGGTACGTAGCCCCCAATCTTCATCTCCAGATGGTTTTATTCCTTTGATAAATTTGTTTCTAGATGCTTCATCATTGAGGAGACTAAACAGGAGGCGTATAAGTGCACGGATAAGTTTTTTCTCCTCGTCGTTCTTTTTACTTTTGAGGAGATTGCCGAAAAAGCCAGTCCATTCAAATCTTTCTTTTTCTAAAATAAGTAAAACATCCTTTAAAACCAATGCACGCAAAAGACTGTTTTGCTTCTGCTCTTCTTTAACAGGTCCATAATGTTTCAACCAGTTCCATTCTAAACCCGCCTTTGACCCATGTTTTAAAACCCATGCGTTCGTAAAGTCTTCCTTCACTGGATCTTCAAGAAGATTATTATGCTTTTCAACACGCTCTCCATCAGTCCTGTGCCATTTGGTTGCGCATGTACAGCATTCGCAACCTACAATAGGCCTACTTCCATGAAATCCCTGGTGAGGAAACATTTCACGAAACCCATTTTTACGTCTCCAAACATCGAGTTCCCGCCATGCCAGTAACTCCTGAAGTGTTATAAAAACGGTCTTATCCATCTACTTATTCTTTTTTTCCATTTTCTTTAAACGAGTATTCAAATCGTGAATGTAGGAGAGTAAAACAGGAATTAATTTTTGATACGAAACTGCTTTGAAGCCATCGGGTCTTGTGTATACACACGATGGAGCCACAGCCTCGACTTCGTCTGCTAGAACACCTACATCATCTTCTCCGTTAAACTTATAACTGTATGTAGATATATAAGTTAGTCCTTCTAGCTTCTTTATATCTGTTTTCAAACGTCTATCGGAGGAAGTTACAAAGTTGTTTGCGTAAACAGTTCCATTTACATCAAAGGTTGCACGCGGTTGAACCTGTCCTAAGTTAAGTCCTACACGATTATTGACCTTATCAAATGTAAAAATTGGCGATGAATAGCCCTCAATTGTGCTGACACAAAGACTGCTTATAATCGCCATTTCGCCTTCAGCGTTTTTAAAGTTAAAATCACCTACAAAAGTACCACTTGGTGCTTTAATAATGAGAGTACTGCTTGCGCAAATATCATCGGCATAAACAGCATTTTGAACAGAATAATTTATAACTGTGCTAAAGCTTGAAGAATCGACAACATAACTTACTGTCTCAACTTGTTGTGTAACTGGTTTATACGTTGGAACTGTTCCTAGAGCAGTAATAAATCCAACTTCAGCGATCTGAGCTTTTGTTGTGTACGTACTTTCATAAATCGTGCTTTGGGAATTTAAGTATTTCTTACCAAATGCAATGTTAACATTAGTATACGCATCTTGCATAACAAAATAATCACTAGTAACACTAACTACACCATCAGAAACATAAACAGCGCAATCCTGTGTCGAATTATTCACAGAGGGTGCATCAAAGAAAACGTTATTTCCTACAGTAAATGTACTTGCATATCCTGTTGATGTATATAAAATTTCACTACCGACAGAAGCTGAATTGATTGTACTAGTTTGAAGAATATTGTGATTTCCATAATTGTCTGCTATAAAGGTGGTAAACACAAATGTACTTAGATAATCGACTGTAGTACTAATTTTTCCTATTTCTGCAAAAATGGAACTAATACCTGTGCTGATATAAATCAAATTTAGAGTACTTAATGCCTCGCTAAGTTGTCCTGATTGAGTACTTGTTATAATAACAAGACCTTCTGTTGTACTTGTTAGATCATTAAACGAACTTAAAGAGCTTATGTAAGCAGATTCAATAATAAGTGTATTTGTACTTATGGTGAGAAAGATATTGTTTTTTCCAGCTATATTTAATGTACGTCCTGAACCGTATACATTGGATAGACTACTAAAACTCAAAGTAGATTTATTGTCGAATAAAAACAGATTTTGTGGTGCTAACGATTCTAAATGAATTGCATTAATACCACCTGGGGTCGATACGTTTGTATATTGTATGCCTTGACCACCCGTCAAATATAATGTGTTTACAGGATTGGTTGCAGCATATGTAAATGTACTGTCTAGCTGAACAAAGTTAAAACTATTAACACCAGGTGGAGAGTTGCTAGCATTACTGAAGTAGATAACGCCATCACCGCGTGTTATCAAAACTTGGTGACTACTTATTGGCCTATTACCATAATCCTTAAAAATGATATCTCTTACAAATAATTGGTCTACTTTAAGCGTTTTCTGGTACGCCATCCTATTCTAAATAAGATACAAAATTAAGGATGATTGAACCAATTAACAAGAAGTTATGCAGTTGTGTAAAAAAAGTACGTCGAACAGTACGACTACCTACCCGGAGAGCAAGAGAACAACGTGCTATCGCCATCTGTGTGAAGTCGGTGTTATGGTCCAGAGGCAAGACTCTTAAACGTTTTAAGTGCAGAGGCAAACCTATGTTGGAGCTACAGGAAATGAAAAAATAGTATTTAGTTTTTTGTTTTTGTTTTGTTTTTTGTTTTACCATAATTTACTCCTCGTCCGGCACACCGTAGGGATCAATCTCACCCTTCTCTGTATCCCACTTACCGAGAACCTCGTCCATCTTGGCCATCTTCGCACGGTCTGTCTCGGATGCATCGACAGCGTAGACCATCTGTGTCTTGAGATTGCGGATAGCCGGCACACCGCTCTTCTGGATAAAGGTCAGCCACTCGGCCTCGGTAACGTCCAGGTTCGCCATAGCAATCGCAACAGGGACCTCCGCAGCCGCCTTAGCCTTCTTGGCCTTCTTAGGCGCAGAAGGCGCTGGCGCCTCTGCGGTCTTAGGCGGGATCGACAGCGGATCGCCAGCGATGCCATTGGGATAGCACTCGATGTACTGCTTGCAACCAACAACAGCAGCAAACTCGTACAGTGGCAGGTCCAGGCGGCCAAACCACTTCTTCGCATCACGCTTACCAGCAGCAGCCAGAGCCTCCTGTTCGGCACACTTCGCACAAAGAGCCTCGCCCGTAGCCGGCGCAGCTGTGCATTGGCCCTCAGGATGGAACTTCTTGACACCACCCTCGTCCTTGTGGGTGCCGGGCACCCACTTGGAGATAACGATCTTACGGCCCATACACTTAGCTAAGTCGATCTTCTGCAGACGAGACGGGTGGGTCTTCAGAGGATCCGTAGGGTCGGCAGCTACAGTAGCCACCACAGCCACGGAAGGCTTAGGCGACGCAGGAGGAGGCGCATCCACAGGGGCCAAGAGCTCGGCCTCCTTCACAGCCTTAGTGGCCTTACGCTTGGCAGCAGGCTTTGCGGCTACGGCGGCCGCCTTCGCAGCCTCAGCAGCCAGCACCACCTCCCTCTGGTCGAAGGCCTGGTTCACTGCGGCGCGAGTACTAGAAAGCACCTCGGCATTCATCTGCGCGATCTCGGAAACAAAGGAAGAAAGAGACGACATTTTGGAAAGAAAGGAAAGGAATATGTGCTGGGGACCACAACCTTTACAAAAGCACAGGTTCAGATTTCAATTTTTTCCATTCCAGAGTAGCAATGCCAGAGACCCCATTCGTTCCGTATTTCCTTATTATCCTTATCTTCTGTTTCCTCATCTACTCCGAACTCGCGGGCTGTAGCTTTAACTTAACAGACCCAGCGTCTTGGGTTGATCCTGGCATTAAAGTCATAGGATAAAAAGTGATACTAGTTATTTGTAGGAAACACAGAATAAAATGGATATCCCTACTACTCTAATAAAGGCCAGCGTACAAGGCACTGTATACCTATTAGATAGTCCATCGGGTCGTGTGTATACATTTAATGCTGAAAAACCTACCTACATCGGCGATCTTGAGAAGATCCCAGATGAGGAGAAGCATCTTATCTCGAAGACGAATGGATGCCTAGCTAACGCTCGTGTGAAGTATGTTCCAAATGTAAAAGATATTATGGCAAGTCTAAGATAGGGAATAAATGGACACAAACACGTCCGGCGCTTTAGGAATTTTTGCATTTGTCCTATCATCAGGAAGCGTAATCTATGCAGCGATAAACCATAAACGTGTTCGGTGTAGATGTTGTGGAAGGAATATGGATGTTTCAGTAGACGTTGACCCTACAGAATCGGCTCCTAAGGTGGAGTCTCCAAAAAAACCTCCTCCTATTCGTATTCCACGAGAAGTAGAGGAATAAAATTGATAAATAAAGTCTTATGTCTATTAGGTAAACTCAAAATGCTTCGTGGACTTATAATGTCTTTAGCTGCGATCTTTGTTACAGCGCAGAATACAGGTGGCCCGACAAACCAGACACAACTTGTCTTTACGGATACGACAACAGTTCCGATAGTTGGAAATTACACATTTGGATACATCAATAATACAGTGCAAAATCGCTGCCATCGTGGTGTAGCTAAGTTTCAAGCTAAACAAACAGGCATAGTGGATTCGATGACAATGGGCGTCTATTCCCGTGCTCAACAGGAAACCTGCGGAATTAGCTTTGTTCTCTCGACGTTTCCAGCAGGAGTAATAGTTGGATCTTCCTTGCTCACCACATTTACGGATTTAGTGGCGTCTAGACCCGGCACAGATGAATTTATTCCATTTAATGTAACTCCGTCTTCGTGGGGTGTTGTAGAAGGAATGAACTATACGATTGTAACGCTACCATTTACATGGGCGACTGGTCCAGCGGGAACTGTCCAAAAGCATTGCGAGTTTGATGTGCCATATGGACGTCCTGGATTACCCTATTTCTTTCTTGGCGAATACGGGCCAACTGCTTTACCGTGTGGATCTACTCCTTGGGTCATTGAAGTGCCTGGAGATGGACTAGCTATGCAGATAAAACTTACAGGGCATCCTGCTTCAGTTGTTGTTCCATCACCTTCGCCCTCTCATACACCGACACCTACGTCTACGATTACACCTACCCCTTCACCTACATCGACGCCAACGCCTTCACCGACACCAACAGGAACACCAACTATTACGGATACACCTACACCGACGCTTTCACCTGGTGCAACAGCGTCTAACTCACCAACCTCTACGCGCACACCGAGCCGCACACCGTCAATTAGCTACACGCCTACACCAACGTCATCAGTAACATCCTCGATTACGCCAAGCTCCACACCTAGCCCTACACCCTCTTTACGTATTGGCGCTTCACCGTCTGTAACTCCAACAGAAACGCCTGGGCCTACTGACTCGCCCTCGCCTAAACCTTTAGCAGGCATAGCTCCGCAAACTGCACCACCCGCCCCACAAATTACCACTGGTTCTTTGGTTGGAGCTGCAGTCGGTGGAGCTTTAGTAGTTCTAGTATTAATAGGATTAGCGATACGGTTAAAGATTGTAAATGCTGAGATTAATGGCACACATAAGGCTAAGACTTGGAAACTTTCAAAAGCACACCATCCTAAGTTTGAGGATGCAGTTGTAGTGATAGACCGTAATAATTTACAGGTATCTAAAGTATGATTTATATTTATTATTAAAATGTCTACCGATTTGTGTAAACTCGCTGAACAATACGGCGTTGACAAATGTCCAAAAATAAATCATACATATACTCCTCGTTATCATGATCTGTTAAACCAAATGAGGTCTTCGACAAAATGTGTTCTAGAAATAGGAATAGGAAATATTCCACTCATGTCAAACATAGTAGGAAATTCATATAAGCCTGGCGCTTCTCAACGTATGTGGAGAGATTATTTTCCCAATGCACAAATCATAGGGTGCGATATAGTAAAGTCAGTCTTATTCAATGATGAAGAGAGAATTCATACGTTTTTTGCCGACCAGAGCTTAAAATCGTCTTTAAAGAATCTTATGCGAAACGTTCATTCGATTTCAGAGAACGTAGATATAATTATTGACGATGGTTCCCACATTGAACAACATCAGAGAACAAGTTTTCGTCTGTTATGGGATTATGTTAGACCCAATGGTGGTATATATATTATTGAAGACATATCTATGAATTTTGAAAGTTTTCAAAGAATACATTTAGACATGGGATTTACAGATGCTGAACTTATTTATGCACATAAAGGAAAAGATGACTGGGATAATTTTGTAGCATTTAGGAAGAAGTAGACGCAACGACACGGTCTAAAATAAGACCATGATAATTATAGTATAAAATGTCATCGGATTTATGCGTTTTAGCTGAGAAATATGGTGTTGATAAATGTCCTACTTTTTTGCACTCATATACACCTCATTACAATACTTTACTCAATCCGTTAAGATCATCCATAAACTGCGTTTTAGAAATAGGTATTGGAAATACTCCTTTAATGGCGCCTATTGTAGGAAAAATATACAAGCCTGGTGCTTCTCTACGCATGTGGAAGGATTATTTTCCAAATGCTCAAATTATTGGGTGTGATATTCTAAAGTCAGTATTGTTTAACGACGAAGAAAGAATACATACTTTCTTTGTAGACCAAAGTCAAAAAACGTCTCTTGAAGGACTAATGACCAATGTAAAAACGATCAATCAGTACCCTGATCTAATTATTGACGATGGATCTCATATTGATGTCCACCAACGGACCTCGTTTCGTGTTCTGTGGGACTATGTAAGACCCAATGGTGGAATTTATATTATTGAAGATATCTCACTGCATTTATTTGATAGTTTTTCAAGAATTCATTTAGATATGGGATTTACAGATGCTGAGCTTATCTATAAACACAAGGGCAATAATAATGGCAATGATGCATTTGTAGCATTTAGGAAGAAGTGATAAAAAATTGATATAGAGTACTAGTGTTTGCATTTTATACAAATGGAAGCACTACTAGAACACACCATTCGCCAGCATCAGCTGAACCTATGGGCAGAAATTACAAAGCATTGTGATGTACCTAAGGAACTTCGTGAAAAAATCCCTAGGTGGATTATGTCTGGTCGTCTATCAGAGAAGGCTAAGGATTACCAGACAAAATCTTACGTTCGGCCCGATAATAAGCCATCTTCTCTTCATCACTTGTAAAGATATATTTGTACACGTGTCCAGAATTGAATGAGCTAACGTAAATATAAGTATTCATATCTGTTACTTTAGAAAGATATTCACTACTTGTTTGTGTAGGTAAAAACGGCGCGCAGATTTTTGATGGCGCATCTACATTTGGTATACCTGTCTTTGAAGGCACTTCAAAGAAACTTGATGTATAACTAGATATTAATCCTACTCCTCTAACCGTTATTGTTGAACCAATACTGGATGTGATAGGAAATGCTCTATACCGAATGCTATTAAATGTGCTACACGGTAACCAAGGATAACGATTGATATGCGCTATTTGTCCATTTTTATAATCGGTTGCTTCCTGCCGACTCAAAAATTGGTAATACATTTGTCCTCGATTACCTACAGTTATTTTTTGATACACGATATCGTCATTATTCTCAACTCGTTCAAATGTATCCCATTGTCTTTGTAGTGTTATTAAATCACTACGTGTTTTACATTTAACGCCAGATAGGTCAAATGCGTACTGGGTCCTCTGAGGAGTATAAGACATACTTACTTTTCTATTCTTTTTTGTTTTAGACCGGTCTACCGCTTCCAGTACTCATCCTCGGCATCATCTTGCTTCTCATCCTCCTCCTGGTCATAGTAACCCTCGTCTTCAGGGAGAACGCCTACAGTATCATCGCCCTTCACATAATCAAGGTCGCTCTCAATGACTTCATCATCGACATAGCGAGTGGACTTAGAGTTGCGAATAGGAGGACGGGAGATGAAGATGCCCCCTTGGTCCATCCTATCCTGACGCCGATTGGCTGCAAGAAGAGCCTCCTCTCGCGCCTTTGCAGCAGCCTCTGCTGCATCAGCCTCTGCACGCTTCTTCATCACATCTGAGAAGCTAACGGGAGGCTTAGATACACCCTTGGGCTTACCACCGCCAAGCTCAGGCCATTCCTCAACTACAGCTTTTGGTGCAGCAGTTGCCGCCGCTCGCTTCAAGCCAAATGCGCTTTGCGAATAGTTGTGAGATGGTTCTGAAGGACCTAGGTAATGCTCCATAATAGAACCGAGATCATTGGGGCGCTTGGGAAGAACAATAGGGCCACGGGCCTCCTCTTCCTGACGATGAGTAGGCTTCTTGCCAAAAGCCAACGAAGCATCAGCATCAAATCCAGAGTTACGCTGCATTCCCTTGCCGAATGCTTGTGCAGCCGAAGTATCAAAGCCATCAGACCTCATAGGGGCTGCTGGCTTACCAAATGCAGCAAATGTATTGTTGTTCGGCGCGGAAGGCCGACCGAATGCTGCCGCGGCTGAGTTGTTAAAACTAGTGTTAGGGGCTGTCTTACGACGTCCAAACGCGGAAGCGGCCTCAGGGGAAAAGTGAGAAGACATTTTTGGAAAGAAATGGAATAAACTGCAACATCAGCAACAGTTGCTGTTGTAGTTTCAATTTTTGACTGCCGCTTTACGAGTCGTCAAACATCAGGCGTCCTTTACCGCCACCAATTTCGTAAACGTTCCACGATTCGGCGTATACAATAGCATAGGCTTTACGACTTATAGTGCGAGGATCATAAGCAGTTGAAGCAAG
>Ga0209499_1000658_pt1 | contig 25204 bp, 23 predicted proteins | sample C_130208_EF_Meta_FD_187306 | JGI IMG/M metagenome (GOLD analysis project Ga0209499, IMG submission 187306) | Freshwater microbial communities from Lake Croche, Canada to study carbon cycling - C_130208_EF_MetaG (SPAdes) (version 2) | ecosystem: Environmental > Aquatic > Freshwater > Lake... | reverse complement strand
ACCCGGCCTGTCCGGCCGCTGGTTCCGGAGGGTGTGGCGGCTGCGATTTCCAGCATGTCGACCTCGCCGTCCAGCGCGACCTCAAGGCAATGCTGCTCGAGGACCAGCTTCGTCGGGTAGCCAAGATCGACCACACCGTGGTCGTCGAGGCAGTGGAAGGTGCCGGCCTCGGCAACCGCACCCGCATCCGCTTCGGTGTCGACGAGCTTGGCCGACTCGGGATGCGTCGCCACGGCAGCCACGACATCGTGGCCATCGACCACTGCCCACTCGGCGTGGAGGCCATTGGCGACCTCGACCTCGACGAGGAGGTCTGGCCAGCCGGGGCCGACGTCGAGGTGGTCGCCGTGACGGGCTCCGCACCTATCGCCTATGCCGTCCTCGACGAGGAGGAGGGTGCCGATGACGGCGAGAGCATCGACGAGCTCAGCCCGGTCGGCGACGATGTGATCCTCGAGGAGGATGACCAGGTCGAGGACGAATCTGGATCAGGACTGCTGACCACCACCGTGCTCGGCGAGGAGTTCACCGTGTCGCCCGGAGTCTTCTGGCAGATCCATCGGCGTGCCCCCGAGGTGCTCACCCAAGCGGTGCTCGAGGGCCTCGACCTCAGGGAAGGCGACCGCGTCCTCGATCTCTACTGCGGGGCTGGCCTGTTCACGTTGCCCATCGCCCGACTCGTCGGCCACTCAGGTCGCGTGATCGGTATCGAGGCGGCAGATGTCGCCGCCATCGATGCCATCGGCAATCTCGGCGACCTCCCCCAGTCTCGGATCCTCAACACGACGGTCACCGGTGCCAGCCTGCGCGACCATCTCGCCGGAGCCTCCCGGTGCGTCCTCGACCCGCCCCGTCGGGGAGTCGACCGATCGGCACTTCTGGCCCTGGCCGGATCAGCGGTCATGGAGCGCATCGTCATGGTCTCGTGCGACCCGGCCACCTTCGCCCGCGACCTGCGGCTGCTTCTCGACCAAGGCTTCTCGATCGCCTCGATCAGGGCGTTCGACCTGTTCGAGATGACCGAGCACATCGAGATCGTCTGCGTGGTGACCCGCAGTTCCTCGCTGCACTGATCCGATGCCACTGGCCCTCTACGCTCGGGCGATGCGTCGCAGTGCATCAACACTGATCACCTTGGCCGTCGCCGGGTTGCTGGCCATCGTTGCCACCGCCTGCGGCACCCCGAAGAAGGCCGGGGTCAACGGGATACCCGATGCCGGCACCGGGATCGGTCAGCCCAGTCCGTTCCTCTCTGCCAACCTCTCGACGATCTCGTGTGGCTCCGGCACTCTCTGCGCCGCCGGAGGAGCGCCATTCGAAGGCGGTGCGGCGACACCGATCCTCGCGTACTCCCACACCAGCGGTGCCAAATGGTCTCCGGCCCGAAGCACCTCGGGAGCGGGGGCGACCATCACCAGCACAGCCTGTGCCGCGACGCGTTGCGTCGCGGTCGGCATCATCGATGCCCTCCCTCTGCTGCTGTCGATCTCCACCTCCTCCCCCAGCCGAACCTGGACGTCGACCGCCCAGCCATCGGCCGGCACAGTCGTCGCCGTTGGCTGCGCCGGGACCTCGACCTGCCTAGGCCTCGCTCGGACATCGGCCGGCGGCCTCGAGACCGTCCGGTCAACCCGCGGTCCGTGGAGCTCCCTCGGCAGCCCGCCAACCGACCTTGCCTCACCCGTCACCATGGAGTGCGTCTCGACCCGGGTCTGCACTGCGGTCGGGACCTCGGCCACGGGCACCCCGGTGGTAATGGTCACGCGCAGCGGTGGCACCACCTGGTCATTGGCCGAGATCTCCAAGAAGGCCACGGTGATCCTCGGTGCCTCCTGCAGGATCGACGGGGTCTGCTGGGTGGTGGGCCGCAAAGGAGCGGCCACTCTCCTGGTCCGCAGCTCTCGACCGGATACTCCATTCCTCAAGGTCGTCCCGCCCGACGGTCTGGGCAGCGTCAATGACGTCAGCTGCGCTGGGACCACCTGCGTACTCGCCGGTGCAAGCTCATCGGGACAAGGGGCAGCAGCGGCCTACTTCGGAGCCTCGGCGAGCATCCTCGACGTCAGCTTTGCCCCGACACCGCTGCTCACGGTGAGCTGTGGCACTGCGACCGCCTGCTCGGCGGCCACCACGTCCAGCCTCGTCGACCTGAAGCCCTAGCTCAGTTCCTCAGGGCGGCGAGCAGCAGGCCAGGCAGCTTGGCCCAGCTCGGCCCGGCCTCGAAGGCCAACATCCGCTCCATGGTCTGGCGACCGTTCTTGGCCGTCGAGAAGTACGGCGGCTTGGGGCTCGATCGGAATGGGCCGCGCACCACCGACTTCTGCACGTGCTCGAGCATGAAGGCGTTTCCAACGATCCCTGAGCCCGACTGGATGTCGGTGATCGGGTGGCCGGGGTAGGCCCCCCACGTGGTGGTACCGAGGGCAAAGCACATGGCATGCCAGATGTTCAGGCCGATGCCGCCGTAGCGCAGATTGGCCACCGCCGCCTCGATGCGAGGACCGACGATGGCATCAGCCAGCGAGGTCGGATGGGCGATGACCGACGCCGAGAGGGTCCCCCAGACCACGTCGTTGGCAAAGTCGACCGCGGCGTCAACGAACGATGCGGCGTCCGCCGATGGCAGGGCGGTCTCCGCCATCAGGCTGCAAAAGGCCTCCACGTTGAAACAGATGTCATCGGTGGCCGAGCTGTCCACTCCGGGGATGAATGTCCAAGGGAGCTCGCCGGCGGCCGGCGTACCGAGGAGCTGAGCCTCCGGGTGAACTGTGAGGAATGAGGCCTGCCGGTCGGCGGCCCCGGGGTAATACGCCTGGCGGGTCGGTATCGACCGCAGCCGGTCAGCCAGGGCGGCGAGGAACGCCGGGCGCTGCGTCCAGCCCTCCCATGTGATCAGCACCCGCGGGGTCAGGCAGTTGAAGCCGGCGTTGTTGGTCAACATCGTGGCCACGTTCTCGGCTTGGAAAGCAATGTCCTTGGCGGTCCAGTCTCCGGGGACGATGATGACCGGAGAGACGTTGCCAAGCTCGCAGCTGACCGGCTTGGTGATGACCGGGTCGTTGGCCGCCTTGCGCCGTGCCCCCTCCTCGCCCACGCCGAACACGATGGCGTCGTGGGTCTTGTCCGAGCCGGTCACGTGGATCTCGTCGACGAGCTCATGGCTGCAGAGGTACTTACCAGCCTCGGCTCCACCTTCGACGATGGCCAAGAAGCCCGCCTCGATCAGGCTCGACATGGCGGCCGTCCAGTGAGGCACGAGGTAGTCGTTCACCGGATTCGCCTTGAGCACCACGACCTTGCCTTCGACGAAGAGCTTCGACAGCACGTCGCGCGGCCCAAGCGAGGCTACGTTGCCGGCGCCGAGCACCAATGAGACGCCCTTCCATGCCGCAGGATCCTTGTACGCCGGCGCTTGGTCGGCCTCAAGCTCGGCGCGGGTGACTCGCGGCTCGATCCAGACCTCACCGGTGGTCTTGGCATAGAGCAACTTATCGAAGGTGCTCGAAGGGAAGACCTGCACCACCAGGCGGCCGTCGGCTGACTCGGTGACCGGACCAGGGAACTGTGGACGGCCCTCGGCGTCGATCTGGCGGAGCGACACCGCCAAGGTGCGAGCCATGCGGATGAAGGTGCCGATGCCGCTGAACATCTCCTCGCCACCCTCGGTGGTCCTCGGGTCGTGGCCCTTGGCCTGACACGCTGCCGCCGTCCAGGACTCGGATTCGGAATAGGTGTCGGCGATGATGCGGTCAAGCAGAAGTGCACGATCCGCAGGACTGGTGGCGGCCCAGGCGTCGGCCTTGGCGGCGACTGCCGACACGGCGGCGTCGAGCACCTCGATCGGGTGGCCGACCTTGTCGGCCCCGGCGCTGGTCGGAGCGGCGGCTCCTCGAACGGTCATGGTCATCGCTGCCCCCTCGTCACGTGAAGACACAGAGTACCGCCGAGCCGACGAGGGGCGTCGGTGACAAGATCGGTTGATGCAGATCGGTGCGGTCCTCCCCCAGAACGAACTCGGCGCAAGCACGGCCGACATCATCGCCTTCGCCCTCGAGGCCGATCGCCTCGGCGTCGACCACGTGCTGGCCTATGACCACGTTCTCGGCGCCGTGAGAGCGGAGCACGCAGACTTCTCGGGGCCCTATGGCGTGGAGGATACGTTTCGCGAGCCGTTCGTGCTCTTCGGCTACCTCGCCGGGCGCACCCGACTCGGGTTCGCCACCTCCATCCTCATCGCGCCGCAGCGACAAACCGTCCTGGTCGCCAAGCAGGCAGCCGAGGTGGACTTGTTGAGCGAGGGCCGTTTCCGGTTGGGGTGTGGGATCGGCTGGAACGCTGTCGAGTACGACGCATTGGGCATCGAGTTCACCGGGCGAGGGGAGAGACTCGAGGAGCAGGTGCGGGTGCTTCGTCGGCTCTGGACCGAGGAGTCAGTCACCGATGCGGTCGGCGACGAACGGATCGTGGCGGCCGGTCTGGCCCCGCTCCCGATTCAGCGCCCGATCCCCGTCTGGATCGGGGCGTTGGCCCCAGCGGCGTTGCGGCGAGTCGGAGCAATCGCCGATGGCTGGTTCCCGATGGCGGTGCCGGGCCACGGTTTCGAGGAGAACCGGCAGATTGTCATGACGGCTGCCAAGGTGGCCGGGCGCGATCCGGAGTCTTTGGGCATCGAGGGTCAGGTTCCGAGCTTCGTCGGTCAGCCCGAACGAACGGTCGACCTCTTCGGCCGGTGGGTCGACGCCGGTGCCACGCACCTGTCGGTCAACACGCTCAACCAGGGCTTCCGAGGCCTTTCCGAGCATCTCGACGCACTCCGACAAGCCGTCGAGGCCATCAACCACGCCCATGGGATTCCTCACAGCCCGTGAGACTTCACCGGTCGCTCATAGGGGAGGTCCTCGTTGGGGATCTCCCGCAGCGCAATGGCCGCACGACAGGCCTGCTGGGGCTTCGGAGCAGTGCTGGGCTTCGGAGAAACGGAGCAGTCGCACCCGTTCGGCCCGTCCAGAGACTGGACGGGCCGAACGACATGGCGGTCTAGATCTCGCCCTCGATCACCCGAGGGGGCTTCGGAAGCTGGGTCTTGAGGTGATCGTGGACGAAGCCGCCGGCCAGGAATGACGAGGCCTCCGCCTCCTCCTTGGTCTCCCAGATGGCCATTGAGACACCCTCGCCGTCGCCTGAGTCGATCCAGTTGAATGAGACGAAGCCGTCATGGGCCTTGAGGATGTCCCCAAATTCGTTGCGTGCGAAGTGAGCGATCTCCTCGGCGTCCTTCTGGTCGAACTCGTAGATGCGGACAATTCCGTGCATGGTCTCTCCTTTGGGATTGGAACATATCCAATCCAACCGGAACCATATCGGAGTCCCACACCACACGCCGAGGGCCGGCCCGCCAACCGCAATGCCATGGTGACGAAGTATGTCGGAGGCTCATGACGCCGGGCATCGGCCGGTCTCCACACTCGCCCCAGACAGCGCCGGGCGCTGGTCTGAGACCGACCCGTGTCGCCATCGACCCCCTCCACCGAGAGCCCTAGGTGCGATCGACCGAACTCCACCGCCGGACCGGCTCATTGATCGTGCCGACCGTCGTGGAGAGTTCTTGGTAGACCTCGCGGCGACGGGATTTTGCCGACACGTGCGCTGGCTCGTTCACCCATGCTCGATAGGCCTCGTCGTCAGTGAATTCAACAATCGTCACCCGCTCGCCATCTTCGGCCTCGAAGGACTTCCACGACAGCAGACCGGGATGACCAGGGGTCGCAGCCTCCACCATCTCGTTGAGTGCGGTCTTGAGCGGCAGCGCCCCGTCGAGCAGTCGGGAGCGAAAGACGACAACAATTCCGGCAGCCATGGGCAAATTATGTCACGGGCCTGCCATGATGCCTAGATGGTCGACAACTCCGCATGGCTCCCCCCGAGGGGCTGGTACCCCGATCCAGGAGGCAGTGCCTCCTGGCGTTGGTGGGATGGGGCCCGGTGGACCGACGACCTTCACGCCTACCAGGCACCCTCGGCGGTCTCAACCGACATGCGCAGAGATGAGGCGGCTGCGGCCGCGAGGTTCCTCCGCATCGGGATCCCTCTGATCCTCGGCCTGGCCGTGGTCAACGCCGTCACGCGGGTGGGCGATGCCAGTTACTGGCGAGCCACCTTCACTTGGTTCCGCTCCGCCCTGCGCGACATGGGGACGCCGGGCTTCGTGCTCGCCCAGCCTCCAAAGCAGCCCATGCTCTCGTCACTCATGACGATCCCCGAGCTGTTGATCGGCGTGGTGACGCTGGTCCTGTTGCTGGTGGCCCAGCACAAGATGGCCACCATCGGCCGAGCCCTTGGAATGCGGGCGCGCCTGACCCCCACCTGGGGCGTGGTGATGTGGTTCATCCCCGGAGCCAACCTTGTGCTGCCCGCCCTCGTCTGGCGCGACCTCCTCCCCAATGGGCATCCGCTGCGCCGCCAGATCACCCTGGTTTGGATCGCCTACATCGGATCAGGGCTGGTCGGCTTTCTCAGCATCCCGGCCGCCTTCGTCTCGGTGGTGCTCGTGGCGGTGGTGTCGGTTCTCAGCCTGGTGCCCCTGGTTCTGGCCATCCGCCTTCTGCCCGAGATCATCAACGGGATCGTGGCTCAGCATGCCGCAGCGGCCGGGACCTCGGGGCAGAGCATTGTCGACGGCATCTAGGATGCGATCGCTGGGAAGCACCAGCACGTTCTTTCGAGAGGAGACATGACCATGTCGAACGCAGAGTGGGGACCCCTGGCCGGTCTGATCGGTACCTGGGAGGGCGACAAGGGACTTGACGTCTCCTTCCACAACGAGGAAGGCAAGATCGGCGAGACCGGCTACTTCGAGGAGGCGACCTTCAAGGCATTTGGCCCGGTCGACAATGGCACGCAGGTCCTCTTCGGTCTTGACTACAAGATGGCGGCCTGGCGCAAGGGTGAGGAGAACGGCAACCCGTTCCACACCGAGCTTGGCTACTGGCTCTGGGACGCAGCCAACAACCAGGTCATGCGGTGCTTCATGGTTCCTCGTGGCTCGGTGCTCATCGCCGGTGGCACCGCAGAGGCGGGCGCCACATCGTTCACCATGTCCGCCGAGCTCGGCGAGCAGACCTATGGCATCTTGTCGAACAAGTACCTCGACGAGAACGCCCGAACGACTCGCTATGACTGCAGCATCACGATCGAGTCCGATGGCGTGTTCTCCTACGACACCACGACCGTCTACCAGCACTACCGCAGCAGCGATCCGATCATGCACACGGACCGCAACACCATGACGCGCCGGACCCTCGAGGCCATCTTCGATGAGCCCGATCAGTAGGACGCGCTGACTGACGTCACCGCGGGTCAGTAGATGATCCGGAGAACGAGGAGAACACATGCTCAGTTGGTCTGAGGAGAACATCGCCATCCAAGAGGCCGTTCGAGCCTTCGTCGACAACGAGATTCGTCCCGTGCTCGACGATCTCGAACACGAGGGCGTTCCCCCGTACGCGGTCCTTCGCAAGATGTTTGCCACCTTCGGGATGGATGACATGGCCGTGGATGGCTTTCAGCGTCAGCTCGACCGCAAGGTCAGCGGCGAGGAGGCTCCTGCTTCCTCGCGTAGTGCCGGCCAGGTAGCCATGACCCTCATCCCCATCATCGAGCTCTGCCGCGTCAGCCCCGGCCTCGTCACGTCGCTCGGCGTGTCGACCGGGCTGGCCGGCGGAACGATCATGAAGCTCGGTACTCCCGAGCAGATGGAGCGCTGGGGCAAGGACCTGCTCACCCTGGCCAAGGTCGGAGCCTGGGCCATCACCGAGCCTGATTCTGGTTCTGATGCTCTCGGCGGCATGCGGACCACCGCCACCAAGGACGGTGACGAGTACGTGCTCAACGGGTCGAAGACCTGGATCACCAACGGACCCTACGCCGACACCATCGTGATGTACGCCAAGCTCGACGACGGCACCGAGGCCGACCCTCGCAACCGCAAGGTCCTCACCTTCGTGCTCGATTCCGGCATGGAGGGACTCGTGCAGTCCAAGCCCATGCGCAAGATGGGCCAGAAGTCGTCGCCGACCGGCGAGGTCTTCATGACCGACGTCCGAGTCGGGCTCGATCGCCTGCTCGGCGGGTCAGAGGCCCCCAAGGGTGGTGGTCGCCAGAGTGCCAAGGACAACTTCGTCACCGAGCGCGCTGGCGTGGCGGCCATGTCGCTCGGCATCATCGAGGAGTGCCAGCGCCTCAGCATCGACTACGCCAAGGAGCGCAAGCTCTGGGGCAAGCCGATCTCTGAGTACCAGCTCATCCAGCTCAAGCTCGCCGAGATGGAGGTGGCTCGCCTCAACGTGCAGAACCTGGTGTTCCGGCACATCGAGGCCGCCGCCGAGGGACACCCGACGACCATGGCCGAGGCCTCGGCCATGAAGCTCTACTCGGCCCGCACCGCAGTGGCTGTGGCCAATGAGGCCATCCAGCTCTTCGGCGGCAATGGCTATGTGAGCGAGTACCGCGTGGAACAGCTCGCCCGAGATGCACGTGTGCTGCAGATCTATGCCGGCACCGATGAGATGCAGGTCGTGGCCATCGCCAAGGACCTTCTCAACCGCTGACCCCCGGGGTTCGGCCTTCGGCAATTGCGCCGGAGGCCGGCCACAGGGCTACTCTTCGAATCAGCAGGGGGGCGAGGTGGTCTCGCCTCCGCTCACCGTGGAGGAACTGAATGTCTGAGGCCTGGATCATCGATGTCTGCCGCACCCCTCGTGGCGTCGGCAAGGTCGGCAAGGGTGCCCTCGCCGGCATGCACCCCCAGCAGCTCGGGGCGACCGTGCTCAAGGCCATCGCCGAGCGCAACAGCCTCGACACGGCTGATGTCGACGACGTCATCTGGGGAACCAGCATGCAGCTCGGCGCCCAGGGTGGAGACCTCGGTCGCATGGCTGCGTTGGACGCCGGGTACGACTACAAGTCGTCGGGCATGACCCTCGACCGCTACTGCGGGTCGGGGATCACCACCACCAACCTCGGCGCTGCGACGATCATGGCCGGCTTCGCTGACCTTGTGGTCGCAGGTGGCACCGAGATGATGTCGACCTATGCAGCCGCCATGGGCAGCCGCAGCCCGTTCATGGACTCCGGCAACACCCGCCTGCGCGCCAACCATCCGCAGTCGAACCAGGGTGTGTGTGCGGACGCCATCGCCACCCTCGAGAACATCCCCCGTCGTGCCCTCGACGAGCTCGCCCTGGTCTCTCAGCAGCGAGCGGCCCGGGCCATTAATGAGGGCCGCTTCTCCAAGAGCCTCGTCCCGGTCTATGACGTCGACGGGACCTTGCTGCTCGACACCGAGGAGTTCCCTCGGCCCCAGACCACGATGGAGTCGCTCGAGTCGTTGGCCCCATCCTTCGCCGGCATCGCCGACATCGCCCTCGACGAGAACGGCACGACCTTCCGTCAGCTCATCCTCCAGAAGTTCCCCGACCTCGAGATCGAGCACGTCCACCACGCCGGGAACTCCTCGGGCGTCGTCGATGGCGCCGCAGCGGTCTTGCTGGCCAGCCCCGAGTACGCCAAGGCCCACGGCCTCACCCCGCGTGCTCGCGTCGTCACCAGCGTGAACATGGGCGATGACCCGACCCTCATGCTCAATGCCCCGGTTCCGGCCGCTCGCAAGGCGCTGGCCAAGGCCAACATGACCTTCGACGACCTCGACCTGATCGAGATCAACGAGGCCTTCGCCGTCGTGACCGAGAAGTTCCTGCGCGACACCGATGTCGACCGCGAGAAGGTCAACCCCAATGGCGGCGCCATGGCACTCGGCCACCCGATCGGCGCCACCGGTGCCATCTTGATCGGCACGCTGCTCGACGAACTCGAGCGCACCGACAAGCAGGTCGGCCTCGTCACCATGTGCGCAGCGGGCGGCATGGCCCCCGCCGTGATCATCGAGCGGATCTGAGTTGATCCGCCCGCTCAGCGGGCGCTGATGTAATCGACCATCTGACGATGGGTGGCCTCGAGCTCGTCGATGCGAGCCTTGACCACATCGCCGATGGACACGATCCCTGACACCTCCCCGTCGATCACGACGGGGAGGTGTCGGATCCGCAACTCGGTCATCCGTCCCATCAGATCATCGAGGACATCCTTTGGCTCACAGGTCTGCGGGTTGATGGACATGAGCGTCGCAACCCGCTGGTCGAGCACCATCGATCCCGCCACATTGAGGGCTCGAACGATGTCGCGCTCGGAGAGGATGCCGGCGATCCGGCGACCGTCGTCGGTCACCACCAGAGCTCCGATCTCGTAATGGGCCAAGATGGCCAATGCTTCAGACACCGAAGCCGACCGGCTGACGGTCACCACCTCGGCACCCTTGTGCTCCAAGAGCCGTGCGACGTGCATGCGAACCCCTCCCCCTCACCCGGCCCGATCCCCTCGACCGGACCTCTTGGCCTCACCTTACGGATGAGTCCCCTCGTTGAGAAGGCCCCAGCGCCAAGTGATTGAAAGAACTTGGATTCACACGTTGACAGTGAGGGTGACAGTACAATCATTGACACCTGATCGAGGAGCCGACCGATGACCACCGACCGCACCCTGCACTCGCTGCGACGCCGCCTGCGCGCCATGCACTCGCTGTACGAGGACGCCACCGCCACCATGACCCTCGAGCAGGTCAACTACGTCGAGCGGGAGCCACTGCTGCCCATCGCCTTCTCGCTCTTCCACTACATCAACATGCAAGATGGCTCCATGATGCTGCTCACCGGCGAGGCCCCCCTCTACGACGAGACCTGGGCGGAACGGATCAACCCGGCGATCAACGACCACGGCAAGCACAAGACGGTGCTCGAGATGATGGACCAGCGCATCGGAGACTACGAGGCGTTCCTCGAGTACCAGACTGCTGTCTTCGCCAGGACTGAGCAATGGGTGGCCGGACTCGAGCCCGAGCAGCTCGACCGCGTCGTCATCGCTCACCCACTTCCCGAGCAGGTAGCGAGCACTTACTCAGCCCGCGTCTGCGACGAGCGGGGCATCACTGTCCTTGACGGCCTCGAGTGCTGGATCTACCAGCACGGCCTGCGCCACATGGGCGAGATCGAGCACGGCCGAGCCCTCGTGGGCCTCGAGGGGATGACCTCCTAGGCCATGGGTCCGTGGGCCGCGATGCGGCTCACGGTCATGAAGCTGACCCAATAGAGGTCACGATCAAATCCAATGGATGGGAACACCGGCGACTGGATCAGCGATTCGGTGGCCGCCCGACCCTTTTCGGCCCCCGTGGCGAGATCGAGGACCACCACGTGCTCGACGCCGACCGCTCGATCGAAGTCGGCCATCACGAGTTCGCCCGTCGCCGGGAGCACGAGCGGATGGCAGGCATGGTCGAGCTCGATCGACCACAGGCGCTCGAGGGTGTCGGCGTGCACCGCCGTCACGACTCCATTGCCCGAGTCGTAGCCCACGGCGATCCTTCGCGTCGGGTCGAGGGCTGGCGGGTTGGCGATCAGGCCACCGGGGAGTCCGCAGATCTCCACCGAGGTGCGAGTTCCCGTCAGCCGGTCGACGCGGTGGAGTCGCAGTGGTGCCGTAGCCGTCCCTCGGTCGCGGAACGAGCCGTCATAGGCGTCCGAGCCATCGCCGTCGTCAAGGAAGAATGCGAGATTGCCATCGAGAACCGCATCCCACCCGCATCCCTGGCCCTCGGCGTCTCGGTAGCGCACGCCGGGACCTCGCTGGGTGAGCACCTCGCTGTCGAAGTCCACGCTGATCAACGATTCGACGCCGACCACCACGATCTCGTTCCCGATCGCCGAGAGCCGAGCCACCGAGGGCTCGCTGAGCTCGAGCGAGGTCAGGATCCGAAGGTCCACCGGGTCGAGAACCAACAGCTCGGCATTGGGAATGGCATCTGAGTCCTGGCCCGGCCACGGCCCTGCGAAGTCCTTGGTCACGAGCTGGCCACCAGGCAGGGTGACGAAGCTGTTGTACGGCACAGGGCGGGGCAGCTCGACCGAGGCCTCAATCTCGAGCTGAGCGCTGAGGCGGTGAGCGTGATTGCCAAAGATCACGTGCAGCGAGCCGTCGACATGAGCAGCCATGCCGCCCGGCCACATCGGCCCACCCGGCAGATCCGCACTGCGAGCGATTGGTTCGAGTGTGATGGGGTCGATGCGCTCGACGAAGCTGACCGCGTCAGGTGGCGGGGTGTGTCGCAGCAAAAAGACCTCACCCTCGTCGCGCAACACCACCATCGTGCCCATCACCACCTCACGCGAGGTGCTGCTCAGCGTGCTGCCCTCGGTGAGGCCAAGGCCTCCGGGCCGAAGTGGAGCGCCAAGGCGCTCGGGACCGGCATCCTCCGCCGGCCAGATCCCCGGCCACAGCCCACCGGTGACGGTCATCGGACGAGAAGTGCCCGTGCGCCAAGCGTCAAGATGCCCCGAGCCTCGTCGACGCTGTGGCCCTGATGGTCAAGCAGCTGGGTCCAGGAATCGAGTGAGAACACGATGTCGAGGAGGTCAAGTATCACGTCGGCGCCGTCACCGAGCTCGGCGAGCTCCTTGGCAAAGACAAGGCCGAGCTGGCGCCGCATGAGGCTGCGCGACCTCGCTGCGGTCTCGGCCAGGATCGGGTTCTCGGCCAGTCGGCTCCGGACGAGTTGGGTGGTGGGACCGATGAAGGCGAACATGTCGGCTCGGGTCTTGGCCAGCAGGTCGATCCGGTCATCGAGATCGTCGGGGATCGACAGCAAGATGCCGTAGGCCGCCGCCTCGCGGAAGCGCTTGTCGATGGCTGCTCGCGTCAGCGCATCGACGTCCTCGAAGTAGCGGAACACGCTGCGGGGCGAAATTCCCGCCCGCCCGGCAACCTCGGCCACGGTGGGCAGCGAGCCCGTCTCCTCAAACAGTTCGATCATGGCGCGCACCGCGGCTTCGGAGTTCTCGACCCGGCGACGATGGCGACCGTCGAGGGGGAGGATCAGGGCGTCATCTGCACTCGACATTGTGTCAGGATACCTGACGATATCGACCCCCGTCCGACTTCAACGGGGCTCGGGAATGAACCACTGCTGCCTGGCGTTGTCAGAGATGCATTCCAAGGAGGAACCATGGCCACCAGCGAACTCACCTTCGAGACCTTCGAGCCGACCGTCTTGGCAGAGGGCACCGTGCTCGTGGACTTCTGGGCAGCGTGGTGTGGACCGTGTCGAGCATTCGGGCCGGTGTTCGAGGCCGCCAGCGATGCCCATCCGGACATCACCTTCGCCAAGGTCGACACCGAGGATCAGCAGCAACTCGGCGCCATGCTCGAGATCATGTCGATCCCGACCCTCATGGTCTTCCGTGACGGCATCCTCCTCTACCGCGAGGCTGGCGCCCTGTCAGCCCCGCAGCTCGAGGAACTTCTCGGTCAGGTCGCCGGCCTCGACATGGACCAGATCCGATCCGAGGCGGCCGCCAGCCAGACAGCCGACGGCACCGAGGCCTAACCGAGCCACTACCCTCTCGCTATCAGCCGAGAACGGCTGAGCTAGGGGGGGAATCCATGTCGAAGTTGCGCCACGTGCTGTCTCGTCGAATCAGCGCTGCGGTGAGCGTCATCGTGATCGCCACCGGCTTGCCCATGATCGCCACTGCCGCCGGAGCCGAGCAAGGCATCAACGTCGGCGGCTCGATCGAGGAGGCTTGGATCACCGGCGCTGCCCCTGGTGATTGGATCCAACTGATCCAGAACTCCGCACCGCTCAGTGGGCCTTCCTACGATGGGTTCGCCGACGCCCAAGGTTCCCTCATCCTGCGGAACCTCACCCCGGGAACCGGGTACGCATTCTGGGACCACACGGCGTCGATCACGTCGCCGACCTTCGTCGTCACTGCCGCCGGCGAGAACCCCAAAGCTAACGCTCCCCTCTACACCGGCCAGACCCTTCACGCCGGGCTCAACTATGTGACCATGCGCGATGGAGTCAGCATCGCCGCCACCGTTCGCCTGCCGGCTGGCGCCTCCTCATTGGGTGATGGTCCCTTCCCGACAGTGATGGAGTACTCCGGCTATGAAACAGCTGGGCCGCATGACCCGATCAACTGTCTTGTCCTCCAGGACCAGACCGCCTGTCACGACCCACTGGTGCCCAGCTCGTCCACCGTGATCGGCGGCCTCATCGCACGAGAGAATGGCTTTGCGACTGTCAGCGTCCAGATTCGGGGCACCGCTTGCTCCGGGGGTGCCTTCGACCTCTTCGGCTACCCCTCCGACTATGACGGCTACGACATGATCGAGGTGCTCGCTCACCAAGGTTGGGTCGCTCACCACAAGGTCGGCATGGTCGGCATTAGCTACTCGGCGATCTCACAGTTCGAGGTGGCCGGCACCCAACCTCCGGACCTCGCGGCGATCACCCCGCTGAGCCCCACCGACGACCTGTTCTCCACCGGCTACCCCGGTGGCATCTACAACAATGGCTTCGCCGCCGGCTGGATCGCCGAGCGCATCCACGACGCCAAGCCCGCCCTGGTGAACCCTGATGCCACGCCAGTCAATGACAAAAATGCCCAGGCGTGGACCTATGCCGAGATCGCCGCCGAAGCGAGCAAGCACGGCCTGGCCAATTCCAAGTGCAATGCCAACCAGGCCCTCCACGGCCAGTCCGAGAGCCTTTCGACACTCGTCGGACCCGGACTCGCCCGTGATCCCTATCTCTTCGACCGTCGCTCACCCACCGAGTGGGCCAAGCACATCACCGTCCCCACCTTCCTCTCCGGTGCCCTCCAGGATGAGCAGACCGGACCGCAGTGGCCGGCGCTGATCGCCGCCTTTCCGAGGAAGACCAAAGTGTTCGCCAACATGGTCAACGGCGGCCACATCGACTCGCTCGACCCCGTCACCGCCAGCCGTTGGCTCGAGTTCCTCGACCTCTACGTGGCCAAGAAGGTTCCGACTCAGCCGGGCTTTGTGGGCAAACTGACCCTCGGCTTCGCTGGCATCGCCTCGGGCGGAGCCAAGGCCATCGACCCCCCAGCCCTGCGCTTCACCGACCAGCCGTCGCTGGCCTCCGCCAAGGCCGCCTTCACCAGCCAGACCCCCCGGGTCCGCGTCCTGTTCGACTCGGGTGGCGGTGACCTCGGTCCAGGGGCCCTGCAGCCGACCTATGATGCCGGATTCGCCTCCTGGCCACCTGCCGGCAGAGAGACCTCGCTCTACCTCGGCGCAGGAGGATCACTGGGTACTGTCAATCCGGCCACCGGGGCCTTCACATTCACACCCACCCCTGAGGACCGGCCAGCTACCAGCCTCAACGGCGGCAACGTCTGGGCGGCCCAGCCCAACTACAACTGGACCATTGTCTCGTCGGCTGACGGCCTCGCCTTCGAGACCCCGACGCTCACCAGGAACCTGACCATCGTCGGCCCGGCCAGCCTCGACCTGTCGCTCAAGTCGACCGCCGCCGCCACCGATCTGCAGGTCTCGGTGACCGAGGTCCGACCGACCAAGGGCAAGGAGGTCTACGTGACCTCCGGATTCCTCAACTCGTCGAACCGAGTACTCCTCGGTGCGTCGAGCCCCATCTGGCCGCAGCCGACCTACCTGGCCGCCGATAAGGCAAATCTTCCCTCGGGAGAGTTCACGACGGTACGAGTGCCCATCCACCCGATCGCCCACACCTTCCGGGCGGGCACGCGACTGCGCATCGTGATCTCCGGTCCCGGTGGGGACCGCCCAGCGTGGACCTTCGACACCCCCGCTACCGGTGGTGCCGTGACCGACACCGTCGCCCTCGGCGGAGCCAACCCGTCGAAGCTCGTGGTCAACGTGGTCAGGGGCGTCCGCGCCCCGGCCCGGCTGCCCAAGTGCGGCGCCCTTCGTGGCGAGCCCTGCCGTGACTATGCGCAGCTAGGAAACCAGACCAGCTAACGCAAAGCAATAATGAGAGGATGAGGGTCACATGGCCACCCTCATCCTCTCGATCGTTCCGCTCGCTCTCGGAGCGGCAGTGAGCCCGGTGCTCTTCGGCATCGAGATCCTGGCCCTCACTTCGGGCAATCAGGTCAGGACCCGCGCCTGGTTCGTGGTCCTCGGGGCTGCTTGCATCCTCGCCGCCTTCTGCGTGATCGGTCTGCTCGCCGGCCACGCGCTGCCTCATCACCAACCGCATCGCAAGATCGATGCCGCAGTCGACCTTGTAGCCGCCGGGCTCCTCGGTCTCCTGGCCGCCCGTACCCTGGCCGCGTCGAAGCGCACATCGCCCAAGCCCACCATCCTCGACCGGCTTCAGGGCGCGTCGACGGCGACCTTCCTCGGAGCCGGAGCGATCGGGATGGTCACCAACCTCTCGACGCTCGTGCTCTTCATCCCCGCCTTGCGGATGATCACCAAGAGCCCGACAGGGACATCGGCCGAGATCGTAGCCTTCGCCGTCCTGTTCACCATCACGCTGCTACCGGTGATCGGCCCTGCCCTCGTCGTGACCATCCTCGGTGATCGGGCCGATGGCGTGCTTGCCCGGATGAACCACTTCATGACCGGACACTCGGCCCAGATCACCGCAGGCATCGAGGTGGTCTTCGCCGTCCTCCTGCTCGCCCGAGGCATCTCGTCGCTGCTCTAGTGCTCGAGCGCCCCCCGGCCCAGACGACGATCGGCACCCATGGGGTGGTGCACCGGCGATCGCTTCTTCTGCTCGCCGCCGTCCTGCTTGCCGCCTGCTCAAGCACTCATGCCGGGACTCGCTCCGCCATGACCACAGGGTCGTCGACGTCGTCGAGCACGGCCCCCAAGGCCACGACATCGACCGGTGTGGTGGTCACCGAACACCTTGCCCTCGTGGACCCGTCACGATCTGTCATCTCGGGCGGCACCGAGCGCTCCTCACAACGGTCACTCCCGACCACGGTGGTCCGTCCGGCGGAGCCCGGCCGATACCCACTCGTCCTGGTGCTCCCCGGATACGACGTCGGGCCAGAGGCCTACGCGCGAATCATGACCTGGCTGGCCCGCCACAACGTCGTGGTGGCCGCACCCTCGTTCCCGTTGGCCGATCCGGCCCAGAGACTCGGCCTCGACCGGGCCGACCTCCCCAACGAAGCCACTGACGTCTCCTATGTGCTCGGTCAACTCGAGGCCGGACCGGAGGCACGACACATCGATCCGAGAAGCGTGGCCGTGCTCGGTCACTCCGATGGGGCTGACGTCGCTCTCGAGCTCGGCTACGACCCAACCTTGCACGACCCGAGGATCAGATCGATCATCGCCGTCGCTCCCGATCCCGTCGCGGGAGCACTGATCTCAGGCGGCCCAACCCTGCTGCTCATTCACGGCAGTGCCGACGAGATCGTCGATCCTGCCGCCTCGGCACGAGTCTTCGCCGCCGTGTCGGCCCAGCGCTTCTCGGTCACGCTCCTCGGCGCTGATCATGCTTCTGACATCATCGGTCCGAGCCAGTGGACCCGATCATTCGACCGGGCTGTCCTCGCCTTCATCTCGGCCACACTCGGGGACCGGGGCACCGCATCACTCAGCGACGTGCTGCGGAGCCTCCCGGCAACCGAGGTGACCTCGGCTGCTGGCCCCTAGGTGTGGAGGGCGCCGTTGCCCTCGATCTCCTCAGGGGTGAGTCCAGCGCCTCGCAAGATCTTGCGCAGGTCCACCACATGCTGCTCGGTGAGCTCGCGATGGCGAGGGCCCCCCAAGAACGAGGTCTGCTCGCCGATGGTCACCTCAAGCGATCCGTGCGAGGTTTCCCGGGTCTCGCCCAACTGGGCGAGCAGTGACTCGACGTCATGCCATTGGATGTTGTGGCTGGTCGGGTGACGGAACACACGCTCGGCGGTCAGTCGATTGTGATGATCCAACTTGATCGAATCCGGCACAGCAGCCTCCTCATCATCATCACGGTGCCGCGCATTGCGGCCCGCACCTCGACCATATGCCCACAGTGCGGTCCATACGAGGCAGCCCGTGAATGCAGCCCCACGTCGGCTGAGCGTGCACCGTAGGCTCACGCCATGAGCTCGATGCGCACCGCCGTCATCACCGGATCCGCGAGCGGGATGGGCGCCGCAACTGCCGCCCGGCTCCGCTCCGACGGATGGAGAGTGATCGGGATCGACCTCGATGGTGCCGAGATCTCTGCCGACCTCGGCACCCCGCACGGCCGGGCCACGGCCATCGAATCTGTGGCCACACTCGTCGACGGCTCCATCGATGCCCTCGTCACCTGGGCCGGCCTCGGTGGATTCCCTGGCCGTGCCGGGTCGCTCGTGGCGTCGGTCAACTATTTCGGCACCATCGCCCTGCTCGGGGGGCTTCGACCGTTCCTGGCGAACGGGACCGAGCCGTCAGCGGTGGCTATCGCGTCTAATTCGATGACCTGCATGCCCGGCGTTCCCCTCGAGGTCACCGAGGCCTGCCTCGCCGGCGACGAGGCGGCGGCCCGGGCGGCGGCCGACGTCTCCGGCTCGGTCACCGCCTACCCCGCCACCAAGCTGGCCGTCACCCGCTGGTGCCGCCACCGCGCCCCGAGCCCCGACTGGGCGGGGGCCGGGATCCGCCTCAACGTGCTCGCCCCGGGAGCCGTGGAGACCCCGCTGCTCGCCGCCACCAAGGCCGACCCCGTCCTCGGGCCGCTCTTCGAGGGCTTCCCGGTGCCCATCGGGCGCAACGGGGCCCCAGAGGAGCTCGCCGGCACGGTGGCGTTCCTGCTCGGCCCGGACGCCCGGTTCTTCGTCGGTGCGGTCCTCACGGTCGACGGCGGCACCGAGGCCCAGCTCCGGGCCGACGAGCTTCCCAGCCCCTGGGCTCCCTGAGCCTCGAGACCTAGGCTCCCTGAGCCCCCGAGACGAGGAGTCACCCATGCAGTTCGACGAGCCCGCCATGGCCGACCGTGGCGAGGCCACCATCCGGCGGACCTTCGCCGCCAGCGCCGAGGTCCTGTTCGACGCCATGTTCGACGCCAACATGATCGCCCGCTTCTGGGGCCCGCCCGGGATGACCGCACCGGCCGACCGGACCATCATCGAGCCCTTCGTGGGTGGGCGCTTCGAGACCGTCATGGTGAACGACGCCACCGGCGAGGAGTTCGCCGGGTCGGGGATCTACACCGTGATCGACCGGCCCCGGACCCTGGCGTTCGTCGAGCCCGGCTTCGACATGGTGACCACCAGCACCTACACCGAGCTCGGCGATGGCACCACCGAGCTCGTGATCGTCCAGTCGAACGTCCCGGCCCCCTTCCGCTCTCCGGAGGCCCTCACCGGGTTCGAGGCCAGCCTGGGCCGCCTGGCCGCCCTCGTCGAGCAGGGCTGAGCCTCAGGGCGCGACCCGTCGGCGAGACGAACGCCTAGCGTGGAATGTGAAGAGACCGAGGAGGGACCATGACCATCATCGAAGGAGCACCGAGCGCCATCCTGCGCCGCGAAGAAGAGCTGCCGTTCGTCGACATGGGCGATGGCAGCCTGCTCCAGGTCCTGCAAGTCGACCTCGCCCAGGGAATCTGGGTGATCCGTAACCGCTTTGTACCGGGCACCACCGTCCAGACGCATCGCCACACCGGCTCGGTCTACGCCTTCACCGTCTCCGGGGCCTGGCACTACCTCGAAGGACCCGACGATGTGAACATCGCCGGGTCCTACCTCTTCGAGCCCGCCAACAGCGTCCACACGCTCCATGTCCTCGACGACAACGAGGGGATGACCGATGTGTGGTTCACCATCCACGGGGCCAACCTGAACCTCGATGCCGAGGGGCGGGTGGAGTACGTCATCGACGCGGCCACCGTGCTCGCCTTCTACCGGGCCGCCTGCGCCGAGCAGCACGGCCTCCCCGACCCGCCGGTGGTGGTGGTCGACGCTCAGGCCTGATCGGCGAGACCATCAGTCGACGGGCGCCGACGCCACGTCACCAGGCCGACCACCATCATCACGAGGACAGTGCTCAGGGCGATCGCTGAGCCGAGGATGAAGGCTGTGGGCCGGTAGACAAGCCTCACGACGTGATGACCGGTCGGTACATCGGCTTGGAGCATGGCGATCGAGTACGGCCGAAGGACGAGCGGCTGACCATCGATCGTCGCAGTCCAGCCGGGGACTCGCTGGAGATGAAGTCGCAACACCGAGGGCCGTCGAGCGTCAAACGCCACCATGGGCGTCGACGGAGAGGTCCACTCCAGAGCGACGGACCGCCCCACGGTGTCGGCGTTGCGGGCCGGTCCGCCTCGGCCGACCAGCGTGGCCGCCGCCGCCCCGGGGACTCGGTAGAGGTCCTCGTTGGCGATTCTTCGCACCAGCACCGTCCCAATGGGTCCGGGGGTGCCATGCGCCACCAGGAGGAACCGGATCCCGAAGCGGCGGGCGATCCGGGCGTCGGTTACCGCAGGACAGAACTGCGACGGCGGGACATAGGTTCCCGGTGACGTTCCCCCCGACACGAGGGCCCACGCATCAAACAGGGACGTCGCCGTCATCGGGTCATAGGCATTGAACTCATGGATGCCATAGAGGACGTTGGCCTGCTCTTGAATGCCGAGCGTCGGCGGGATGAAGCATGACTTGGCGCCAAACCCCACGGTCGCACCACCCACCGCAGCGCGCAGCTGGGCGACGGCTGGCGGGTGGGGTGGGTGGGTCAGCTCGGTGTGCCACAGCGGGGCCCCCGCACTGACCAGCAGGGCGACCTGAGCCACCAAGAGGCCGACGATGGCTCCGTGTCGGACCCGAGGCTTGGTGATTCTGGTCCCCACATCGAGGCCGAGCAGCGCCATTGCCAGCGCCATCAGTCCAACGACCGGCCAGATGAAGCTCGCCGTCCGGGCGGCGGAATCCGCCGAATTCAGGTCCGATCCTCCAAGGAGCAACACCACACCGAGCGTGGCCCCCACTGCGCCCCAGGCGATCCAGGCGGTGACGAGGACGGCTCGCTGACGATGAGCGCGCACCAGCTCGTCGATCCCGTGGCCGGCGAGCAGGGCCAGGGCCAACATCATCGGCATCAGCGACCAGCGCCACATCACCGACCCGACTGCCGGCAGGGCGGTCAGCCCCGAGATCACCAGTGGGACGAACACCACCGCCAGATCGACAGCCACCACTCCCGCCAGAGCAAGGACGATGGCTTGGTGGCGACGGCGGACAACCGCCACCAGAGCGAGCACCACCACGATCGGGCCCACCCACATGGCTGATCCGATGAACATGGTCCCCCAGAAGGGAGAGCCGTTGAACGGCAGGCCGTCGTAGCCGACGATCAGCAGATTCACGAGCAGATGCGGGCTCAGAGCCCGGTCCGGCGTCGTCGTCGATCGGATGGCCAGCTGGGCCAGCTGCAGGCCCGGCAGGACGACCGGCGCAGCCAGGCCCAGACCGGCGAGTCCAGCCGCCGCCAGACCGAGAAGTCCCTTCAGCGGGATCGTCCCGCTCCCTGAGCGGCGCAGTCGAAGACCCAGCACGATGCACAGGCCCGCCCCGGCGCTCACACTCGAGGCCACCACCGTGTCAGGCTGACCAGCCAGCAGACAGAAGGCCCAAGCCATCGAGAGGACCAAGGTCCAGCGGACGAGGTGCTGGCCCCGAAGGATCAAGGTGGCCAGAGCGATCAGCCACCCGGACCAGGCAGCTGCTCCAGCAGCTGGCCAGCCGACCAGGACGAAAAAGGCACCGGACAAGACGAAGGTGGTGCCAGTCATCGCCGCGGCCGCCACGCCAAGACGAAGCACCCGGGCGGCCACGTAGGCGCCGGTCCCGGCGATCAGGACGGTGACCAGCACCTGAGTCGTGAAGACCAACCGCACCGGAGCGAGGTAGCCGACCAGCGATGGCAGCGAAGCCACTGCTGACTGCCAGTTGAAGGCCAATGGTTGGCCCAGTCCGTTGAGCGGGCTCCACAGGGGGAGGAACCCGTGATGGACCTGCTGCCATGTCTGGGTGGCCCACGGGATCATCTCGGTGACGAGGTCCCCGCGTTGGAGGTTGTAGGGGTGAACCGAGAGGTCAGTCGTCAGGCCGTAGCGAGCGAGTCCGTCATAAGGCCCGAGCGATGCACCGTGGAGCAGGGCTGGAACCAGTACGGCCACGCTGGCCACCACCACCCACGCCAGGCCGAGCACGTCGGGAAGCCATGGGTGATCGCGATGCGATGTCCTCATCGCAGGTCAGATCCAACCACCATCGCCGGATCGTACCCCGTTCGGCTTCATCCGAACGTCCGGGTGACCATCCGAACCTCGGAGAGCACCGCCTCGAGATCGAGGGTCGTGTGCCGACGATCAGCGACGACCCGCTCACCTGCCACCCAGACATCGACCACGTCGGCCCGACTGGCTGCGTAGACCACAGCCGAGACTGGGTCGAAGGCTGGAGTCAACGATGGCGAGGAGGGATCGAGGCGAATCAGGTCTGCCTCTTTGCCCACTTCGATCGAGCCCGTCACCGCCTCGAGCCCCAGCGTTCGTGCGCCTTCAATCGTGGCCATCTTGAAGACCTGATGGGCGGTCAGTGCCGAGGGGTCAAGGGAGGCCACCTTGGCCAACAGTCCGGCCACCCGCATGGCGGCGAACAGGTCAAGGTCATTTGACGACGAGGGCCCGTCGGTGCCGAGACCCACCGTGGCGCCCGCCGCCAGCAGATCGACCACCCGACAGATCCCCGAGGCCAGCTTCATGTTCGACAATGGGCAGTGAGCCACCGCCGTAGCCGTGGCCCCGAGCCGAGCTACCTCGTCATCGGTCAACACGACCGCATGGGCGAGCACGGTGGTCGGGCCGAGCAGGCCGAGGTGGTCGAGCAGCTCGACGGGTCGCCGACCGGTTACCGCGAGGACCTGGTCAACCTCGGCCTGGTTCTCCGCCGCGTGGAGGTGGAGCCGGGACCCCGCTGCAGCCGCCAAGCCGGCCGCCTCCTCGAGCTCACCCACGCTCATCGTGTAGGTGCCGTGCACCATGGTCCAGTCGTGAGGGCCCGAGGCCGAATATGCCGCCACCCGGTCGGCGAAGCGCTCATGATCCGGAGCCTCGCCTCCGATGAACAGCGGCCCGGTGGCCAGGCGGAGACCGGCGGCGGCGGCCACCTCAGCGGTGACCTCGGGATACCAGTACATGTCGAGAGCCGTGGTCACCCCGGCGCCGAGCATCTCGGCCATGGCCAGCCGGCCTCCCGCCGCCACCACCGCCGGGGTCAGCGTGGCCGCCTCGAGAGGCAACAGCCGGCCGAGGAAGGCCTGCAGGTCCCGATCGTCGGCGAGGCCTCGAAAGAGGGTCATGGGAAGGTGGCTGTGGACGTCGACGAGGCCGGGCATCACGATCCCGGCGCCGGCGTCGATGACCACCTCGCCCGGCTGCGGATCAGGTCGGCCCCCGTCGACGATGGCCACGATCACCGATCCCTCGATCACCACCGAGGCGTCAACGAGGACCCGATCGGCGGCGTCGGCGGTGAGGACCGTGGCGTTGTGGATGACGGTCCGCCGGGGTGCACTGCCCTCGCTCACAAGCCCACCCGTTGGCCGTCGACGTCGCGCAGCTCGAGGCCGGCCAGATCGGGCGACTCTCGCCAGCGTCCGATGTAGTCGAAGAAGGCGACCGGCCCGGCCTGATAGCCACCCCCGTTGAGGCGCTGGCGACGACCCATCTCTCCGCCCTCGTTGTTGTAATAGCCAGGCGTGCACTCGGCGTTGCCGAGCACCCCGGGCTCAGCCGCGGCAATCGGGGCGATCCACGCCGCCTCGGCCTCAGCGGTGGCCTCGACCTCGACGGCACCGACATCGAGCGCCCGAGCGATGACGGCCGATGCCGTCTTGGCGGCTTCCGTCAGGTTGTGGGTGATATTGGAGATCAAGTTTGCTCCCTGGGCGTGGCCGACGATGAACAGGTTGGGGAATCCCACCGAGTGCATCCCGTGCAGGGTCGACATGCCGTCAGCCCAGTGCTCGCTCAAGGTCTCGCCGCCTCGGCCCGTCGTCTCGTACCCGCATCGGCGGGCATAGTCGGTGCCGACCTCGAAACCCGAGGCGAAGATCAAGACATCGAGGTCCACGTGCCTGCCACCCACGACCACTCCGGTGGCGTCGATCGCATCGACGCCCTGGCCGTCAGTGTCGACGAGATGGACGCTCGGCCGGTTGAAGGTGTCGAGATACTCATCGTGGAAACACGGCCGCTTGCACAGCTGGCGGTACCAGGGCTTGAGTGCCTCGGCCGTCGCCGGGTCGTCGACCACAGCATCGATCCGGGCCCGGATCTCGGTCATCTTCTCGTCGTCGGACTCCTCATAGGCAGCGCGGACATCATCAAGGTCGAAGGTTGGGCCCATGCGCTCGACCACCTTGGCCCAGATTCGCTTGGAGATGTCAGTCCAACCGTCCTCGACGAGGTCGACCTCCGCTTGGCCGCCGGTCTGCAATACCGCAAAGTTCCGGAGCCACTCGGCCTGCCACCCCGGTCCGAGCGTGCGGGTCATCTCCTCGTCAAGTGGGTGGTTGTCGCGGATGTCGACCGACGAGGGAGTGCGCTGGAACACGAAGAGCTCCTTGGCATCGCGTCCCAACGGGACGATGCATTGCACGGCGGTGGCTCCGGTGCCGATGATGCCCACCCGCTTGTCCGCCAGCCCGACCATCGGGGCGCCCAGCGGATCGCCGCCGGTGACCGACCAGTCCCATCGGCTGGTGTGGAAGCAAGGACCATCGAAGGACTCGATCCCGGCGATGCCCGGCAGCTTGGGTCGGTGCAAGGGACCGGTTCCCATGGTGACGAAGCGAGCCCGAAGGATGTCGCCTCGGTCGGTCTCGATCCGCCAACGGTGCGCCTCTGGCTCCCAGGTGACTGCCGTGACCCGAGTCGACAGCATGCTGCGAGGCCGCAGATCAAAGCGCTCGGCAATCCGGAGGGCATGGGCGTGGATCTCGGGAGCCGCCACGTACTTGGCGCTCGGAAGCGCCCCGACCTCCTCGAGCAGCGGCAGGTAGATCATCGCCGCCGTGTCGCACATCGCCCCGGGGTAGCGGTTCCAGTACCAGACACCACCGAGATCGCCCCCGGCCTCGATGATGACGATGTCGTCGATGCCCCGCTGGCGCAGCATCGCTCCAGTGGTGAGGCCGGCGAACCCGCCACCGATGACGACCACCTCGACCTCGTCGGTCCGGGCCGGCCGATCGATGGGCGTGACATAGGGATCGTCGAGGAGGCTGGCAAAGCGGCCGGTGGGCTCGACGT
>Ga0209499_1000656_pt1 | contig 25267 bp, 44 predicted proteins | sample C_130208_EF_Meta_FD_187306 | JGI IMG/M metagenome (GOLD analysis project Ga0209499, IMG submission 187306) | Freshwater microbial communities from Lake Croche, Canada to study carbon cycling - C_130208_EF_MetaG (SPAdes) (version 2) | ecosystem: Environmental > Aquatic > Freshwater > Lake... | reverse complement strand
TGCTGCGCTCTGACGCTGAAGTTCGCGCCATCTCCACCACCGACGGCGGCGCCGGCGAGTTCGTGCCACCGCTGTGGATGGTTCAGGACTACGTCAAGCTCGCGCGCGCTGGTCGCGTGACGGCTGACTTGTTCAGCAAGATGCCGCTGCCGACCGGCACCGACAGCATCAACCTGCCACAAATTACGACCGGTACGTCAACGGCTGCCCAGTCCTCACAAAACAGCTCCGTCAGCAACACCGACGTCGTTTCCAGCTCTGTCGTTGGCAACGTCTCAACCATCGCCGGCCAGCAGGTCGTCTCCGTCCAGCTCGTTGAGCAGTCACCGGTCAACCTTGACCAAGTGATCCTCGCCGACTTGGCCGCTGACTACGCCGCCCGCTTGGACGTGTACTGCTTGAGCAACAACGCCACCGGCAAGAAGGGTATCTTGAACGTGTCCTCAACGTCGGCCAGCACCTACACCGACGCCAGCCCAACAGTGGCCGAGGCATACCCAAAGATCGCCGACGTTCTCCAGCAGATCGCAAGCAACCGCTACCTGCCGGCCGACGCCATCGTCATGCACCCACGCCGCTGGGGCTTCTTCTTGGCTGCCCTGGACTCAAGCAACCGCCCCTTGGTGGTTCCTACCGCCCAAGGCATCTACAACGGAACCGCACTCTCGACCGACGTCGTCGGCGAAGGTTCAGTTGGCACCTTGCTTGGATTGCCTGTCTACGTTGACGCCAACATCCCGACGAACTCGGGCGCTGGCACAAACCAAGACACGATCATCGCTGCACGCTTCTCCGACTTGTTCCTCTTTGAGGGTCAACAGCGCGCCGAAGCCTTCCGCGAGACAAAGGCCGACCAGCTCTCCGTGCTCTTCCGCCTGTACAACTACGCGGCAATCATCACCGAGCGCTACCCCAAGTCAATCGGACTCATCACCGGCACCGGTTTGGCCACGCCAACCTTCTAGTCGCCACCTAACTCTTGACGAGTTTGCTCACCCATCGGCTCAAGCCGGTGGGTGGGTATGCACGCCAAGCCCCGAACTACAAGGAGCACTCAATGGACAACGCCACGCTCATCGAGGCGTACAAGCGCGAACTGGCCGGAGCCGAACGCTCAGGCAAGCGCGACATCATCGCGGCTATCCAGGCAGAACTTGCCGCCCTTGGAGTGGCTCCCGAAGTTGAGACCACTGGCGCCCCGTCAGCTGCTAAGCGCGTCCGCAAGAAGGCGACGGCCGCCGATGTCTGACCCAAACGAGTTTCAAGTTATCGCGTCCATCGTTGCCGAGGCTTCGATGGATGTCATCCCTGCACAAACTATCGAGAATGAGGAAACGGTATGACCGTCGGATTATCCGCCGCTAACACGGCTAACAAGTTGCTTGAAACCCTTGGTCGTACCGGCACCACGTTTACGGCTGGGACGATGAAGGTCGCCATCCACACCGCTGACCCAGGCGCGTCGGGTACGACTGCGGCTTCATCAAACACCACGAAGCAGTCCCTAACTTTCGCGGCAGCCTCGGCTGGCTCGATGGCTTTGTCGTCGTCGCCAACGGCGTGGTCAATGACCGCGACTGAGACGATCACCCACATCAGCCTTTGGGACAGCGCCGGCACGACGTTCTTGTGGTCGGTGGCTTTGACTGCAAGCAAGTCTGTCGTCAGCGGTGACTCGCTCCAGCTGACCTCACTGACGTTGGCTCTGACACCGATTGCGGTTTAGTCATGGCTGAGGTGAGCACTGCCCAGATTGAGGCTTATGTTGCCTCAGTCATTGATGACACCGCGACAACTGTTGCCGAGGTTTCTCCTTCGGCTGCTCAGGCCGTTGTTGAGATCACTGGTTTGGTTATTCATCAAACCGCTGATGCCCAAGAGTTTATGAACGCTTTGTTGACGATGCGCCGTAGTGCGACAACTGACACGTTGCTTCGCATCTTGAAGGGATACCAGCAACAGTATGCGGATACTTCGTTGTCTGTGTCGCAGGTTCTTCAGGAGATCATTGACCAGAACGGGGGCTAACTGATGGCTCTTGCTTTCACAGGTCTTGGTGCTAAGTTTGAAGCAACATCTTATGCAGGTTCACCTGTTGTTTCTGGGCTTTCTCTTTCTTCTGGCGATTTACTGATCGTCACGGCAACAGTGGCCGACATTGCTGGGGATCAATCTGCAATCGGTGCTGGGCCACCCACCTTAGACTCGGCTTGGGGAACCATAACCGACCTCGGTATTTCTTCTGGTTCAGGTTATTTCGGTGATCCAATCACACAGGCTTGGACTGTTGCTGTCACATCAACTGGTTCTTCACGTTCAGTCACCTTACCCGGTGGTTCTGACGGTTCCTACGGTGCGTTTGTTGGGTTAACAGTTGCCAAAGTCACGGGACATAATACGTCATCACCTATTGGTGCAAAACTTTCTGGAACCAGTACCACAAACAATCTGACAACTTCCACACTCACTACCACTAACGCGAACGCTTATGTTTATGCTTCGGGTGTTGATGGTGGATCTGCTAGCGCACCCTCATCATCGGACCTTACCTATACGGCTTATGCTTTGGCTAGCGGATCTGCATTAGTTGGTTGGAAATCAGCGACCACTGCTGGAAACTACACAGCGAACCTTGATTCTGCTGCTGCTGGTTCCGCTGCTTGGGGTTATGTTGTCCTTGAGGTGAAGATTGCCTCATCTGGTACCGCGTATACCGCGTCAGGTACTAGCACGATCACCGCGACAGGTACAGCATCCCTAGCCAAAACCCTGACGGGTTCAGCAACGGGAACAGAAACCGCGACCGGCACCGGCTCGCTGACCTACACCGCGAACGCCGCTGCCTCATCGAGCATTACCGCCACGGGTACGGCAGCGGCGACCAAGACCGTCGGTATCACCGCCTCGGCAACGGTCACCGCCACCGGTACAGCTGCGGCATCAAGCACGCAGGCCCTAGCCGCCACCTCAAGCATCACCGGAACCGGCACGGCAGCGGCTTCCACAACCTCGCCCATTGCAATCACCGCGACCTCGAGCATCACCGCGTCGGGCACGGCAGCCTTAAACTTGACCTATTCGGCCACCGCCAGTTCAAGCATCACGGCCACCGGCACCGCCGTCTTGTTGCAAGGCTTGAAGGTGGGAGCGACTTCAACGATCACGGCGTCAGCCGCTGGCGCGGTCGGAATTTTGGCAACGGCCTCAACCGTGACCGCTTTGGCTTCTTCACCATCGGTGGCACGAATTAACCCAAACGAGACGAGAGTGAGTCGCGCGTGAGCACTTACGAAATCGGCCAGACGCTCACCTTCTCGGTCAGTGTTAAAGACTCCAACGGCACCTTGGTTGACACCGGTACCTTGCCCACCTGCACCATCACGTTGCCCGATGGGACGACGACCAGTGCCAGCGTGACCAAACTATCCACCGGCACCTACTCGGCAGTCTTGGCTTCCAGCCAAGCCGGTCGCCACCGTGCCACCTGGACGGCCACAGGGGCCAACGCTGGGGGCTTTCCCTACACTGACGTCGCCGACGTGTGGCCCGCTGACCCTGCCTTCGTTATCGGGCTCGGGGATGCGCGCGCTGAACTGAACCTTGCCGCCACTGAAACGGCCAGCGATGACGAGCTGCGCCTGTACATCGCAGCGGCCACCGAAATCCTTGTCGACATCTGCATACCTTTGGGCATCGCCGTCTTGCCGACGGTGCGCGTGGAGGATCACGAACCTGCCGGCGCTGAAGTTGTCTTGCGCCGTCGCCCTAACCCGACACCGACTTCGGTCATTGAGTACGTGGGCACCGCTTCGATCACGATCCCCTACTCGGCCACACCTAACGCCGCCGGCGACTCCTACACCTACGAGCAGGCCACGGGCATCATCGTGCGCCGCATCTCGGGCATCCCCTACCGCTGGCGTGGCCCTGTGCAAGTCACCTACACCTGGGGCTCGTCGACGATCAGCCCTCGGGTGATCCTTGCCGCGCGCGCCATCGTCTCGCACCTTTGGTCAATCGGCCAGCGTGGCTACCGCCCCTCCTTTGGTGGCCAAGACTCGATGCAGGTCACTCCCCAGGGCTATGCCATCCCGCGCCGCGTCGTGGAGATGCTCGACCCGACAGGCAAGTCCACGCCGGCGGTGGGCTAATGGCCACCTCAAGGGGCAAAGCCTTGAAGGCGAACCTGTACACCTTGTGCCTGTCCTTGTATCCCACTGCCACGGTCACTTACGGCTTGCCAGCCCTTGATGAGCCTGACGACATTGTCGCCATCGTTGACGCTGGCACGGCTGCCGGTGAGCAGGGCAGTCAAAGCATCGCCACCTTGGGCAACCGTACCCGCGAGGAAGTCATCGAGGTCGGCGTCCTGATCTCCTCCTGGCGTGGCACCAATAGCCAGCAGCTGGTCTCCGAGTTCGTCTTCGACTCGATGGCCACCTTGGAGCAAAGCCTGCGCGATGAGCCAACGATCGCAGGGGCTTGTCGCTTCGCTGAGGTCACGGACTGGCAACTGTCCGAGACTGACGTGGAGCACCTAACCGCTGGCCGGTACGCCGAGCTCGCTATCACCATCCGCGCCAAGACGCGCATCTAGTCCACCCACCACCTACACCGTCCCGAGGTTATCGGGGCGGCGATCCGTCATGCCCGAAAGGAACTGCACTCCATGGCAACGCTGAAGAACATCAACCCGCTCGGCGACATTGACCTGCCGATCATCAACCGCCAAGGCGAGAACTGCTTGCGCGCGGGCGAAGAGTTCGAGGTCAGTGACGAGATCGCCAACGCCTTGCTCGACCAGGTCGGCAACTTTGAGACCGCCACATCCACCAAGACCACCAAGCCCGCTTCGGGCAATACAGCCCAGGAAGGCTAGAACATGGCAACGACACAAGACTCCAGCGTCGGCTTCGGCGTCGAGTCCACCTACGGCACCTCGATCACCCCGACCCGCTGGTACGAGTTCACCGATGAGAAGTTCGAGTTCAAGCCGATGCGAAAGCAGGGCAAGGGCTTGCGCGTAGGTGGTCGCCTTGGTCGCTCCAATAAGCGCGTCACCACCGGCCTAGAGGCTAATGGTGAGATCAAGCTCGAAGCGGTCTCCAAGGGCTTGGGCTTGTTGCTCAAGGGTGCCTTGGGAACTGGCACCTCGACCTTGGTCAGTGGCACGACCTACCAGCAGAACTTCACCATCGGCGACACCCTCACGCCTTTCACTGCGCAAAAGGGTCTCGTCCAAGAAGACGGCACCGTCACCCCTTACACCTTCAGCGGGTGCGTGGTCACCGAGTGGGAGATCACTAGCGCCAAGGATGACATCGTCACGATGTCGTTCAACTTTGACTGCAGTGGTGGAGTGTCCACCTCGACGGCTTACACCGCCCCCTCATACCCGACCGCGCCTTCCTTGTTCACCTTCACCCAGGGCGCGCTGACCACGGGAGCCTTCACCGCCCCGACCACCACAGCACTGGCCAGCAGCGCCACCGTCGTGGCCAACGTCACTGAGTTCTCCATCAAGGGCGAGAACAAGATCACCGGCGGGATGCGCACCTACGGCTCCGCCGGCAAGCGTGCCACCTCACCTCGCCCAGGCGACCGCTTGGACGCTATCAACGGCAAGATCAAAGTGATCTACACCGACACCGTCCTGCGCGACGCCGCGTTCAATGACACCGACGTCTCGATCGTCTTGACGTTCACGAGCACCGAGGCCCTGTCCACCGGTTTCGCCACCCTCCAGATCGCGATCCCCCTGGCACGCCTTGAGCCCGAGACGCCAAACGTCAACGGCGGCGAAGTCATCGAGACGGACTACTCCTTCAGCGTGCTCGACGGTCAAAGCGCCGCGCAACCCCTGTGGATTGTCCTACGCACCGCCGACTCCGCCCTCTAAGTAATGGCCCGCCCACCGGTTGAGATGTCAGCAGACGAGAAGGACTTCGTGAAGTTCTTCGGCAAGACATCCGAACTCGCCCCGAAGCTAAAGACAAAACTTCGCAAAGAGATCAAACTGGCCGGCGAGGAGTTAGTTCTAAAGGTTCAGTACGAAGTCAAGAAGCCACCACTCCAACCGCACCGAGGCGCTCGGAAGCCAAGGTCTCGCGGTCTTCGCGCGAAGATCGCCTCGGGCGTTGGGGTGAAGATGTCAGTCACTGGCAAGAACGTCGGGGCCATCGTGAAGGTGGACTCCTCGGCCCTGCCACCCGACCAGAAGAAGCTCGTCAAGAAGTACAACAGCGCCAAGGGCTGGCGCCATCCAGTCTTCGACCGCAAGATCAGCAAGGCCAAAACAAGCGCGGCAACGTATCGCGCGATGGGGTCAAGCGCACGAGCCTCGGGCATGGTTCAGCACGCGCGCGATACCCAGAAATGGATACCGCAAAAGGGGCGGCCCTACTTCGGCTCCGTGATTGAGAAGAACCACAAGCTCGTCACCGATGCCATCCACACCGCTGTCGATGAGGCCAAGAAGTCCTTGTCGCTGTAATACCTACGAAGGGGTTCCACATCATGAAGATCAGCATCTCCGGTCGGCAGTACGAAGCCGACTCTCTTGGCAAGGCCACCTTGCTTGACACCTTGGAAATGAAGAAGCAGACGGGCATGAGCCTGGGCGACTTGGAGACGAAGTTGTCCGAGTTGTCTAACCTTGGCACACCCGCGCCAGATAACGCCACACCTGAGGAAACCGCTGCCGCTGAGCAGTCATCCGCCTCCGCGATCTTCGACAGCCCCGAGCATCTCATCGCGCTCGGGGCTTTCGTTTGGTTAGTGCGCCGCCGAAACGGTGAGCGCGTGAGCTTTGAGGAAGCGTGCGACTTTCCGCTCGACGAGTTGGCTTTCATTGAAGAAGAGGGCGACGAGCCGGTGGTTTCCGCTGACCCAAAATAAGCCCCGCCGGCTTTCGTGGCGGGCGCAAAACACGAACCTCGAACTACGGCGTGCTCGATGACATCGAGTCCCACGTCTTTGAGCGACTGACAACTATCTGCCACCTGTGGCCTTCCATCTCACCCTTCAACGTGTGGGACTTATCCGCTGACGTGTGGCTCTACTTCGCTAGAGCTGCCGACGATTACATAAAGGAGAGCAAACGCGATGGCTGACTCCATGACATACAAGCTCTTCGGCCAAGACGTCAGCCTGTCCAAGGCGTTCGAGCACGCTGGCAAGGCCGCTAAGAACATGGCCCAAGACGGCAAGGGCTCGCTCAAGGGTTTGGGCGGGGCTTTGGGTGGGGTCGGCGCTGCGGCTGCTGGCGGTGCCTTGGTCGCCTTTGGTGCCAAGTCTGTCGACGCGTTCGAGACCTCTGGCAGGGCTGCCCTGACGATGCAGCGCTACATGGGCGGCTCGATCGAGGATGCTTCCCGTCTTGGTCACGCTTTCACCATGACCGGCATCGACTCGGAGACCAGCGCAAAGTCTTTGGGTATCTTGTCCAAGCACTTGGCTGCCGGTGATAAGGCCGCCAAGGGGCTGGGTATCGCGTTGAAGGATCAGAACGGCCACCTGAAGCCGATGTCTGAACTGCTCCCGCAAATCTCCGACAAGTTCGCCAAGATGCAATCCGGCCCCGAGAAGACAGCCCTAGCGCTGAAGCTCTTCGGGCGCGCTGGGATGTCGATGATGCCCTTCTTGAACAAGGGCTCGGCTGGCATCAAGGCCCTCACCGCAGAGTCCGACAAACTTGGCACGACCTTGAACAGCAAGGACGCCGACGCCGTCAAGGAAGCCACCTTGAACAAGCGAAAGATGGCCGAGTCCATCAAGGGCTTGCAGATCAGCATCGGCAAGAACTTGCTGCCAATCGTGGAGAAGTTCGTCACCTTCTTGACCAATAACGTCGTGCCAGCGATCAAGGCGGTCGTGAGCTGGATGGACTCTCACAAGGCCCTCGTGCAAATCTTGGCCGGCGTCCTCATCGTTTTCGTGGGCGGGCTTTACACCTTCGTCAAGGTGATGCAAGTCGTGCGCGCCATGACGATGGCTTGGTGGGTTGCCCAGAACTTGCTGAACCTTTCCTTCCTCGCGAACCCGATCACCTGGATCGTGCTGGGAGTGGTCGCCCTTGTTGCGGCGATCATCATCGCCTACAAGAAGTCCGAGACGTTCCGCAAAATCGTCGACGGTGCCTTCCACGCTGTGCTTGACGCGGTCAAGAAGGTCTGGAACTGGGTCAAGCACAACTGGCCCTTGATCCTTGTGGCCTTGCTTGCTCCCTTCCTGATCGGCGTGATCCTCATCGCCAAGAACTGGGACAAGATCAAAGCGGGCGCGAAGATCGCCGTCGACTGGATCACGGACAAGTTCAACGCGCTGGTCGACTTCTTCAAGAAGCTGCCGGCCAAGATCACCAACGCCGTGAAGACACTGTGGAACGGCTTCAAGTCCGGCTTCGTCGCCATGATTGACTTCCTCATCGACGCCTGGAACTCGCTCGACTTCGGCATCCACATCTCGATCCCTGACTGGGTGCCCGTGGTCGGTGGCAAGGGCATCAACATCGACGACATCTTCCCCGACATCCCACGCTTGGCTGCCGGTGGAATCGTTTCGTCCCCGACGATGGCCCTGATCGGTGAGGCTGGCCCCGAGGCCATCGTCCCCTTGCGTGGCTCCAACGCTTTCAGCTCATCGGGCACCACCATCAACATCGCCCCGAACGTCCTGCCAGGTACTGAGGACGCGATGGCGCGCGCGATGGTCAAGGCGCTGAACGATTACCACCGACGCGGTGGCCGGCTTGCTTTCATGGGTGCCTGATGACCACGGCGATGCCCAACATCCAAGTCGAGTTCTACACCCCGACCTATTCCCTGTGGACTGACGTCTCGTCCTACCTGATGACTGACCAGGGCGTCTCAATCAAGCGCGGGCGCGGGACACGTTTCGACACTTCGGGCGTGGGTACCTGCTCCTTTGTGTTGGATAACTTCACCGGCAACTTCACCCCCGCGAACTCATCCAGCGCGTTCGCCGGATACGGCGACTGGGCGATCAAGAACCAACCGGTGCGCGTGACCATCGACTCCGTCCAAGTCTTCACCGGTTTCGTGGACTCATGGTCGGCGGCTGTTTCCTCAAGTGGTGAGTGCTTGACCACGGTGGTGGCCTCCGACGCGATGAAGTTCTTGGGCACGAACCCCTTGGCCGCCTATGGTGTGGAGCGGTGCAAGCAAATCGTGGGCACCACTGGCGTGGTCTATCCCCTCGCCCAAAGTGTTGGCGCAGATACCACCGCGCAGTTCTCCGCTTGGCGTGACTCTTCGGCTGGCGCCTTGAGCGTCAACGGTGTGGGGGCTGCTGGCCAGTGGGAGTTCGCCACCGAGGCGCCACCCTTTGGCTCAGGCTCCTTCCACGGTATCGCTGACGACACCTCCAGCAACGGCTGCGGCGTGAACGTTCCCCAGACGGTGGACATCTCCACCGGTGGCACCATCTTCGGGGCTTTCCGTACGAGTGACAAGACCTCCCACTTCTCGACCTTGTACTACATGGACAGGTCGTCGGCTTTGGGGCAGTTCGTCTTCCTCTACATCAACGGCGCCAACGGCAAGGTCTACTTGTCGATGCAGCCCGCCAGTGGCACCGCGTACTCGATCACCTCAACGAGCTCAAACTTCAACGATGACGGCTGGCACTCTTTCGCCTTGATCTTCTCCGCCACGGGCAAGTCCGTCACGCTGTACATCGACGCGGCCAACGAAGGCTCAACCTCAAGCGCGACCACCTGGACGATCTCATCTTCGGGTCGGCGCAACACTTTCGGCGTGACCACCTTGGGCGGCTCCGGTGTGATCGGCTACTTGTCCACGATCGGCGTGACCAGCACCGCGCTGGCCAACGGCACAATGATCCACAACGCCATCATCAAGGGCGACAACGGCGACACCATCACCACCCGAACCCAGAACCTGCTGAAATGCCTTTACCCTTCGGGCACCCCGAGCATCGCCATCGCCAACACCTCAGCGATCACCTTGACCGGTCAGTCCACTGGCGGGGCGAACGTCTTGACCGCGCTGAACGAGATCGCCGACACCGAGCGCGGCGTGGTCTACGTCGACCGCCTTGGGGGGATCAAGTTCAGGGGCTCGACCGCTCGAAGCGCTGCCTACTCCTTGACCTTCGACGCACTAGCTGACCTTGACGGCTTCAGTGACTGCACCTTGATCGCTGACGACTCCACCTTCGCAAACCGCATCCTGGCCAGCGGGCCAGCGGGTTCCTACATCGCCGAGGACGCCACCTCGATCGCCACCTTGGGCATCATCTCCGAGTCGTGGTCGTGCATCTCGACATCGTTGACCGGTGCCACTGACCCACCGATGAACCGCTTGACCGCGCGCCTGGGCACCGAGCCACGCATCGGTCAAGTCACCGTCGACTTGATGACCGCGACCAGTGTCTCGAAGAGTTCGGCGATCTCCTTGGTGCCCTTGGACTGCATCCGGTTGACGAACTTGCCCAGCCAGTTGGGGGCCACCACGCGCGATGCCATCGTCGAGGGCTACGCGCTCAACGCCAGCGTGAACAACTACACCTTGACCCTTGATCTATCCCCGACCGGCTGATGAGCAACGACAAAGGCGAAGCCACCATCGCCCTATCAGTGGCCGGCGCGCTCGCTAGTGGCGCGCCCGTGATCACCGCGATCATCTTCACCACCGACAACGTCTCGAACACTTTGACCTTCGTGGTCACCTTGCTCGTCGGTCTTGGCTCCATCGGCTTCGGCATCGGGCGGCTGACCACCCGATGGCGTGACTCCATCACCGCCTCCATCAAACGAGACGAGCTGCTGGCCGACTTATGCCAGCGGGTTCAGCGCATCGAGGAGCGCCAAGTTCACATCCTCGACTTGCTTGACGAGTCCCACCCCTAGACCGGTGGGCAGGCAAAAGGCCCTCCGGTAGCCGGATCGCCACCCGCGATACCCCTTCCGCGCCGAGTTGCGCGATCTATGCCTGCCCACCTTCAACGTGCAAGAAGCACCTCAACGCACCACCAATAAGAAGGAGATCACCATGTCCGGAATCTTGGACTCACTATCGCCCGCGCTTCGCCACTTCGTGCTCATACTCGTGGGCGCAGTCATCACCGCCGCCTTGGCCAACCAGGACGTCGTCCTCGCGCACGTGCCCACGGCTTTGGTGCCAGTGGCTGGCGCGCTCATCGCCGTCTTCGCCACCTACATCACACCCTTCACCGCGCAATACGGCGTGGGCTCAGCTTCAACCTCGAACACTTTCCCCGACACTGCCGGCGACTCTGAGTCATGAGGACGCTGCCTCAAGCCTTGGCCTTCGCTGAGAACGAGCGCCGCCGAGGAGTTGCCCGCTGGTCTGGCCTGTGCCAAAAGTTCGCCCGCTCGTGCTGGGACATCAACCCAGGCTATCCATCGGCAAAGGCCGCATGGCTTGCGCAAAACCCGAAGCACCAGTTTCACGACCGCTACCCACCGGCTGGCGCGCTCGTGTACTTCCTCGGCGGTCAATACGGTCACGCCACTTTCAGCGCCGGCGGTGGCCGCATCTACTCCACCGACATCTTGCGCGCTGGTCGCGTTGACCTAGTCACCATCGCCACGATCGAGAAGAAGTGGCGCCTGAAGTACGCCGGCTGGACTGACCACCAAGGCTCCATTGCCTTGCCCGTGGCAAAGACCAAGTAGTAATCCTGCAAACGGAAGGGGATTCCGTGAACATCAGCAAAGCACTCAAGCAAGGCCCACCACGTAAGCGAGGCGCCACCTGCACCATCGCCCTGATCTTGTCCACCTTGGACAGCGTCGAGGGCGATGCGTTGCGGGCGATGCTCACCGACTCGCGCTGGGGTTCGGTGGCGATCGCCGACCTTCTCACCGAAAACGGGTACCCGATCGCCAACTACACGGTCAACACTCACCGCCGTGGCGGGTGCGCTTGTCAGCGTCGAGGTGTGCTGTGATCAACGAACCCGACATCGACGACTTGCTCGCAACGCGCGGGCAGCGTTATGGCTCGCCAGCGGTCAACCACGCCCGCATCGCGAACCTGTGGAGCGCTTACCTCCAGACGGAAGTCAAGCCCGAGCAGGCCGCGATGATGATGGCCTTGGTCAAAGTCGCGCGCCTGATCCAAAGCCCCACCGACGAGGACTCCATCCACGACCTGGCTGGCTACGTCGAGGTCTACCGGCGCATCGTCAACGAAGGCGGGGCGGCATGACGTTCACCGATGCACAAATCGAGGCCGCCTGCCACGCGCTGTGGGCACAGTTCAACTACACCCTGCCGACACTGCCCCACGTCATCGTTGGCATCGTCACCGACGCACTCATCGGGGCGTCGTGAGTATCGCCGAAGAGGCACGCAAGGGGCCACCGAAGACCCGCGCGCGCATCCTCACCCTCGACATCGAGTGCAGCCCGAACCGCGTGGACGTGTGGCAGCTGAACGCGCCATCGCTTCGGGTCGGCCTGAACCAAGTCCACGAAGTCTCGCGGGTGCTGTGCTTCGCGGCGAAGTGGCACGGCTCCAAGAAGGTGCTGTTCTTCTCCGAAGATGAGCACGGGCATGAAGCCATGATCGAGGCCGCCTGGCACCTGTTCAACGAGGCCGACGTCATCGTCGCCCACAATGCCACCTTCGACATCAAACATCTCCAGCGCGAGTTCCTCCTCGCTGGCCTGACACCACCCTCACCGTTCAAGACGGTCTGCACCCTGAAGGCGATCCGCCAGCAGTTCCGCTTCGCATCCAACAAGCTCGACCACGTGTGCCAGCAGCTTGGCCTTGGCAACAAAGTCCACCACGAGGGGCATGAGCTGTGGACGAAAGTCATGGCCGGCGACCCCAAGGCGTGCGCCAAAATGAAGCGCTACTGCAAGGCCGACGTCGTCCTGTGTGAGGCCCTCTACGACCGGCTCGGGGCTTACATCTCCAGCCACCCACACCACGGCATCTACACCGGCCAGGCGGGCTCCTGCTTCCGCTGTGGGGGCACTGAGTTGATCGCTGACGGCACCGCCAGCACCACCACCTCCACCTACGCAAGGCTCAAGTGCGTGGCCTGTGGCGCGTGGTCACGGGCCAGCCGATCACTGACCACCACGGTGACCAGGAGCGCTCGATGATCCGACCCAAAACCGTCAAGATCAGCCCCTACCTGTGGCGCGTGAAGTGGTCACGCCAAGTGGTGCTCAGCCTGCACCCCAACGGGGACGCCTGCGGGGCCTGCGACCTGGAGTCCATGACCATCGCCGTCGACCCTGGTAAGGCCGAAGACTACGCGCGCGCGACCCTGCTCCATGAAATCCTGCACGCCTGCATCCGCTCCAGCGATCCACACCTGGACGATGACCAAGAAGAAGCAGCTGTCGCCGCGATGACCGGCCCCCTGTTGGCGTGCCTTCGGGACAACCCCGAGGTCATCGAGTACCTCATCGCCAACGACTGAACATCTGCCCCGCTTGCACCCGAAACGGTGCCGGCGGGGCTTCTTTCAATGTCCGTTTCGTGCGTCAAACGTGCGTCAGGAGTTTGGAAACCATCGAACACCACTAGACGTTATTGGACAACGACCCCGCGCCCACACTGGGAGAACCGCTTAAACACTAGCCTCAAACTAGCGGTGAACCGGACTGACACGGAAGAGGTCACAGGTTCAAGTCCTGTATCGCCCACCATCGGAGCCCTTATTCTGTAAGGGCTCCGCGCCTTTTCTGGAGATAATCACTAGCGCCGAAGCACGGGCGTGCGTCATACGTGCGTCACAACTGGGCAAAAAAAATCAGCGGACGCCGTTCATGCGATCCCACGCTGCACGGATGTCATCGTGAGCGCCTGGGTGAAGGTGCGCGTATTTCATCGTGGTATTGAGCGACTCGTGCCCAAGCATCTGGCTGACCCTGTACAGGTCAACGCCGTCTTGGACAAGCCACGAGGCGGCAGTGTGGCGCATCGTGTGAGCCCCACAGTGTTCAATGCCGGCACGCTCCAGCGCGGGTTTCCATACCCGCCGAGCGAAGAGCAGGTCGTGGATAGGGCCACCCTCGGGCGCCGTGAAGAGCAGGCCAGTGTGGCGGGACTCGGCCTTGACTAGGCGCGACATCGCCTCGATGACGTGGGTCGGTACCGGAACGACGCGCCGGCTGTTCTTGGTCTTGGGGTAGTCCCTGAGCCCCTCGTGGCGGGTCATGACTTGGGTGACGGTCACCTGTTTATTGAGCCAGTCCACGTTCTTGACATCGAGGCCGGTGAGTTCACCCATCCGAAGGCCGGAGTGCAGGCCAAGCTCGACAAGGGTTCGGTAGGGCTCATCAAGTTCGGCCAATAGTCGAGCCGCCTCTTCCTTGGTGATGAAGCGCAAGTTGCCCTTCTTCTCGCGGGGCAGCCGAATAGATACGCAAGGGCTGGCGCTGATCAACCGCTCAGCCTCGGCGGCCCTCATCATTGAAGCGAGCAACGTGTAGGACTTGTGCGTGATGCTCGCGCTGTAATCCTTGGCCAACGAACTGACCCACTCTTGGACTTCCAAGCGGGTGATGGAGCCGATCGCGCGCTGGCCCCACTGGTCGGCGACGTGGCACGACCACACCGAGGCATTGTTGCGGCGGGTGGCTTCGGTGACTACGCGCGCGGCGCTCCAGCGCTCATGCCAGGCGTTCAGGGTCAACTTGCCACGGTCAGGGTCGACGAAGTTGCCCGAGGCGATGTCGCCTTCCAGCGCCAGCGCCCAGCCCCTGACGATGGACTTGACCTTGTGGCTGCGTTCGCGCCGTGTGCCATCGGGCAGCCTGACGGTTGCCCGCCACGAGCCTGAGGGGAGTTGCCTTAGATACATCTACATCGCCGTCTCAACTAGTAAGTCGTGGGACGCCAGCGCGATCGCCTTAGCGTCGGCATAGACCATCCACTGCCTGCACTGCTCATTGACCGCTGCGACGTGCTTGCGCTTGACCAAACCCTGGACGAGGTTGATCGCCGTCATGGTCGGGGTATCCATCAAAATCACAATCAGGAGCAGGTCGTCCTTCTCAATGGTCACAACACCGGAGCCGGCGGTCAAGGAGCACTTCAAGATGATGGTCATCCGTTGCCCCCCCCCCCCGCAATACGAGAGTCCTGAACGCTCACGTGGTTCTCCCCTATTGGCCTAGTGGGTGTGAATTGCGACACTAAGGCTAGACACCGACAACGTCTAGTCCTTTTCCTAGATTGGTGTCTAGTCGTTCTGGGCCCGTAGACGTCGGGCTTCGGCCAGCAGCTGCTCGGCTTGCCTCATCAACTCAAAGGCGAGGGCTTCGCGCGCGGCCTTAGGGCCCGCGACGATGGCTTGGGCATCGCCTTCGACGAAGTGCGTCCCGTAGTTCACGTTCGCGGCCAGCACTGGCTCACCACCCAGGGCGATGCGTTTGGCTGAACCGACAGCCCATCCAAGGGAGGTCTCCAAGTTGACCCAGCCTCTGGCGTTCCAGCGTGGGCTTGTCTCGGCGGCATGGGCCCGCTCGATGCGCGAGATGCGGTCGGAGTTGACCCCACTGAGGTCGCCGAGCTCTCGCTGGCTCAAACCCAAACCCTGGCGGGCATCGGCCACCGCTTGGCCGAGCCGTGCCATGTCGTATTCCATAAGTCCTCACTCCCCCCGAGTGCCCTTTCTTGACATCCTTCCAAACCTGTGCCCTCAGTGTTCAGCCTAGTGCTTAGGAGGTCAAGGTGTCCGCGAATCCTTGACCTACCTTTGACCGAACTTTGGACACCCTCGGACACCATTAGACGGTATTAGACACGCCGGCGCTCAGGCACGACTTGAGCACTAGTGCTTGTGGTACTAAGCACTAGCCTTTATCGTTCCATCTCGTGACTAAAGACCCTGCACCAGAAGCCGAAGCCATCGCCATCTACACCATCCCCCAGGTGGCCCAGCTCCTCTCGGTATCTCGCCAAACCGTGTACGCCCTCATCGGCTCCGGCGACTTGAACCCCATCGACGTCTCCACCTCCGCCTCGCCCCGCCCACGGATGCGGATCACCGCCACCGAGGTCAACCGCTTCACCTCCAGCCGCGCCATCGCGCGCATCGCCTAAGCCAAGGAGAAAAACAAAATGGTCAAAGGAAGGCAAACACTGTACGCGGTCAAAGCCGCCGACATGTCCATTGCACCCATCAGCGACGACGGCGACGGATACACACATGCAATTCTCATACGCAGAAAATCAAACAGCGTTAAAGAAATCGTCTGGTTCACAGACGAAATGGCAGACCAGTTGTTTCTACAACTGCAAAAAATTCGCAGGGACAAAGCGAACCAATCGCTAGGGACGCATACCCAGCTGCCGATCAAAAAATTGTTGAATCACCGATGATTGACACCACCACCGCCCCGCTTGAGGTCGGCGACCGCGTTCGCCTCGCCTCTGGCGTGACCCCCGAAGTGGGCACCGTCCAGCGCACCGGCGTGATCTCGGTGACCGGTGAAGAGTTTCGTCGAGTCGGCGCGGTCGAGGTCATCTGGCCCATCGGCTCAGTGCCCGAAACCACCGCCAAGACCGGCGTGAGCAAGTGGCACTTCGTGGAAGAACTCCAAGCACTCACCTCATGGGACGAACTCTCCCAAGCCGTCGGCTTGTGCGATGACTGCCACGACAGCGCCCCCGACCTTTGCACCATGCACTCCGCGCTTTGCTCCATCGTCGAAGAGCACGGTGATCGCGCGTGATCGCAATCGTGTGCTTCCTCATCGGACTCGCAGTTGTCGAAACCATCCAGCAGGTCATCGCTAAACGCCAACACAAAAGGCACGAGACCACCTGGGAACTCTTCACGAAAGGCGCTTGGAAATGAGCCCACTGATGTCGTGGCTGACCCTGATTTTGACGGGCACCACCTTGCTCCTCGCCTTCGTCGGCCTTGACGAGATCGCCGACTACTTCAAGGGTCAGCGGTGAGTGCCGCGCGCGCGAAAGGCACGCGCTGGGAGTCCGCGATCGTGACCTACCTCAACGAGCAGGGCTTCGTGATGGCTGAGCGTCGAGCTCTTGCCGGCACCCTCGACAAGGGTGACATCACGGGCATCCCTGGCGTGGTCATCGAAGCCAAGAACACCAAGACGATCCCGCTCGCGCAGTTCCTCGATCAAGCCATCGTCGAAGCGCACAACGCCAACGCCGACGTGGGCGTCGCGTGGATCAAACGTCGCGGGAAAGGTTCACCCGCCGACGGGTATGTCGTCATGGACGGCACCACCTTCCTAGAACTGCTGACCGCGTGGTGCTGGTCATGACGGCCACGTACTGGCGCGACGATGCGGCCTGCGCTGGCATGGACACCGACATCTTCTTCCCATTGAGTAGCGGTGACCCGCGCGTGGCCGAAGCGACCCGACTCAATGTCCGCGTCGCGAAGGCGATCTGCAACGACTGCCCCGTCATCGCGGCCTGCCTTCAAGAAGCCATCCGCCTGGGCGATGTCCATGGCATCTTCGGCGGCTTGACCGGCAAGGAACGGCGCGAGATGAGCCGGCCACCTCGGACGGACTCGATCGCTCAACCTCGCAACGTCCACAACACTCGCAACACTCGCAACTCGTTGTCCTCGAAGGAAACGGTGCAAGAAGTCCTCCACTTGTGGGATCAGGGCATGACCCGCGAGGACATCAGCCAAAGCCTAGGCAAGTCGCTGCAAGCCATCGAGAAGTGCTTCATGCGCGCCGGCGTCAAGGCCCCGTTCGGCACCTACGTCTCGGTAGTGGGGGCGAACCGATGAGGGACATCATCGAGATCAAGGCGTGGCAGCTGTACTTGATCACCGTCTTGGCGGTGCTGAACCTGATCTTCATCCTACTCGTGGGTCACCTCAACAACCGGCCCATCCAGGTGGAGCAAGCCAAGCCTGCGCCAAGCCCGAGCGCCACAACTAAGCCCACGGTCAAAGCCAAGCCGGCACCAAAGGTCAGCGCGAAAGCCTCGCCAAGGGTCAAGGCCACCTCGCGCTCCTACGTGCGACCCACGGCCACCAAGTACACCAGCACCTTCACCCCGCGCACCCCCTCGATGCGCTACGCCGTGACCTTGATCGCACCCGCCCAATGGCCTTGCTTGTACAAGCTTTGGACGCGCGAGTCTGGCTGGTCACCACGATCGCGCACCGGTTCGCACTTTGGCATCGCCCAGCTGCACGGTGAAACCAGCACCGACCCGTTTGTCCAAGTTGACCACGGCCTTGCCTACATCGAACACCGCTACGGCGTGCCCTGTGGCGCGTGGGCGCACTCCGAAGCCGTCGGCTGGTACTGACCATGGCCCTCTCTTACGTCCTCGCGGCGATCTCACTGACCGGCTTGTTTCTCGTCTCACGCACCGCGTGGCTCGGCTGGCTGATCTTGACCATCACCGAGCTCGCATGGATCGCGTGGTGCGCAGCGATCGACCAAGGCGCCCTCGCGTTGCTTTTCACCGCTTACTTCGCGCTCTATGCGCTGAACCTTTACCGCTCAACCAACAAGGAAGCAGGGGAAGCATGACCACCATGTACGAAACCGACGCCAAGGACTTCCTGAACGTCGCCGAGACGATGTCGCGCCTCGTCAAGGCCGAGACCCTCGCGAGCGCCCAAGTCCTCGCGCTGATGTCAATCGCCGAGAGCCTGCTGACCCTCACCAAGCACCTGACCAAAGAGTCAACACAAAAGGAAGAGGGCACGCCATGACCGACGACCAGTTCACGAGTGTGGACGCTGACATCGAGCGCGACGGCTGGGGCCGACCCATGATCCTCAACCCGAGCACCGGCAAAGTGCAGGGCTACACCCGCATCTCGACCTTCGCTTCAACCTTGGACGATGGTGGTGGTCTGGCCACCTGGAAAGCCAAGCACGTCGCCCTTGGTTTGGCTGCGCGCCGTGAACTGTGCGACCTGATCGTGGGCATGGAATACGCCGACAAAGGCTTGAACGAGGTCGTGGAGCGCGCCGCCGATGCCGCGATGCTCAACATCAAAGCCGACTATGGCACCGCGATCCACCGCTTCACTGAGCCAGGCAAGGATCACCACACCCCCGAGCACATGCGCGACGACGTGGACTCCTATCACCGCGCCATCCAAGACGCCGGTCTCGTGGTCGCGGCCACTGAGCAGTTCGTGGTCAACCATGAACTAGGTGTCGCCGGCACCTTCGACCACCTCTACATCGACGGACAAGGCCGCCAACTCGTCGGCGATAAGAAGACCGGCACGTTGCGGCCACTGTCGACCGCGATCCAGTTGGCGTGCTACGCCGGCGCCGAACTTTACGACATCAAGACCGGCGAAACTTCACCCCTTGGCGCTGACCTTTCCACCGCGATCTTGATCCACATCCCACGCGGTGAAGGCAAGACGAAGGTCTACGAAGTCAACATCGGCGCCGCCGGCCTGCTCTGCGAACTCGCGCGCGAAGTGCGAGCTGCACGTGCTGGCTCGAAGTCTTTGGTCAAGGCGTGGGGCGCATGAGTCGGCTGCTGAAGTGCTCGGCGTGCAAGGACACCGCCGACGGTTGGCTCACCCTGGACACCGGCGAAGAGGTGCCCTTCTGCCCACAGTGTCGCGCTGACTTGTATGAAGTCACCGAGGTCACGCCATGACCGGCAGGCAAGCAGTCAACGCCGGCATCGTGGGCAAGCCATCAAAGTGCCAGCGCTGCGGTCAGCCCACCATCCAGGTCGCCACCGAACCCAATGGCCCGATTTTCGTCTGGGAGTTATTCCCCGAGCCGGTGCGCATCGGCGAGAAGTTGACCGGCCCGTTCTTCGAGCGACGCGGCGAGCAATACAAGGAGCGCCCGATGCTGAACGAACTGCACGGCTATCCAATCTTCGCAGCACACCACTGCGAGAAACCTGTCCGCTGCAAACAGTGCGAGCAGGTGCATACCACCTCGATCCGACCGGAGCCTGAGGTCAAAACAAAAGAAGGAAGAAGCGCATGACCGACCAATTCTCAAATCCAGCCTCATTTACCGGAGTGGACTGGAACGAACTCAACGGCGGCTTGATCCTCGTCGACGTATTAGGCGAAGAGATAGACATGGTCACCGTGCATGGTGTGACCAATGCGATCCGCGCCAACGTCGCCGTGCTCGATGGTGACCTGAAGGGCCAGACCTTTGACGACATCTTGATCTTCGGCAAGGGGCTACGACCACAGCTCAAGCCGAAGATCGGCGGGATGGTCTTGGGCCGAGTCGGTCAGCTTCCGCCATCTAAGCCAGGGGCGAAGGGCGCTTGGATTATCACCGATAGCACCGAGGCCGACAAGACACTGGCCAGGGCTTACCTGAAGGCGCAACCGGAGATTGCTGCTCCGTTCTAGCGCACCCCCTCGGTGATCGGCTCGTCTCGCTACCTCTCAGTCAAGGCGAGCCGGTCACCGAACCCCACAGCGCGACCATCCACCTGCTCGACACCGACCGAAGGGGTCAACCAATGCCGAACACATCACCACTATGGCGCGACCGAGACGACCTTGACCTGCTCGCGGCCTACGACGCCGCCAGTGACAAGGACGCCTTCCTCGCGCAACTAGACCAAGAAGACCAAGAACGCGACACCAAGCTTGCATCGCCCACCGCGCTGACCGATTACGCGCTCTACTACGCCAGCCTTGGCGTGGACATCTTCCCGCTCGCCCCTGGCACCAAGAACCAGCCACTGGGCAAGTGGCTCGAGATCGCCACAAGCGACATCGACACCGTGCGCGCGTGGTGGAGCAAAACACCACAAGCCAACATCGGCATCCCCACCGGTCGCACCTTCGACGTCATCGACTTCGACGGCTCCGACGGTTTCGAGTCGATGCTCGCCATGCAAGAGCGACTCGTGGACGACATGCTCGCGATGTCGATCACCGGTCGCGGTCGCCACATCATCCTGCCCGTCATCGGGATCAAGAACAGCGCCGGCAAACTTGGCGCCGGCACCGACACCCGAGGAGCCAACGGCTACATCGTGGCCCCGCCATCACGCCACCCCAACGGCTCGATCTACCGGTGGTCAAACACACCCACCCGCCTCATCGAGCACTGGAACGCGCTCAAGGTCGCGGCATGAACATCCACGACCTGCCCTACCTCATCCGTGACCGTTTCACACCGTTCGCTTTCCTGTGCGACTGCGACGGAACCCATCCGGAGTGCAACCGAACACGCACGCAAGACACCTACGCCATCGCCGCCTACGCGACCATTGAACGCATCGCCACGTTCATCGAGGACTACAACATGCAACAAGCCCGACGTGCTTCCTTTGATGACAACGAAGACGGCGAGGGCACCCCATGAGTGGCCAGCAAGGTGGGCCTGACATCGGTGACGCGGTCACCTGGCACGGTCAAGACGCCACCATCGTCAAGGAGCTCGTCGGCTACCTTGCCGGCTACTACCGCGCGCAACTAGCCGACGGATCCACCATCCTTTACAGCGCCCACCCGATCACGTGAGCCTTGACTGGCTCGTTGACATGCTCGCCACCAAGCCCGCGCGAGGTGGCGCCATCCTTGACCTGGACAACTTGCCCGCGCGCGAAGGTGACCACAGTGCCTACGTCGCGGCGGCGGTGCGCGGTGAACTCCAAGAACTTGGTGCAACCGGTGAAGGTGGTCGAAACCATGCCCTCAACAAGGCCGCCTTCGTGCTCAACCAGTTCGTCGGCTCCGGTGAACTTGACGCCGGTGAGGTCGAGCAGCAGCTGAGCGCAGTGGCCAAAACCATCGGCCTAGATGACCGCGAGATTGAGGCGACCCTTGCCTCGGCGCGCACCGGTAGGGACTCCCCGCGCATCGTGCCACCGCGTGAAGAGATCAGCGCGCTGGCCGCCTTCAACGCTGACCCCACGCCTGGCCTACCGGCCACCGTCAGCCTGCGGCTACTCAAAGACCTCGGCCTTGACCCAGACAACGCCGCCAAAGGTGGACAAGACCAAGGCGAACCCGAAGCCGAACCCGAAGGCCCCGCCCACGTCGACCTTTCCTGGGTCGCGCGCGGTGAAAGGCGTGAACCCACCAAGCCAAGCCTGGGCTCGCGCTTCGATGGTGTGCCCCTCCTTTATCGGGGCAAAGTCAACGGCATCTATGGCGACCCCGAAACGGCCAAGACGTGGCTGGCGATGCACATCGCGACCCAAGTGTTCAACGATGGGGGCAGCGTTGCCCTGATCGACATCGACCACAACGGCGACATCGACACCGTCGACCGGTTCCGCAAACTTGGGGCCGACCCCACAGTGCTCGGCGACCCGAGCCGCTTCAGGTATTACGCACCCGAGTCCCCGCCCGAGTTGCGCATCGTGCGCGACCAAATCGTGGACTATTGCCCCGACTACCTGGTCATCGACTCCATCGGTGAGCTCGTGCCCATGCTCGGCTTGGACTCCAACTCCAACGACGACATCTCCCACGCCTATCGCACCGTCCTGATGCCAATGGTCGCCGAGCGCACCGCCGTGCTGACCATTGACCACCTACCCAAAACGACAAACGGAAACACCGGCTACGCGATCGGTGGCATCGCCAAGAAGCGCATCGTCAACGGTCTCTACCTCCACGCCAGTGCCATCGCCATCCCCGCCCCAGGTATGCACGGCAAGATCGCGCTCAAGGTCACCAAAGACCGCCCAGGTGGAGTGCGAGCGCACGCGCCCAGCGGGAACCTTGGCACCTTCCGCCTGGACTCCACCGCCCCCGACGGCACGATCGTGGCCTACATCGACAAGGACGCCTTCGACCCGAGCCGGCCCACCTCACTGATGGAAGCGGCCAGCGAAATCCTCGCCAGCTCGCCCAAGCAAAACCTGTCCAAGACCAAACTCGTCAACGCCATCAAAGACACCTATGACAAGAACAAGGGATGGCTCCAAGCCCAAGCCATCCACAACGCCATCGACGCCCTCGTCAAAGAAGGCTTCATCTCGCAGGCAACAAACGACCTCGGTCACACCCGCTACACCCACATCAACAAGTACAACGCCGCGAACGAAATCGCCCCCCTCAACCAATGGGAGATTGACCGATGAATCCAAACAGGTCAGGCACAGAGCCTCAGTTGACACACCATGTTAGCCTGAGGCGCAGGCCTGAAGCCGCAGCCGACGGCTACATGGCTTGGCTTCAAACAAGTGATTCGGCGACGCTGTGAGCGTCCTTCGCGGTGAAGACATCGCAACACTGGAAAGCCACCTCACCGACGTCGACTTCCTCGTCGAGCAACTACTGGCCCGACTACCCAACGACGGCACTGGCCAGTCATCCACACGAAGCGCCTCGCGCTCCTACCCACTTCCCTACCGTGAAGAGATCGCCAACGCGCGCGTGCAGCTCGAAAGTGTCCTCGTTGGCTGGGCTCGCATCGTCAGCGAAGACCAAGGCATCGCCCTACCCAAGGCCAACCTCAAAGCCGTCGCGCGCTACCTCACCAAGCACCTGCCCTGGCTCCTTGACCAGCCCTTCATCGACGAGCTCTTCAACGAAGTCGACGACGCCATCGAAGGCTGCCACCGAGCCCTCGTCCAGCGCGAGCCCACCCTGACCATCGGAACCTGCCCTGGCACCCTGACCGATGGCAGCCCCTGCACTGGCGTGCTCATGGTCACCACCCTTGAGCGCTCCATCTCCTGCAAGGTGTGCTCCACCACGTGGGAAGCCGACACGTGGCCACGCCTTGGACTCCTGCTGGGATGCGACCCTGTCGGCCCCGTTGACGCTTACGTTGCCAGCGCGCGACTCCACGACCTTGGCTACACCATCACGCCGGCCACGATCCGCAAATGGGTGCAACGAGGCAAAGTCCACACCGTTGGCAAAGGTGATCGCGCGCGTCACCTCTACGACCTCGCCGACCTGCTCGAACTTGCCAAGGCCAGCGCATGAAGATGACCCAAGTCGGCGTCGAGATGCACCACCTCAGCCGGCGCAACGGCTACGTCATCGTCACCGAAATGGAAACCGGATGGAGTGCCACGGTGGCCATCATCAACCGCGTCGTGCGCGCCGTCACCTTGAACACCGACCTCGATGAGGCCGAGGAGTTCTTCACCGATTACTACCAGGAGATCACCGAGTTAGTGTTGACCGCTTGGCTCGACACCGCCCCAAGGTAATGTCTCAGACCTGTGTCACAATGAAACGCCACTAGATAAGTGCGCCCTCAAACAGCCCCAAGCCCAAACGCTTGGGGCTTGTCTATTGCGAGGCGGTCAGCTAATGCTTGATCCCGAGATCACCACAGCCCTAGAGCATGCACTCGAAAGCAAGCGCAAAGCCGAAGCCGCCGGCCAAGACATTGAAGTCTTCGCCCGTGCAATAGATCGCCTACTTGATGAAGCCAACCGTGAGCTCGTCGCCTGACTGGCGCAAGACTAGGAAGTGGCAGGCCCTGCGCCTGTACATCCTTGCCCGATCCCAAGACTGCCACCTGTGTGGCTTGCCCCTTGATCCCACCGCTCCAGCGCGAACGCGATGGGCGTCCACCGTTGACCACATCGTGCCCGTCAATGCCGGCGGCGATGTCTACGACGTGGGGAACCTTGCCGGTGCCCATCACGGTTGCAACAGCTCCAAGCAGGACAAGGTCGACCCTCGACGGTCACCCAATGCTTCGGCAGTGCGACCGAGCCGGCCTTGGTGAGGGTGGGGGTAGTGGAAAAGTCGAAAATAGGCGCATACGGACGACCCCGCAGGCTTCTTTTTTCTCTCCAAAGCCCACGGCCTTCGCGGTGGTCATCTTCAGCGCCCGCAGGATCGCCGTCACGGCTTCAGCCTCGTGCGACCGTGGTGAAGTTGTCCGATGACAAGTTCTAGGCGCTCTCCGAGCATCGCGAAAATTGACCGACCACTTGGAGGGCCTGATGACACCGACGCCGAGCCTGAGCGAGGTCGTGAATACGGGCACCAAGACCCAAGCCCTTGAGGCGATCCGCGACAACTTGGCCCAACGTCTTGAGCGTGCAAGTGACAACGAAGCCGCCGCGATCGCGCGCCAGTTAGTGGCCGCCATTGAGGCAGTCGACCGCGTGCCTACCGGAAAGGCCAGCCCCGTCGATGAAATCTCCGACCGTCGTGAGAGCCGTCGCGCCGAAGCCGCGCGCTCTCGTCGTCCCACCGTCTAGCTCTAACGCGATCGCCGAGGTCGTTGACCTCAGCGCGAGCGCTGGCTTGATCCTTGACGACTGGCAAGTTGTGGCCCTTGAGTCAATGCTTGGCGAGCGCGAGGACGGCACCTGGTCAGCCTTTGAGTGTGGCCTTATCGTGGCC
>Ga0209499_1000652_pt1 | contig 25302 bp, 28 predicted proteins | sample C_130208_EF_Meta_FD_187306 | JGI IMG/M metagenome (GOLD analysis project Ga0209499, IMG submission 187306) | Freshwater microbial communities from Lake Croche, Canada to study carbon cycling - C_130208_EF_MetaG (SPAdes) (version 2) | ecosystem: Environmental > Aquatic > Freshwater > Lake... | reverse complement strand
GGCGATGTTTTCACCGACAAGGTATGATATTGGAGATTACATCTTCTCATTTGGTTTGTTTTTCACGTTATTTTTCTTGTTTGCTAAGTTTCTACCGGTTGTTAATATGGCAGAAGTGAAAGCGGTGATGAAAGGAGTATCGACGAATTACCCAGCCAAGCCGGCGAAGGCTGCTAAGAAATCAGAGGAATAATTTAATTGACATTGGAAATTTTAACAATATGAGTTCTACAACTAACTACATTTTGGGAGTTTATGATGATGAGGATGAGGTTTTGCATGCAGTAAGCGAAATCAAGGCCAAAGGCATTAAAATCGAAGAGGTATTTACCCCTTTCCCAATACACGGATTAGACACCGCTTTAGGTCATCCGCGGACGCGCTTGCCGATTGCGGCCTTTATGTTTGGCTGTTTAGGTTTAGTGTGTGCGCAGGCATTAATTAATTACACGATGGTATTTGATTGGCCAATGATCATTGGGGGTAAAGACTTTTTCGCATTGCCTGATTGGATTCCTGTTTCCTTTGAAGGAACGGTATTATTTACAGCCTTTGGTCTGGTAACAACTTTTTGTATTTCAAATGGCTTATATCCTGGAAAGGAAGTTGAGGTATTGGACCTACGGATTACGGATGATCGTTTTGTGATGGCCATTAATTTGGACAAAAACAAAGTGGGCGCTGCGGATATTACGAAAGCCTTGAAGGATTCTGGGGCGGTAGAAGTGAATGTTAAATAATTTAAAGAACATTGTTCAAGAAGAAGCATAAAAAGATGTTGAATCAAAGCAAATCATTGATTTTATTAGCTGGATTAGCGTTAGGTATGTTGTCATGTGGAAAAGACCCCAATGACACAGGAACTGAATACGCCCCTAATATGTACAATTCTGTAGGCTATGAGCCGATGACCCAGCTCGACGGAGACACAAACAAAATCAATCCTTTAGGAATGAATATGCGTTTGCCAGTGGCGGGGACGGTTGCTCGAAAAAGATATAACGGCCCAGATAGTTTAAAAAAGGCTTTTTTATCTCAAGAATTGGTTGCGAAAACAATTCCCAATGATAGCATTTCCTATTCGGAGGCTTTATTGACAAACCCTTTGGCGGCAACACCGGAGAATATTGAAGAGGGTAAATTGCAGTACGAGCGTTTTTGTCAGCATTGCCATGGCGAAGCGGGTAAAGGAGATGGTTTGGTAGCGAAGGCATATAAAGGTGTTCCGGTGTATTCTAGTGATGCATTAAAAGCGGTGAATGATGGACATATTTATCACGTAATTACGCATGGTAAAGGACGTATGTGGCCACATGGATCACAGATTTCGTCTCAAAACCGTTGGAAAATCGTGTTGTATGTTCACGAATTACAAAAACAATAATTCTATCAATTAAAATTAAATACAGATAAAGATGGCGGGACATTCACATTTTTCCCCAGCGAACGTAGAAGAGCATTTTGAGTTTAGCTCGGAAGGTAAGAAAAGAATTATCATTGCTTTCATCGCAGGTTTAGTTGCTTTAGCGCTTGGTATCTACCTTTTATCCAAGGGAGAGTCAGGTGGACATGAAGTAGCAGCGGCTGGTCATGAGGCTGCTAATGCAGGCCATGAAGCGACGAACGCGGCCGAGCATTTATCCGGTGGCGCGGCTTCACATCAAGCAAAAGCGGAAGAGCATTATGATTGGACAAATCGTATTTGGGCAAACGTTTGGTTAAACGCTGTATTTTTTACGGGAATCTCTGTGATTGGAATGTTTTTTGTTTCCTTGCAATATTTATCTAAGGCTGGTTGGTCATCCGTCATCAAGCGTGTACCTGAAGCTTTTCCTAAGTTTTTATATTATTCATTACCAATTTTATTGGTTGTCTTTTTCTTCAAAGGCGATGTCATTTTCCACTGGATGCACCATGGGGTAACTGAGGTGGGAAGTGAGAACTATGATAAAATTATTGCTGGCAAAGCGGGTTATTTGAACAAGAACTTCTTTATGGCTCGTTTGGTCGTTTTTGGAGCATTATGGATCATTTTATGGAACATGTTGCGTAAGAAATCGATCGAAGAGGATTTAGTCGGGGGAACAGAAATCTTTACGAAATTAGTTCGTTTAGGCGTTGCATTTATTGTGATATTTGGAGCGTCAAGTTCGATGTTCGCGTGGGATTGGGTGATGTCGATTGATACACATTGGTTCTCGACGATGTTTGGATGGTATATGTTTTCTTCTTGGCACGTAACCGGATTAGCGATTATTACCTTGACAATCTTATTATTAAAGGATAAAGGCTATATGGCATATGTAAATGAAAACCATTTACATGATTTAGGTAAGTTTATGTTTGCCTTTTCTATTTTTTGGTCCTATGTGTGGTTCTCTCAATTTTTATTGATTTACTATGCAAATTTCCCAGAGGAGACTATTTACTTTTTAGAGCGTTGGGAAGGACACAATAAAATTTACAAAACTTCAGAAGTTCTAAACATTTTCTTTAACTTTTTCTTCCCTTTCTTGGTTCTTATGACAAGGGATGCAAAACGTACAAGTATCTTCTTGAAAATTGCTTGTTTCTTTATCATTAGTGGCCATTACATTGATTTTTATCAAATGATTATGCCGGGTGTATTAGGAAAGCATGGCGGATATGGCTTAGTAGAATTTGGGATGTTGACCGTATTTAGCTCAGCATTTATTTATGTAGTATCGAATGAATTGACTAAAGCGAGTTTAGTGGCTAAAAATCACCCATTCTTGACAGAAGCTTTACATCACGACATTTAGTTAAAAAATACAGGATTTAAATTAAAACAATATGAATTTCCTAATTGGTCTTTTATCAATCGTCTTCTTCGCATTGTCTATTGCTGTGATTAGCAAAAGCATGAAGTTGAATAAAAAGTTAAGTGGTGAGGATGAGGACGAATTTGCCTTAGACTCAGCTAATAATGTAAATGCGATAGGCATGATGTTGTTCTGGTTATTCGGAACCATTGGTGGTGTTTGGTCATTTTTACATTCAAAGCCTGATTTTTTACCCGTAGCGGCTTCAGAGCATGGACTTAGAACTGACAGTATGTTTTGGACTTCGATGGCCGTGGTGACCTTTGCGTTCTTTATTTCAAACACTTTGTTGTTCTACTTTGCGTTTAAATATCGTCACAACAAAAACCGAAAAGCGACATTTTATCCAGTTAACCACAAGTTGGAATTAATTTGGACCGTTATTCCAGCGATTGTCATGGCGATATTGGTATTCACAGGATGGAGAACATGGAGAGATATTACTTCTCAAGCGCCAAGTAATGCGGCGGTGATTGAATTAACAGGACATCAATTTGGTTGGTATGTACGCTATGCAGGTGTGGATGATAGCCAATTAGGCCATGTGAATTATAAGTTAATCGATGAAACCAATAATTTGGGAATAGATTTTACGGATAAAAATTCATTTGATGATTTTACAGCTACGGAATTACACCTTCCAAAAGGCCAGCCGGTATTATTAAAAATCAGAGCGCAAGACGTATTACACTCGGTATATTTACCATTCCACCGCGTGAAAATGGATGCGGTTCCTGGTATGCCAACGAAATTTTGGTTTACACCCAATATCTCCACAGACGAGATGCGTGCTAAATTAGGGAAGCCTGATTTCAACTTTAAATTAAACTGTACTGAGGTTTGTGGCCGTGGTCACTTTGGTATGTCGATCACCGTTTTTGTGGATGAGCCAGCAGATTACAAGAAATGGGTTGCGGAACAAAAGCCATTTTTGGCAACAAACCCGAGTTATTTGGATAAAGTACCAGCCAACTTAAAAGCAAAAGCTAGTAAGTATATTCCTGCAGAACCCATTGCAGCGGATAGCACCGAAGCTGTAAGTGTTAAATAATAGTTTAGAAAAGAGAAAACAATATTCATATGTCAACTGCCTTATCTACTTCCGAAGAAATTCACACTCATGACCATGATCACGATCATGATCACGAACACCACGAATTAGGATTTATTCGCACTTACATCTTCTCTGAAGATCATAAGACCATCGCGAAGCAATACTTGATTTCAGGTATTCTTTGGGCTTTCATCGGAGGATCCCTTTCGATCATTTTCCGTCTTCAATTGGGTTTCCCAGGAATGAGTTTAGAATGGTTAAGACCATTATTAGGAACTTGGATTGACGAATCAGGGAAATTAGATAAAGAATTTTATTTGGCCCTCGTAACGATGCACGGAACCATTATGGTGTTCTTTGTATTGACGGCTGGTTTGTCAGGTACATTCTCTAACTTTCTAATTCCTTTGCAAATCGGTGCACGTGATATGGCCTCAGGATTTATCAATATGTTATCGTATTGGTTCTTCTTCATCTCATCTGTTGTTATGTTCTCTTCTTTGTTCATAGAGACTGGTCCAGCCTCGGGTGGTTGGGTTATTTACCCACCATTAAGTGCATTGCCTCAAGCAATGCCAGGTTCAGGATTAGGAATGACGATGTGGTTAATTAGTATGACCTTCTTTATCGTTTCTTCGTTAATGGGTGGAATTAACTACATCTGTACGGTAATCAATTTACGTACTCGTGGAATGACATTTACTAAAATGCCATTGACGATTTGGTCATTCTTCTTTACAGCGGTATTAGGTTTATTGTCTTTCCCTGTTTTATTATCGGCTGCCTTATTATTGATCTTCGATCGTTCTTTCGGAACTTCATTTTACTTATCAGAAATCTATATTCAAGGGCAAGCATTACCAAACGTAGGTGGTTCACCGATCTTGTACCAACACTTATTCTGGTTCTTAGGTCACCCAGAGGTTTACATCGTATTGTTGCCTGCTTTGGGAATGACATCTGAAATTATTGCAACGAATTCTCGTAAGCCAATTTTCGGATACCGTGCCATGATCGGGTCCATGATGGGCATTACGGTTCTTGCCTTTATTGTTTGGGCACACCATATGTTTGTGACAGGAATGAATCCATTCTTAGGATCCGTATTTATGTTTTTGACATTGATTATCGCTGTTCCATCAGCGGTGAAAGCCTTTAATTACATCACGACATTGTGGAGAGGAAATATCGTATTTACACCGGCGATGTTATTCTCCATCGGATTGGTTTCCATGTTTATTTCAGGAGGTGTGACGGGTATTATTTTAGGTAATTCGGCCTTGGACATCAACTTACATGATACCTATTTCGTGGTTGCCCACTTCCACTTGGTAATGGGTGCGGCTTCGTTCTTTGGTTTAATGGCGGGTGTGTACCATTGGTTCCCTAAAATGTTTGGTCGGATGATGAACAAAACATTAGGTTATGTTCACTTCTGGTTTACTTTCGTCGGTGTTTACATGGTATTCTTCCCAATGCACTACATTGGAATCGCTGGTTTCCCTCGTCGATATTATACCTTTACTGCTTTAGGAAATGATGGCATGGCGGCATTTGCAGATATGAATTCATACATTTCAATTGCTGCGATTATCACTTTTACGGCGCAGGCGTTCTTTGCCTTCAACTTCTTCTATTCAATATTTAAAGGAAAGAAAGCTCCACAAAATCCTTGGAATTCAAATACGTTGGAATGGACGACACCTATAAATCCGCAACACGGTAACTGGGAAGGAGATATTCCAGCAGTATATCGTTGGCCATATGACTACAGTAAACCAGGATCGGCAGCTGATTTTATTCCTCAAAACGTTCCATTTTCAGCTACCCCTGAATCTAATTTACCAGAGGAAAACGAAGAAATCGCGAAGGAAAAAGCGATTGACGGATTATTAGGCGCTCAAAACGAGAGTTATAATCGCTAAAACCCACTAAATGAAAAGGGTGCATCGAAATGAAATTCATTTGGATGCACCTTTTTTTTAGTCCTATGTCTTTTCAAAAATTTGGTCTAATCTCACTCATTAGCATTTATATGCTCATCCTCGCTGGCGCAATCGTCCGCAGTACTGGATCGGGAATGGGATGCCCGGATTGGCCAAAATGTTTTGGTCGCTACGTTCCGCCTACACAGGCGTCTGAATTACCCTTTAATTACCAAGAAATTTATAAAGCAAAACTTCATGGTGAAGTAGTTTTTAATCCGACCAAAACCTGGATAGAATATATCAATCGCCTATTGGGTGCATTAACAGGCCTTTTTGTATGTATTACCGCGCTATTATCTTTTAAGGAACAACAAAAGGTACGGAATTATTCTTTGGCGGCCCTCCTGTTTGTTTTAGGAAATGCCGTTTTAGGTAAATATGTGGTTGATTCTTTTCTTTTGCCAGGCGTCGTTACGGCTCATATGTTATTATCCATCGGCGTGCTCTTTTTTTTAATCAAAGCACTAAACATTCAATCGGGTTCTGTGGTTAAGCCTTTGTCGGCAAGAAACTGGGTAGGCATCAATTTGTTGGTCATTTTTATCCAAATTTTAGTAGGGACGCAGGTTCGTGAAAATATGGATCATGTGATTCTTGACTTAGGAGAAGGGGCAAAAAATCAATGGGTTTCACATTTAAATGGTACATTCATTATCCACCGCACATTTTCTTGGTTGGTATTTATTAGCCACTTGATCTTGTGGACTAAAATGAAAGAAAGTTCCCATCAATTGTACCGACATGGCGTCATGGTATTGATAGGCATATCCTTTTTAACCGGCATTTTAATGGCTTATTTTGCATTACCTTTGGGCAGTCAGGCGATACATTTAGTGGTAGCATTGGTACTGGTAGGCTGGCATATCCAAACATGGATTGAGACAAAAAATTTTAAATGGCAAGCATGAACCCCTATATAGCCCTTTTGAAATCGAGACTATCTATGACGGTGGCCTTTTCAGGGACATTTGGGTATCTACTTGCCCCCATCGCGCACAAGCCTTTCGATATTTTACTAATTACACTAGCAGGCTTTGTCTTAACAGGTGCGGCGAACATCGTGAATCAGTTGAAGGAAATCGAGCTGGACAAATTAATGAAGCGTACAGCGAAACGGCCATTGCCAACGGAAACTTTGCAGCCGAAACAAGCGCAAATATATGGGTATATTTTGGCTGTAATCGCGTTAGGTTTATTGAGTTATTTTAGTTGGAAAGCGGCAGCCATAGGCCTATTGTCCTATGTATTGTATGGTTATGTATATACGCCTTTGAAACGGGTAGGCCCAATTTCGGTGTTTGTGGGAGCTTTTCCGGGGGCCTTTCCGCCGATGATTGGCTGGGTTGCTGCCACAGGCCATTTTGGCTGGGAGCCAGGAATTTTATTTGCGATCCAATTTTTTTGGCAGTTCCCTCATTTTTGGGCGATTGCTTGGGTTGCGGATGCGGATTATCAGAAAGCAGGATTTAAGATGTTGCCAAACGATGGAAAAAAGGATATCAAAACGGCCTTTACCATCATGATTTATACCTTGTTTTTGGTGCCTTTGGGTTTTGTCCCCTATTTATTACACATGACAGGAATAAAATCGGCGATCGTCACGGTGATGGCTGGCGTTTTATTCCTTTGCCAAACGTTTTATCTCATGATGCGGCCAACGGACAAGGCAGCCAAATGGATGATGTTTGGATCCTTTTTTTATTTATTGATTATGCAAATTGCCTTATTATTTGATCAAATTAAATCATGAAAACAGTTAATGAAACCTTGGAACCTCAAGCTACTCGTTCGGTAAATCCAAAGATTTTTACCATGTGGTTATTTATCGTTTCCATTCTTATGCTCTTTGCAGCCTTTACGAGTGCTTATCTCGTTCGAAAGGCTGAGGGAAATTGGGTAGAATTTAAATTGCCTGAATTATTTAGTTACAGTACAGGTGTCTTATTGTTAAGTAGTATTTCAATGCATGCGGCACTTTTGGCAGCAAAAAAAGACCAATTTAATGCGTTAAGAATAAGTATTTCTATTACTTTTGTACTCGGATTGCTATTTTTAGGAATGCAATATTACGGCTGGGTCCAATTAGTGGAAATGAACGTATATTTTGTAGGCAATCCGTCGGGGTCTTTTGTTTACGTGTTGTCTGGATTGCATGGTTTGCACCTAGTTTCTGGATTGATTGTATTGATTTTCGCCTTAATTTCGGCATATCGATTCAAGATAAATGCGAAATCATTGACCCAAATTAAGATTTGTTCCACGTATTGGCATTTTTTAGATATACTGTGGCTTTATTTATTTGTATTTTTATTGATTAACAATTAAGCTTTTACTTATGTCAGTTGCACACGCTGCCCCTGTAGTACCTGAAAATTTATCTTGGTCAGGCGGTTCAGAACCCCTTAAAGCAAGTTACGGAAAACTCATGATGTGGTTTTTCTTACTTTCGGATACGTTCACATTTTCGGCCTTATTGGTTACCTATGGCATGATTCGCTTTAGCCAGCCTGCATGGCAAGGAACACCTGATACCTTTTATTTCTCTACGACACATTGGCCGATTCCCGAAAAGGTATTTGAGGCCGTTCCCTTTTTACATGGGATGTCATTGCCTTTGGTATTCGTAGGTATTATGACTTTTATTTTGATTGCTTCCTCGGTAACCATGGTTTTGGCGGTAGAAGCAGGCCATCGTGGGGACCGTAAGGATGTCGAAAAATGGATGCTTTGGACAATCGTGGGAGGTTTTACGTTTTTAGGATCTCAAGCTTGGGAATGGACTCACTTTATTCATGGCCCAGAAGATTTATCTTTAGCTGCGAAACAATTAATTGATGGTGTCATCACACCTATTGAAGGTGCGAATTTAGTGCGCAATCCATATGGCCCTCCTGCTTTTGCGGATTTGTTCTTCTTCATTACAGGATTCCACGGAACACACGTATTTTCAGGAGTTATATTGAATATCTTAATTTTCTTTAATGCGGCTACGGGTGTATATCAGCGGAGAGGACATTACGAAATGGTCGAGAAAGTTGGTCTTTATTGGCACTTTGTTGACTTGGTTTGGGTATTCGTTTTTACATTCTTCTATTTAGTTTAATTTTTTAAAACAGATTATTATGGCTTCGCACGTTGCACACGAAACCTCAGAAAAAGAAATACCGGCTCCTCAAACGGCCGCTATTTGGAAAACTTTTTGGATTCTATTGGTATTAACAGCCATCGAATTCGTAATTGCATTCACATTGCCCGCAAGTACATTACGAGTAGCGATATTCTCAGGAATGACCATCGTTAAAGCTTTTTATATCGTAGGTGAATTCATGCACTTAAAGCATGAAGTGAAATCCTTGATTTGGATGATTTTAATTCCTACCATTTTCGTAGTTTGGCTTTTAACAGCCTTGATGTACGAAGGCGGACACTTATATTGATTTAATTTCCTTTTTATTGGATAATGACTAAAAAGACAGGCTTATTATTTATTCTATTAATATTGCCTGTCTTTTTCTATTTAGGACTCAAGCAATTTGGGAGTAATCATTTTACCCTTCCCCGCTACGTACCGGCCATCGACTCGACCACCGGAGAAATTAAAATGGCCAAACGGCTAAATCCCCAATGGAATGAATCCGACATGGACACTGTCTTTCAAACCATCCCCCCTTTTGAACTTATTAATGAAAAAGGGAAAGCCTTTTCTTCCACATACCTCCAAGGAAAAATTCACGTAGCTAGTTTCTTTTTTACCCGCTGCACCACCATTTGTCCAAAGATTTCAACTCAAATCAGCCGGATACAAGATACCTTCGATGGCGATGCTCAAGTTCACCTGATTTCCATTTCAGTCGATCCAGTGCATGATCGTCCAGAACAATTAAAATTATATGCCCAACGATATGATGCAAATCCTGCCCAATGGACATTTTTAACCGGCGAGAAAAAAGTCATTTATCCATTGATTTTAACCGGATACCACGTACCCCTGGCCGATGCCTCCGAATATGATCAGGCAATTAAAAATCCCGACGAAACATTTATCCATTCCGAACGTTTAGTATTGGTCGACAAAGAGGGAATTATCCGTGGATTTTACGACGGAACTGATAAAAAAGAAGTAGACCGATTACTCGTTGAAATCAAAGTATTAAAAAGCATTTATTCCACTCCCTAATTCGTATGTATAAGACCAACGAAAAAGTTATCAATCTTCTTTCCATTGCTATTCCTTTGGCCGTTGCGGTGCTCATCGGCATCCCAACCAAACTACCCTTAGGCGAATGGACCAAAACCCTTCCGCATGCTATTGGAATTTTAAATAGCACCACGGCCATCAGTTTGATCATCGGCCTATTTGCCATCAAAAACAAAAACATCGCAGGTCACAGAAAAGCCATGGGTGCGGCCTTTATTCAAGGGTCTGTGTTTTTAATCCTTTATATATTATACCATATTTCAAATCCATCGACGCCTTTTGGTGGAGAAGGTTTGATTCGTCCTATTTACTATTTTCTTTTAATTTCACACATTGTTTTATCGATTGGCGTGGTGCGACTTGTATTGAAAGCGCTTCATTTTGCATTAAATGACGACATCGCATCACACAAAAAAGTAGTTAAATGGGCCTACCCGATTTGGTTGTATGTATCTATTTCTGGAGTTGCCGTCTATTTATTAATCGCGCCATACTATGTATAAAACTTTGACCATTTTAATTCTGATTTTATTCGTCTTCATAAGCCTCGATGCGGAAGCGCAGTGTGCGATGTGCCGGAGTACCATCGAAAGTACCATTTCAAATGGCCGATCGAACATCGCAACAGGTTTAAATACAGGGATTCTCTATTTGCTTACCGCACCCTATTTAGCTGTGGGCGTGGTGACTTGGTTATGGTTTCGTCAAAGCAAAAAAGAGCAGCAAGAAAAGATTGAGAAGTGGAAATTGCGTCAGCGTGTGAATCAATTGCTCGGAGGACAATCTTAATCCCAAATCGGGTATTGAGTTAATTTGATTTTTTCTCCAAAAAACAATTGCGTCGATTTTTCAAAGGAATCCGTGTAATCGGAGACAAAAAATTGCCGCGTACCAGGACTGCCAACGTTCAACAAATCCTGTTCTGTTAAAATCCGTTTGATTTCACGGGCAACAATTTGCGACGTGTCAATTACTTCGACCTTTCCTTGGTAAAATTCCTCGATTTGTTTTTTGATCAACGGATAATGTGTACAGCCAAGAATGAGTCCGTCGATGCCAACCAATTCAGGTTGAACCAGATATTCCCGAATGATTTGTTCAGAAATCGTTTTGCTAAAAAACCCCTCTTCGATCATAGGCGCAAGTAAGGGAGTAGCTAAGGATTTTATTTGAATGTCTTGATGAAGTGCTGAGGCCTTCCGGGCATAAATCCCTGAATTAACAGTTTGCTTGGTCCCAATCAATCCGAGGGAATTGGATTGCATGTGTTCCCCCAAAAAATCAATCACTGGATCGATAACATTCACCACGATGGCTTTCGTCCCGACGTAAGCTTTAACCAAATCAAAGGCGGCGGCGGAAGCAGAATTGCAAGCAATTAAAATCAGTTTACAGTTTTTTTCTAACAGCAGATTGCAGATTTTCACCGAATAAGCTTGAATCGCGGTGGCTGATTTGTCGCCGTATGGCAAGTGCGCCGTGTCCCCAAAATAAATGATGGGTTCTTGGGGCATTAACTCGGTGATGGCATGAGCGAGGGTAAGACCTCCGATTCCGCTATCAAAAATTCCGATGGGCGAGCTGTTTGGCATAGACAAAGAATTGCCCACAAAGAACGTGAATTTGGAATTGTTATCAAACCCGAGCAACCATTTCTACAAAATGCCCATCTTTGTCTACGTATTCCAAAATTTATCATTTGACACAGATTTACACTTCCCTAACCCACGAGCGAGACTTGGTCCAAGCCTGTAAAAGGCGGGACCGAAAAGGTCAAGAGGCAGTATTTAAACGCCTGGCCGGGAAAATGATGGCCGTTTGTAAGCGGTATTTAGGGACGGGTCCGTTGGCAGAGGATGTATTCATGGAAGGATTCATGAAAGTCTTTACGAAGATTGATCTGTTTCAAGAACAAGGAAGTTTTGAAGGATGGGTGCGAAGAATTATGGTCAATGAGGCCTTGATGGCCTTGCGCAAGGAGGGGAAAATGAAATTTCAAGAAACGGATTTTGGGTATGAAATAGGCCAAAAGGAAGATGCTTATGTGAATTTAGAAGTGGAAGAATTGAATAAATTGATCGAAAGTCTTCCATTAGGCTATAAAACAGTTTTTAATTTATATGCGATCGAAGGATATACGCATCAAGAAATCGCGGAGACGCTAGGGATTCAAGAGGGGACGTCTAAATCCCAATTATCAAGGGCTCGTGGTTTACTTCAACAAAAATTAAACGAATTACATGTATGAAAAATTCAAAAGATAAGGATCAAAAATCCATGGAATCAGCATGGCGAAGGAAGATGCAAGAGGAAATATCCGCTATTCCGGATGGGCTTTGGGAAAAAATGTCGGCACGATTAGATGCCGAAGAAAAACCGAAGGTGTTTTTTATTAAAACGTGGCCATGGGCGGCGATGCTAGCCGTTGCCCTAGGCCTAGCTTGGTATGCCTCGGATACCACACATGATGCAGAGAGCAACGTAATCTCAGGGCTTAGGAATTTGCCTAGGACAACAAAAAGAGCAGCGCGCCAGGAAATAGCACATGTACGGCCGCTGACTCGAGGAAAAAGTAGCTTGAATAGCTCAATGAAAAATGAACCTATGTCGGAAAGGGCTCTTGTAAAATCCCCGGCCGAGGAAACGATTCCACGTGCAGAGGCAATACAAATCAAAGAGGAAGTCGCGAGTAACCAAAATACTGTTTTACCAACACATATGGCCATGGAAATGATACCAGAAAAAGAAGAAGTCATTTGGGTTCAGGTGGACATAGACCCCTTGCTTGATGTGAAAGAGGATATGCCGAATATGGCACCGAAAAAACGGAATTGGGGTCAATTATTGAAAAAAATCAAACAAGTGATCAAGGGTAATCCGGGAGAGTGGAGTGAGATCAAGGAAAATTTTCATTTGGTCGCTAATAAATATGTTCAAACAGAAGAAACCATTAAGCAAAAATTTCAAATTCAATAGTATATGAAAGCAATCGTATTTATCACATGTATGTGGGTAGGCTTTGCGGCGCAGGCGGCGCATATGGGTCAGGACTCGGTTTTATTGAAAATCGACAAACGTAATCAGACTTTGGTGGGCACCACAGGAGACAAGTCGACAACCTTGAAGGAGGAGTTGTCACAAGTATTTGCAAAAAAGGGTTTGGTGTTAACGGATAGTCTCTGGCAAAAAATTCGTAGCATGGTGAAGTCGGAAACGGATCGAGATAGTAGTATGTTGATTGAAATGGGAGGACAAAGAATTAAAATTGGCACATTTCGAGCACATAGTCAGGGGGAGGAAAGGAATGAGGGAAGGAGATCACCAATTTCGAAGAGGAACATGGTAGATATAGAAAAGAGAAATGGGGAGAAGGTGGAGATTGGGTTGAATGGGATTCATATTCAGGATGGGAATGAAGAGGTGCATGTGGATTGGAATGGGGTAAGGGTGAAGGAAGGGAATGGGCAGGAAATGAAGGTGATTTGGGGGAAAGATTCGACGAAGACGAAGCGGGAATTTGTGGATTATTATAGTCGAGATGGCTTTAATGTGTATATGGGATTAAATGGTTTGTCGGGTCAGGTGCCACAAATAACGACGATGATTTATCCGGCCATCTTTATGTCGACAGATCCACAATTAAATCCATTGGGGTCGCGTTATGTAAGTTTGGAGGTTTCTGAATCGGTGATGTTGGTGCGGGGGAGAAAAGCGGCATTTAAATTGGGTTATGGGATTGGATTTGATTGGTATAATTTTATGTTCGATCATAATCGGGTCGTACAAAAAGCGGCCACTGGGGCGATATTTCAACCTTTATTGGATGCCACAGGCAAGGAGTTGAGTTTGTCGAAAAACAAATTAGTGGTTTCGTATGTGACATTACCAATCATGCCGCATGTGGTATTTTCGAAAAATTCGGCGGTTCAGATGATCGGATTGGGGGGGTATGTGGGTTATCGGATCGATAGTTGGACGAAGGTGATCGATGCTAAAACGGATCAAATTAAACGTGAATTGTCGAATTTCAATTTGAATTCGTTCCGATATGGCATCCGGACGGAGTTCTCGTTTAAAAATTTCCCCGATTTATTTTTTAATTATGATTTGGTACCCTTGTTTGAAAAGAATTCGGCGCCGGCTTTGAGTGGATTTAGCTTTGGAATCCGTTTTTTATAAAAATTATTTAGAAAATTTTCGACAAGGAGTTTGCGGGAATCAAAAAATGAGGTACTTTTGCGAACTATTTCGGTGGAACGTTTTACTGAAAGTTGAATAAGGGGATATACCAGAGCGGCCAAATGGGGCAGACTGTAAATCTGCTGGTGAATGCCTACGGTGGTTCGAATCCATCTGTCCCCACCCTTCAAAACGCGAAAACTAGCTTCTAGAAAGGTTTTAGCGTCGAAAAATTAAAAAAGCGGGAGTAGCTCATTTGGTAGAGCGATAGCCTTCCAAGCTATAGGTGGCGGGTTCGAGCCCCGTCTCCCGCTCAGAATAGAAAATGGTATGGAGACTTATGTCTTCATGGGTTTTTTTATTTTGGGCAGATCAAAAGAGATTTGCTTTAGGCCGCAAGGTAATGCCTTTGTAGCTCAGTGGTAGAGCACTTCCTTGGTAAGGAAGAGGTCGGCAGTTCAATCCTGCTCAAAGGCTCTAATCGCTGTTTAGCCTAGTTTAAAGAATGCGTACAAATTTGAAACTTTTTATAACTAAATTAAGAACTAAATAATCATGGCAAAAGAGAATTTTGACCGAAGTAAACCCCACGTTAACATTGGTACAATTGGCCACGTTGACCACGGTAAAACAACTTTAACAGCTGCTATCACTAAAGTTCTTTCTGAAAAAGGTCTTGCTGAGAAAAAAGATTTCTCTTCCATTGACTCTGCTCCAGAAGAAAAAGAGCGTGGTATCACGATTAACACGGCACACGTAGAATATTCTACTAATGCTCGTCACTATGCGCACGTTGACTGTCCAGGTCACGCGGATTATGTGAAGAACATGGTAACGGGTGCTGCCCAAATGGACGGAGCTATCTTGGTAGTTGCGGCAACAGATGGTCCAATGCCACAAACACGTGAGCACATTTTGTTGGCACGCCAGGTTGGTGTACCTCAATTGGTTGTTTTCATGAACAAAGTGGATATGGTGGATGATCCAGAATTATTAGAATTGGTTGAAATGGAGATCCGTGAGCTTCTTTCATTCTACGAATTCGATGGTGATAACATTCCGGTAATCCAAGGATCTGCCTTAGGTGGATTGAATGGAGATGCGAAATGGGTAGCTACGATTGATGCGTTGATGGAAGCAGTTGATAGCTGGATTCCACTTCCAAAGCGTGATGTTGATAAGGCATTCTTGATGCCAGTTGAAGACGTATTCTCGATCACGGGTCGTGGTACAGTAGCAACGGGTAAAATTGAGACAGGTGTCATTAACTCAGGTGAGGCGGTTGATATCTTAGGTATGGGAGCAGAAAACTTGAAATCAGTGGTAACTGGTGTGGAGATGTTCCGTAAGATTTTGGATCGTGGAGAAGCTGGTGATAACGTAGGTTTATTGTTACGTGGTATTGAGAAAACTGATATCCGTCGTGGTATGGTTATCTGTAAGCCAGGTTCGGTAAAGCCTCACACGAAGTTCAAAGCAGAGGTTTATATCTTGTCAAAAGAAGAAGGTGGACGTCATACTCCATTCTTTAACAAATACCGTCCACAATTCTATTTCCGTACAACAGACGTAACAGGAGAAATCATGTTGCCTGCAGGAGTAGAGATGTGTATGCCTGGTGATAACTTAACGATTGATGTTACGTTATTGAACAAAGTAGCGATGGATAAAGGTTTACGTTTCGCGATTCGTGAAGGTGGACGTACCGTTGGTGCTGGTCAGGTAACTGAAATTTTAGACTAATTTTTATTAGCCTAAATGGAAAAGAGCGGTCATTGGCCGCTCTTTTTTTGTATAGTCAGAGGAAAAGCTTTGCTTTGCTTCTTAACTTTGCGCTTTACCCCTAGCTTTGGCAATCCTTGCCGGTTTGCCAAAGCTAAAACGCAAAGCTTGAACGAATTTTAAAATCAACTATTGTACCATGAAAAAGCTATTCCTTTTTTTATCAATTATCTTATTTTCTTTCCAAGCGTTTAGCCAGGAATATTACGAAATTCGTTCCTACCAAATGAAATTTAGGGGGAACCTTAAGTCCTTAGAAGGCTATATCCAAAATGCGTTGATTCCGGCTTTAAACGCCTACGGAGTGTCCAAAGTGGGTGTATTCAAGGACTATGGGAAGCAGGAGCCTGTGACATTGGTTGTTACAATCCCGTTTAAAAACATCGAGGCATATGCCGGTTACAGGGCCGCGTTGGAAAAAAATGCAGCGTACCAAGAGGCAAGCAAGGCTTATTTTGAACAAGTGGGGCCTGATAAACCGCTTTATGAAAAAATATCTACTTATTTGGCCAAAGGATTTTCGGGCCATCCGAATTTGACATTACCAACCAAAGACGCTAGTCGAATTTATGAGTGGAGGACCTATGAATCCTATAACGAAGATGCGCTTCGTAGAAAAATAGCCATGTTTAATGAGGAAGAATTGAAGATATTTGATAACGTAGGCCTACATAATGTCTTTTTTGGCGAAGTACTAGCGGGCGAAAATACGCCTTGCCTTAGCTATATGGTTAGTTTTGCTAATATGGCGGAGCGCGATGCGAATTGGGCTAAGTTTTCAGCAGATGCTGATTGGAAACGCATTTCGAATGATCCTAAATATGCCAACAGCCATTCCAGAACAGTTCGGAAATTTTTAGAACCAACGGCCTATTCGCAATGGTAATAATATAGAGATTTCAAATCAAAGGTCAATAAATCAGTGCAAATTCGTCCAAGCGGTGCATCCAAAAACCTGCAAAATAAAAGTTCGATTTGTTAATTCTGAAATTTTACCTAAATTTGCAATCCTTCTACGTGCATAGTATAATGGTAGTATGCAGGTCTCCAAAACCTTTGGTCAGGGTTCGAATCCTTGTGCCCGTGCAACGAATTAAATTAAAAACCGAAAAATCGGTGAAATTATGAGCAGTTTTACATCATTGATTAAGGAATCTTGGGTAGAAGTTACAGAAAATGTGACTTGGCCTAAGTTTACTGAACTCCAATCAAGTTCTATTTTAGTTTTGGTTGCCTCGTTGATTTTTGCCCTTTTGGTAGGAGTTGTGGATTTGGCATTTAAAACTGGATTGGATTTATTTTATAGTTCATTTTAACCCAGGGTAAAGCCCGTCCTTAACAAGCATATTGCCATGGCAGAGACTAAATGGTACGTTTTGAGAGCGATCTCAGGACAAGAAAAAAAGGTGAAGACCTACATGGAAAACGAATTGGCGCGCCAAGGTGTGTCGGAAGCGGTTCCGCAAATACTTATTCCTACAGAAAAGATTTACGAAATACGTAAAGGCAAAAAGGTGATTCGTGAGAAAAATCTTTTTCCTGGATATATTATGGTGGAGGCTGACTTAGCCGGTGAGGTAAGTCACATTTTAACTTCGACGCCTGGTGTGATTGGATTTCTTCAAACAACGAATGAAGAAGTAGAAGAAACTAAAATCGAGGGTGGAAAAACCAAAAAGGTGAAAGTCGTGATTAAAAAACCGATGCCGATCAACCAAACCGAGGTGAACCGTATCTTAGGTAAAGTGGATGAGTCGGCAGCGATCGAGGAATTCGCTTCCGTTACGTTCATCAAAGGTGAAACAGTTCGCGTCATCGATGGGCCGTTTGCGACTTTTGAGGGTACCGTGGAAGAAATTCATGATAATAGTAAGAAATTATCGGTCATGGTGAAGATTTTCGGTCGAAATACTCCTTTGGAACTTAATTATTCGCAGGTAGAGAAATAGCCTACTTCAACAAGCTAATGAAAAGTCCTTATCAACATAAGGACTTTTTTTATGCTCATTTTTTGGTATTTAAAATAAAAGCCCTAATTTTGCAGTCCGTTTAAAAAGCGGCAATTTTTGTTTTGAAAATTTCAAAAGGAAATTGGACTGAAAGGTTTTGTTACGCTGGAAGGTCAAACTGAGGGAAATTAGATAAGGAAGCTTCCACCCTTATTGGCAGATAACCTTCAAATTCACAAATAAACGATGTTTTAATATGGCAAAAGAAATAGCTGGTTACGTGAAGCTGCAATGCAAAGGTGGCCAAGCCAATCCTTCACCACCCATCGGTCCTGCGTTAGGTTCGAAAGGATTAAATATCATGGAGTTCTGTAAGCAGTTTAATGCGCGGACACAAGATAAAAACGGCGTAGTATTGCCGGTCCTAATAACGTATTACGCAGACAAATCGTTTGATTTCGTTGTTAAAACCCCTCCTGCACCGATTTTGTTATTGGAAGCAGCGAAGGTAAAATTAGGTTCGGCACAGCCAAACTTGAAGAAAGTTGGATCAGTTTCTTGGGATCAAGTACGCGTAATTGCGGAAACCAAAATGCCTGATTTAAACTGTTTTACAATTGAAGCAGCAATGAGTATGATTGCTGGAACGGCTCGATCAATGGGAATTACTGTTTCTGGTGATAAACCGTTCTGATTTAACCATCAGAAATAAACATTTTAATTAAAAGGTAATAGCAAAACTTACGAAGAAAATAAAGGAAGCCCTTTCAAAATACGATGCAACGCAAGCGTATTCGCTTGAGAAAGCAGCGGAAATTTTGAAAGAAATTTCTTATACCAAATTCGATGCCTCGGTGGACATAGATGTTCGCTTAGGAGTAGACCCCCGCAAAGCAGACCAAATGGTTCGTGGTGTGGTTGCCCTACCTCATGGAACAGGAAAAGACGTGCGTGTACTCGTATTGTGTTCGCCTGATAAAGTAGAGGAAGCAAAAGCAGCCGGAGCTGATCACGTGGGATTGGATGATTACATTGCAAAAATCGAAGCCGGTTGGACCGACATCGACGTAATCATTACAATGCCGACTGTGATGGCGAAATTAGGCCGTTTGGGACGTGTGTTAGGACCTCGTGGTCTGATGCCTAATCCAAAGTCAGGAACTGTGACATTGGAAGTAGGAAAAGCAGTGAAAGAAGTAAAAGCAGGTAAAATCGATTTTAAAGTTGACAAAACCGGTATCATCCATACCTCGATAGGTAAGGTTTCTTTTGGAGCTGATAAAATTGTTGAAAACGCGCAAGAGGTCATCAATACGTTGATGAAATTAAAGCCGAGTTCAGCGAAGGGAACTTATGTTAAATCGATCAACTTATCATCGACCATGTCTCCGGGCGTGATCATCGATAAGGGAACTGTAGCTGGATTGTAATCATGACAAGAGAAGAAAAAAATCAGATTATTGATGAGTTGAGCGAAAAGTTCGCGGCAACTCCGTACTTCTACATTGCAAGTACAGCCGGTTTATCGGTAGCCGATGCCAATAAATTCCGTGGCCTATGTTATCAAAGAGGGGTAGAATATAAGATATTCAAAAATACCTTGATTTCGAAAGCATTAGCAAAAACCGGAACCGATTATTCGTCATTAGATGCTGAGGTATTAACAGGTATGTCAGGAATTATTTTTGCAACTGAAAATGCAAAAGTACCTGCTAAATTAATCAAAGACTTCCGTAAAGAAGCTGGAAAAGACAAAATCGCATTTAAAGCAGCGTCGATTGAAGGTGGAATTTACATTGGTGAGGCTCAATTAGTTAACCTAGAAAACATCAAGTCGAAAAACGAGATGATTGGCGAAGTGATTGGCTTATTGCAATCGCCTGCTAAAAATGTTGTTTCAGCATTGCTTAGCGGTGAGAAGAAATTAGCTGGTCTCGTGAAGACATTGTCTGAACGCCCTGAATAATTAACACGTTTAACCGGAGTTTTAACTCCAACAAATAATTAATTCTTAACAATTAAATTTTCAAAAAATGGCAGATTTAAAAGCGTTCGCTGAACAATTAGTGAACTTAACTGTAAAAGAAGTAAACGAATTAGCAGCTATCCTTAAGGATGAGTACGGTATCGAACCAGCAGCTGCTGGCGCAGTAATGGTAGCAGGTCCTGCTGCTGGCGCTGGTGACGGAGCTGAAGCTGTAGTTGAGAAAACATCTTTCGATGTAATCTTAAAGGCTTGTGGTCCTAATAAATTAGCGATCGTTAAATTAGTAAAAGACCTAACAGGTCTAGGTTTGAAAGAAGCGAAAGATGTAGTTGATGCTGCACCGAAAGCAGTTAAAGAAGGAGTATCTAAAGACGAAGCTGAAGGTTTGAAAAAATCTTTAGAAGAGGCAGGTGCTGAAGTTGAATTAAAATAAATCAACGACCTGATTTTTTAAAAAAGGGAATGGCAACATTCCCTTTTTTTTGCTTTATTTGAGTTTAATTCCATGCGCGATATCATTCAATTACTTCCCGATGCCATAGCCAATCAAATAGCGGCCGGGGAAGTCGTGCAAAGACCCGCCTCCGTCGTTAAAGAACTCATGGAAAATTCCATCGACGCCGGTGCCACATCCATCCAATTAATCATCAAAGATGCCGGCAAAGGATCCATCCAAGTCATCGATAATGGCATAGGCATGTCCGAAACCGACGCACGCATGTGCTTCGAACGACACGCCACCTCCAAAATCCGAAAAGCCGAGGACCTCTTTACCATCAAAACAATGGGCTTCCGAGGAGAAGCCATGGCATCCATCTCCTCCGTCGCCCAAGTGGAATTAAAAACCAAACGCGCCGAAGACGAATTAGGAACCCACATTAAAATCGACGCATCCGTCTTAAAAACACAAGAAAGTACCGCCTGTCCCCATGGAAGCTCCATCAGCGTTCGGAACCTATTTTACAACATCCCCGCACGCCGTAATTTCTTGAAATCCAATCCCGTTGAAATACGCCATATCCTAGACGAATTCCAACGAATTGCCCTCGCGCACCCAACTATCAAATTTTCTTTCGTCCAAAACGAACAAGAAACCTATCAATTAGCCCCCGAAAAATTAGGAAAACGCATCGTCGACCTCTTCGGAAAAGGCTACCGCGAACAACTCGCCGCCTGTGAAGAAGATACCTCTTACGTCTGCATCAAAGGCTACGTGGGTAAACCAGAACACGCCAAAAAAACACGAGGAGAACAATTTTTCTTTGTCAATGACCGCTTCATCAAAAACAGCTATTTAAACCATGCCGTCATGAGCGCCTATGAGCGCCTATTGCCTGATGGCGCCTTCCCGTTCTATGTCTTGTTCCTAAGCATCGATCCAAGCCACATTGATATCAACGTCCACCCGACCAAAACTGAAATCAAATTCGACGACGAACGATCCATTTATGCCATCGTTCAAGCCGCCGTACGCAAAACACTCAGCATTCATAACCTGATTCCGAGCCTTGACTTTGACACGAATGTAAACTTTAATGTGAGTACTCGTTCTTTGGGGACAAACAACGGCCAAACAGACAGCTTCAAAGCCAAACCCGTCCAAGACGCGTGGAAAAAGCTATATGAAGGTCTGCAAAATAACATCGATGCCTTTGAAAATCAGGCACCCACTTCACAAGAAACCCTTTTTCATCGGCAACCTGATTCCAACGAAGAACCCAAAACCATTCAAAGTAAAGCGAATCAGTGGAATTACGAAGTAAATAAACCCAATACCCTGCAAGTCATCCAGGTATTACAAAAATACCTAGCCATCTCCATGGTGGACGGACTTCTACTCATTGATCAAAAACGCGCATACCAACGTATACTTTACGATCAATTCATCGAAAACTTGATGAAAAAAAATGGGGCGGCCCAACAAATGCTTTTCCCCAGCATCATCCACATCAATCCCGCCGATCAAGTTCTTTTAAACGAGATTCACCAAGATATGATTGACCTCGGATTCCGTTTTGAAATGGATTCTGAAAAAAATCTTCGAATTTTAGGCATTCCTGCCGGATTAGGGGAAGAAGATGGGCATGCCTTGGTCGAAGGGATTTTGGAACAATTAAAAAATGAATCAAGTGACCTAACCGCGCACCGGCATGAAAAAATTGCGAAAGCGATGGCGAATCGAAGCGCCATTCGATACCAAAACCGCAAACTTAATTCCGAAGAAATGAATGCTTTAATCGGACAATTATTCGCCAGCAGCAATCCGAATTACTCCCCCAATGGGGAAGAAATCAGTCAATTATTGCCTGAAATGTCTTTGAAAAATTTATTTAGCTAATTCCACCGCGCGATCCCTTGCCGCAAAAATACCTTTTTGCAATCCATCCCCCACGCCTAATTCATGAAAAGTCTTCAATGCAGCCTCTGTGGTTCCACCCTTGGATGCCACCGCCTGAATCAGTTCATCCAAGGACTTATCACTCGTCTGCATCAAATGATAGGAGCCTAACATGGTTTGTTTGACCAAGAGAGCCGACATCGCCGTATCAAATCCCATCGCCACCCCTGCATCAATCATCGATTTAATTAAATAAAAGAAATACGCTGGGCCACTACCACTCAAACCCGTCACAGCGTCCAATAAAGACTCATCTTCCAAAAAGACCGCCCGACCTGTCGAGTTAATTAAATTCTCTACCTTACGAATTTCCGAAAGACCCACCGTTCCGGCCGCCGCAAAAGCAGTCATGCCCATGCCCAACAACGCTGGCGTATTCGGCATCGCTCGTATGATCAAATCATGCCCTAAACTTAATTGAATTTGTGCAATCGGAATACCCGCCATGATGGACAGGACCAATTGACCCGGTAGAATCACCTTGCACAATTCACTGGACACAGAAGAATAATCCTGTGGCTTCACGGATAAAATAATCAAATCTACAGCCCCAATTCGTTCCGAAATCGTATCCACCACCACGCCGGCTTTTTGCTCCTGCAAAATATCTCCACGTTCTTTATTTTTCTCGATCAGCAATAGATCCTCCTTGCTAACCAAATTATATTGAATAAAGGAATTAGCAAAAGCCATCCCCATATTTCCACAACCAATGATCGCTATTTTCATATCTGTTTATTTTTTATCAGAAAACAAATTGGCCAAATATTGATCCAAAGCTGCTCCACGAAGGCCTTTGGCCATAATTTTACCTTCCTTGTCAAGCAAAAAAGTCATCGGAATCGCCGAAACTTGATAGGCCTGGGCTGCCACCGAATTCCAATATTGTAAATCTGACACGTGTTTCCAAACTAATTGATCAGCTTCAATCGCTTTCAACCAAGCCGCTCGATCTTGATCCAAACTAACCCCATAAATCTCAAAACCTTTGTCCTTGTATTGCGCATAGGTCTTGATGACATTGGGGTTTTCGCGCCGGCATGGTCCACACCAACTCGCCCAAAAATCAATTAACACATATTTTCCACGTAGAGAAGAAAGGGCTAATCTTTCGCCCGTTGGGGTATTTAACGCAATTTCAGGCGCTTCAGAGCCGACGCCAACACCCTTCAAGCGCTTCAGATTTTCTAAGAAAGGTTTAACTTGCGGATGAGTAGGTCGTACTTTTCGAAAACGATCACCCACCGCTTCTAAGGTGGCTAATTCGCTATCCGAAGGAAGAAAATTGGTTGCCCACAAAGCGACTAAATTGGTTCCCATGGCAGGAATAAGGGCTTTAATTTTTTCTAACGTTTCCTCCTGCTCTTTTATAAATTCCTTTTGAATACGCTCTTGAGAGGCCGGTGTTTTTTCGATTTCAAGATTCCAAGCGGCCACCTTATTTTCTAAGGATTTCGAAATGGCTAATAATTGATTCATATACGTGAAATTCGGCGTATTGCCAGTCACGGTAAAAGTTCCCGGCTTTTCGGGTAAATTAATCCCCTCGGCCTGAACTTGCACTTTTTCACCACCTTCGAGAATCAAAAGGACCTTTTGTGGATTCGGAATTTCATAAAAATTCACCAAATAAAAACCGCCTTGGTCCAAAACTTTACCTTTGAATACAACTTCTTTTTGGGCATTTGGCAACAAAGAATCTACCTTCACCGCCTGGCCACGGGCATTAATAAATTCCAAATATATTTTGCGCCCGGGGGCTATTTGATTTGCTTTAACCGACACGGTAAATTCCTGTCCGAATGATCCAAAATGGGTCATCAGGAGGACAAAGCAAAGGTTGAGGTATTTTTTCATGGTCGTTTATTTCAGGGCTTGGAGGGCCTCGGACATCAATTGATTCACCCGTTTTGGATCAGCAGTACCTTTCGATTTTTTCATCACTTCCCCGATGAATAGCGCGATTAAACCTTTTTTACCTTGGTGATATTCCTTGACTTTATCCGGATAGGCGGCGAGGGCTTCTTGGACAAACACCGCCATTTGATCCTCCGACTGTCCTTGAGACCAGCCATGTTTTTCCACGAGGGATTCAGGCGATTCGGAAGGGTTTTGGAGGCAAAGTGGAAATACTTGTTGGGCCGCTAAATTATGCGAAATCGTTCCCTTTTCGACCAATTCAATGAGCCCAGCTACATGTAAAGGTGATATTTGAAAGTCGCTAATCGCCAAATTATGCTCATTTAAATACGATTTTACAGGTCCCAAAAGCCAATTAGACACTGCCTTAAATTGCTTTGTGTAGCTAGCAGTTTCTTCGAAATACGTGGCCATTTCACGGGATTCGGCTAAAATGTGGGCATCATAGGCGGGCAAGTGATACACATGCATTAATTTTTGTTCCTGTTCCCAAGGTAATAAGGGCATGGTGGACTTTATGTCGGCCAACCAATCTTCTGAAATTTCTAAAGGTGATAAATCGGGTTCTGGAAAATATCGGTAATCATTCATGGATTCCTTCACACGCATCGAGTGAGTGACTCCGGCTTGGGCATCGAAAGTCCGTGTTTCTTGGATGATTTGTTCCCCTGCTTGCAAAAGCTTTTCTTGGCGAACACATTCATGCTCGATGGCCCGCTGGATATTGCGTAGAGAATTCATGTTTTTGATCTCCACTTTCGTACCCAGCGTGGACTGACCCTTTTTCCGTAGAGAAACATTCACATCACAGCGCAGGGAGCCTTCCTCCATATTACCATCGCATATGCCTAAGTAACGCACTAATTTACGCACTTCAGAGACCATTGCAAAAGCTTCTTCCGAGGATTGGATGGCAGGTTCGGTCACCATCTCGATTAACGGAGTTCCGGCCCGGTTGTAGTCCAAAAAACTAAAAGGATTATCCCCTTCATGCAAAGATTTCC
>Ga0209499_1000649_pt1 | contig 25360 bp, 28 predicted proteins | sample C_130208_EF_Meta_FD_187306 | JGI IMG/M metagenome (GOLD analysis project Ga0209499, IMG submission 187306) | Freshwater microbial communities from Lake Croche, Canada to study carbon cycling - C_130208_EF_MetaG (SPAdes) (version 2) | ecosystem: Environmental > Aquatic > Freshwater > Lake... | reverse complement strand
CTAGAGAAGGTCTTTTAAGGCAACTTGCTAATGACGTCTCATATAGAACTTTCAGGGACAGATATCGGCGCTGGAAAGGAATAGGCACTGCGATAAAAACTACTGAAATTAAAGCTATGAGCGCAAAGAAATTTACAGACTTTATGCGTTCTTTATCAGATGAAAGTGCCAGTTAAACATTCTTAATGGATGGGTTGTGGGAACCTAACTGGCACACTTTATTAAACAGGAAAAAACAATGGACGAAAACGAATACGCTGCATTTGAAGAATGGCGAGAAGAAACGCCAATTAATCAAATTCTAAATGGTGACGAACTAGACATGATTCTGTTCTGGTTCAAAGATCACAAGTACGATCGCGCTATCAAAGAGCTTGATGACTTTATCCTAGCAGCATGGGAAAGACACAGAGAAGAAGATGACTACTGAGGATTTAGAAAAGCTATCTGCTTACGCCAGAAAGGTCATTGAAGCCAAAGGCTATACATTCTATCGCGCTGTTTATGAGCAAGGAATAAAAGATGCCGAAAGGTTTTATGGCATTACAAAACCAACATATTCAACAAGAGAGATAAGAAAAAATGAACGATGATGATGATTTGGATGGTCCAAACATTCGCATATTAGAGTGTCCGGTTTGTGGCACGGCTGTGTTTTGGCACAAGCACTCATGGCATTGCGAACTATGTAACTACCCTAATGACAACTAACACACCCTGCCCACGATGCGGCAAAACAAATCCAGCAGATGTCCACACTTGTACGTCAAAAAAAGATATAGAAGAATGGTTTAAGAAACAAGATCAATCGACTGACTCTAATAGACCCGAGCTAGCAAGGAAGACTATTGATGAAGAGCTTTTCGAGCAATGGCGACAGCACATTAACGACGAGATATTTAAAGCAAAAAGCTATCTGCAATGCTTATATCAGCTTAATGACGCGGCCATACTCTCTAGCTACTTCTGTGGGTTCAAGCCGACTATGAAGGTGGAAAACATGACAGAGGCCGCGCTTAAAAAACTGGAGGAAGAATAAATGATGACTAAAAAAGACAAACTTGAAACTTTAATGTTAATTTCTGCGCTTGAATCTTTTTGTTTATCAAAAGATTCTTTAGAAAGCTATCCAGATTATTTACTAGAAACCACCAGTGATGTGGTAGAAAAATTAAAAGCAGACGTTTTGGGCGAAGAAAAATAATGGCCTAAATAGCAAGCATAAGAGCGTTTAAAAGTCATATCTAACCGCTTTTGCGGAAATCTCGGAATCTGATCCCGTAAATTTAGGAAAGCCAGACGCATCATAGCCCAACTACGATAAAACGTATTTTATGAGGCACAAACCCGCTTAATGCCTAATATCTGAGACACAAAATGCTACACAAAATCTTAATACCATTTCTATTTGCACCAGCAACATTTGCAGATGTTAATTGCTACAACTATGGCGTAGTCACAAACTGCACCAATGGCGTAACAGCCTATCAATACGGATCAACGATCACTAGCATTCATGCGCCAGGACAACAGCCAGTGACCGTTTACAGATATGGCAATTTAACTAACATCAGCAGTCCAAACACTGCAACCATCAATCCTATAATTCCAAGCGCAAATAGCAACATCAGTACAGAATCATTTGTGCTGGAACCACTCCACTAAGTGATCAAAGCCAACAAAAAGAAGCAAAGAAAACACAATGCCAATGATTAATTTAGCTGACTTGCTCATAGCGGCCAGCTTTTTTAATTCAATAAGCTCTTCTCTTGTCAGACCCTGACTAGTGTCAATGATTTTCAAATCATCATTTGGCACTTTCTGGAGCCTTTTGCTTTGTGAAAATAGCAATAGCTGAAGCGATCGCTAGGCCGGCTGAAACAATAGCGCCCTGGAGTTCTGGTGAGACTTTGATTCCAATAGCCATCATCAGATATACAATACCGCGCCAAGTGCTGGCTTCACTAATCGCAATTCCAAATTTATCGCCCATGAGATTTCTCCAAGAAGGTTTCCAAGTATTTTACAGCAAGTTGTAAGCCAGAGATATTATCTCCTAACATTCCAAGCCCCAGATTGCATGATCTACATAATAAACCGCGAACTTGATTAGTTTCATGACAATGATCAATGCAAATATGCTTAGTGGCCCCGCAAATCATACAAACATTTGGTCCAATTTTTTCTCTAGTAATTCCATATTTGGCTTTTTCTTTATAAGATCTTATCTTTTCCTTATCTTTTGGCCTTTTTGCTCTACATTTTCTGCAAGTTTTACGCCTATGCTGTTGTTTGCCGGTGAACTCAAACATCACCATTGGCTTTTCAACTAGGCATATCTTGCAGATTCGCGTCATAACTTGGCTATTTGAAAGTGCATGCCATCTGCGCGTTTCCAAACTCCACCCCAGTCTAATCCAGCATCAGTAAAACACTTCACTAGCTCTGGCGACATTGTTGGTTTTTTGCCAAATCCGTTCCATGCTGCGTTAATGTCGATAGCCAGACCCCAGGAGTGCAAGGACATAGATGCCGCACCGCGCTTCTTGCGAATGTTAAAACATCCGTCCCAGGTTTTGATCTGAGCGGATATGCCTCGATCATTGACGTTCTTAAACGCTTTTTCTAACAGGGGAATAAGATCCTTGTTGCAATAAATGCGTTTTGGAATAGAACCATGTTCAAGCGCAGTAGGGACATCCCAGACAATCATGAATCGACGTTCATTAGCACTAGGGTCACCGTACTTAGCAAAACAATCTTTACTAGTGATCATGTTAATGACCTATAGCTAGAAAGCTAAAAACTACACCAGTTGTTCCTGCTGAAAAATCAGAATTATAATTAAAAGTAGATGCGTTTCCTGGCTGAGTTCTTACAAATAATGAACTGGTTGAACCAGCCGTGTAAGTGACAATGCTATTAAATACTTGATAAGCACCTGATGGAAATGCAATAGGATAGCTTGCAGTTCCAGAAGCAGATGTTCCACTCATTCCAGTTACTGTGGTTCTACCCCATTGAATAACTAAACCATTTGGCAAAGTTATATATCCAGAAGCTGCTGGCGTTGGCAAATCAAACCCGCCATAACTGTAAGTGCTTGTTCCTCTATCAAATATTACAGCCTTGTTTGTTGATGAACCAAGACCCCAGGCGGTTGCATTGTTGTATACATAAGCATTGTTTACGCCAGTAAATGCTGCTCCTATTTGACCTTCTGATGAAGTAGCTGCCGTAAAGAACGTAGATCCAGCAGATCCGCTTGTTGGAATAGGCTGTGGACTTCCGGAATCAATTGAATATTTTAACGTGCTGCCATCATAGCTAAGATAAATATCATTTGCAGACGCAATTGATGCCGTACCAGAAAAAACACAATTTGGAATTGATGATGGATCTGTTTGGATAAATCCATAGTAAACTTGAGAAATGCCGGAATCTAAAGCTCCACCAGTATCATTTGCAAGAATGACATTAGTTACGCCAGCTACATAACTAGAAGACACAACAGTTCCAGTAATAGGGCCAGCGTTGTTTATCGTTTTAACTCTACGATGTTGCTGAAAAATTGATATTTGATCACCAGAAACACTAAAAGTGTCACTAGACAAGTAACTTGGAAGGCCATTAAAAGAAATCCAATCGTTTGATAAAGAGTTTATTGTTGTGTCGTTAACGCCAGTTATGCCATCGTAATTTGAGATAACAACTCCATGAGTCTGGCCATAAAAAGGAGGGCCTTCTAGAACAATCTTGTAACCGCCGGTTTCAGCATACGATGCCAACCAAATCGTACCGCCAGTTTCACCGCGAGAGTTAAGCTGAATCGGATTAGGCCAAGGAACAGTGCCAGCTTCATCTTGATAAGCAATGATTGGCGTACTAGTGCCAGCGGTGTAAAACCAGATCTGACCGCCAACTAAAAAGGTTGCATCGCCATTGAATTGAGCTTCTTGCAGGACTGGAGATAGATATGCTGTCATGATTTTACCTGTTCAGTGTTGATGATGCGCCAGCCGCGCCCAGTGCCGGTGATGTACGTTTAGCCGCGTCCATAGCCATAAGCCTCATTAGTCCTGGCTCTTTAAATGTTTGCCTAACAAGAAAATCTTGAATTGCTGGTGCATATAAACCTTTAGCCGCATAAGCAGCCGCAAAGCCAGGAATAAAGCCGGTTGCTCCAGCCGCCATGACATCTTTTGCTTGTAAGCGGCCAGCAGTACCGGATTCAGGATAACGATTGCCAACAAGTTTTTGTGCTGTTTCAGCGTATTCTTGCAACGGTAAATTGCCGCGAGAAAATCCAGTCCTATCTTTTGCCCTAAGCGCTTGCAATAGCTGGCTTGGAGTAGCAAGCTCATCTTTTACGGATGAAGTCATAGCCTTACCGAGTTGACGAATTTCAAAATAAGCTCGATCTGCATTGCGTAATTGAGTTGCATATTCTGGATTCTGAAGCTCCATCATGTTATGCAATTGACTTTGAGTTTCTAGAATTGCATCGCCAACTCTGCGCTCATCCGCAATTGCGCTATTAGAATATTTACCAGCAAGATTAGAAAGCTCTGAGTCAATTTCTTTGATCGTTACGCCATCAACTCTTTCACCAGGTTTAAATCTGCTTTCAAGGCTATGCTTGATGATAGAATCAATCTGATCTCTATACTCAGGACGCATAGACTTAGAAAGATCTCTAATTCCCTGCAGCCCTGATTCAAACTCTGGCGTCATAGATCCAGATGTATTTTCAGTCAATTTTCCATAGGCTTCTTTAGCCGCTTGCTCTGCTTTTAAGAAACCTTCTCGACCTGCTGGTATCTCGCCAACATTAATCTGCTTTGCTTCTGGCAAATCGCGGTTAAGGTCTTCAAGAATCTTACCAACAGTTGATGTGTTGAAACTTTCCATTGATCTTAATTGTTGACCAGTAATAGCCGGACCAATTAAAGGACTAGATTCCATTGTCTCTTCAAAACGCTTTACACCACCACCAACAGCTTGAGCAAATGATGGACGCAAACCAGCCTCATAGGATTCTTTAACTCCAGGCTGTGCAACTGGACCGCGAATTAGCTTGCTAAGACCAGCACCAACAGCTTCACCGCCAAGTGCGCCAGCACCGCCAATCATAGCGGCTTTTGTTCTATCTCCTGGTTCCATCATTGCAGATAATCCAGCAGATCCAGCTACACGACCAAGAACAGCAGCAGGACCAGCTCCAGGGATAAGCATTGTCGGAGCCATCTTGACAGCTTCACCCGCAAACCGCCCAGCAGATGCAGGAAATCCGCCATGTTCTGATAATGCAGCCTCTTCTGCCGCAAGTTCTTCTGGAGATTTTCCTTTGCCGCCAAACATAGGAGCTACGCCAGCATAAGCCTTGCTCATCTCATAGCCAAAGCCACGCTTTAATGCTTCGCCAGTTGGCATAATTTCATCTACTGGGCCAGCATATTTAGTCCAAGGACCAGATTCTTCAGTAGCGTATTTTTCCCATGGACCAGCCATTATCTTTTCTCCCAGGATGATTGCTTGCCTGGATCTCCGCCTTTATAGATATAGCCATTTTCTTCATGACCTATTTGCAAACCAGTGCTTGCATTGTCTTTGCCAGTAGATTTTTCCATGACATCCATAAACGTACGGAAAGCAGCCTTTCTAGCTTCTGGAGGCATCTTAGGATCAGCAATAGCGCCAGCCGCATCAGACATCATTTTTTGCTCTGCGTCTGAAATAGATCCAGCACCAGCCATTGATTTGGTTAAACTTTTCAATTGTGGCGAAAGAACTTCAAGTTGTTTAGTTGCTTCAAGAGCTTTAGAACTCATGCCAACCATAGGACCAGCAACGCCTTTAACCAACTGTTCAGCGCCAGATCCAATTGATTCATCAATCAATGATTCAATGGCCGCCTTGTCTGGAATGTTTCCAAGCGTTTCTTGTTTAGTTTCTTGAACAATTTGCTTTTCTGCTCTACCGCGCTCAAGAGTTTTTTGCTTTTCTTCCTCAGTTCTTAAATTCATTTCCTGTTCTGGCGTAACAAACCTAGATCCAGGAAGACTCTGCTTAATAGCATTAGCTAAAGCCTTTTCAGCCGCTTGACGCTCTTTACTATTTGCTGGCAAAGAATCCTTATACGCTCTAAACGCATCAATATCTTGTGCTGGAATATTAGACTCTGGCTGACCATATTGCTGTTGAACAGAGTCAGCATATCCTGGACGATACCCACCGCTAGGTAATGACGCATTTGGTAATGGCGGTTGAACTTTTGGACCATATGCACCCATCTCTACACGACCATATTGCTGTTCAGGAGTCCTTCCTGGCGGCAATTGTCTTTTAGCAGCTTCAGCCTGTACATCCATTTTCTGCTTAATATATGGCGACTGATATCCAAGACCAGCAGCATTATTAAGAACCATTTGAGGATCATGCTCTTCAGCACTAAAATTCCTTGGAAGAGGAATATTCTGCTGTTGAAGCATTGCAGCCGCTTGACCCATTTGCTGATTGTATACGTTTCTTGCTTGAGCTTCTGGCATACCAGAATCAACATTCTGCATGTATTCTTCAGCAACTCTACCGAACACTGGAGCGCGAACTTTTCCGTACTCCAGTTCCATTTGCTGATTGCGCTGTTCCATCTGTTGCTGTTGATTCATCAGATTGAACTGCTCAGTAGAATACTTCTGTGCAAATGCTGGACTAATTGCGCCAATATCTGAAACTGATGGCCGTTGATTCTTGGCAAAAAGCTCACGCAATTTGCGATCATCTTCCATTTGACGTTGCTTTTCGGAAATTTCCATTTCACCCATCATCTCGCGCTGCCGGTTGGTTTCCCAGGTAGCTGGATTGGTTGATTGCAGCATCATTTGATACATTGATGATAGATCTGTCATTTAATTCACCTTATCCGAAAATTGGCGCGCTACCAGCAGGAGTTTTACTAAATTGACCAAGCCCTTGTCCTAAACTAGAAGCCATCCCAAGATAGGACTGACCCTGTGCTTGACCAGCAGAAGTGTTTGATTGCATAGCGCCAGTAAGAGCACCAGCACCAATCTGACCCAACCCAAGAGACGCATTAAGGCCAGTCTGTGTGCCATTGTTATAAATATTTCCAGCTTGTTGATTTGCGCTTAACAACATGTTGCCATATTGTTGTTGTTGCGACAGATTCTGACTAAAGGCTTTACCATATGCATTTTGCGCTCTTTCCCATGCTTTCTGAAATCCAGTGGCCGCTTGTTGCTGCCCATAGCCTTGAGCCGCTTTCATCTGTGCGCCAGATAGCAATCCACCGCGAGCCGCAGCTTGTTGAGCTAGATTCTGCTGGCCTTGTTGCAATTGGAACTGATAACCTGGAGTAGCTTGCAACTCAGCCAAGTTGTTCACCATTGGCGTATACAATGGCGATTGTCGATACTGTTCTTGCGTATAAGGCTGCATGTATTGCTGGTATTGACTTGTATCAGCCCATCCTGGCATACCGGCTTGATAACCAGCAGCAGCTTGTTTGCCAAGTTTCGTATATGGCTTCACGCCTTGTTTTGTGTCAAAATACAAAGCCTTGGCAAGTTCTTGATTAGCCTTGTTTGCTGAAGAGGCAGCACTTCCTGCGGCGGCAGAACTAGCTACTCCAGCAACTGTACCTACTGCTGCGGCTGCACCTATTGGCATATCGACCTCCGATCAGTCTGAGTGCAAACAATTAAAGTAATTCTATCAACTGGACTATCATTAGTAACCCAGTGCATAACATCGTTTCTAAACCAAACACATTCTCCAGGCATAGCAGAATAGCTACCTTCTTCATAGCAAAGCGCTTGATCTGGATGACTTTCTAAACTAACCATGACCTTTGTGTTGAATGTTTCAGCGTTCCAAAATTTATCTATGTGCGGCTTAACTTGTTCACCAGCAGGTATTTTAGTGATAAGCACTGCACCAAGACGTTCTCCGCGAACCATGTGCATGATTTCAAACGCAATGTCCTTAACCGCCGGCAACAGATCAGCCGCCGGATACCAGACTGGATCATGCTGGCCTCGAAAATCATCCCAGCTACCGTTAAATTCGGCTCTATCTCTTGTCCTTACCCAAATGTCAGACACGCTTTCATGCGGCATATTGTCTGCGTATGTATTCTTTCGCTCAATGAACATATCCCATAGATCTGGATTGCTCTTAATCTGAAGCAATGAAGGAATAGGATTTACATGTCCAATTGATAAGAAATTGTTCATATAAATAGTTTTTGTATTTCTTTTATCAATGGCTTATTTTGTATATTCATGTTGCACAACATTGAATGTCTGCAAAAAGATAATTCTTTGTCTAGTAAAAAATTATACGCTTTTGCCATCTTGTTGAACACAAATAAGTCCTTAAAATCAATTCTATATCCTTGTATAGAATTTAGCGCATCAACATGATCATTAGTCATTTCCGGCAACTTTAATAGCTTTAATGATTTATTGATCTCATGCACTGGCCGATTAACAATAAGCCTCTTTGCAGGATAATTATTTAAAACATCTGGAATGCAATAGCCTGACGTTTCAGATATTCCAAACTTTCCTGGATAATCTATAGAGTCAAGCTGAACTAGCGTATTTTTCCAAAATGCTTCATGGCGACAATAGCTATCATCAGTTGTTAGCAGATTAGCCAGCCATGCAGTGCCTGATCTTGGAAGACCAAGCACCATGAAATTAATCACCAATGTACCCAGGTTGAACCATTCCAATAAACAGGCTTATTAAGATCAGTATCAAAATAAGGCTGGCCGACATAAAGATTTTTGCTTGGTCTATTGGCCGTAGAGCCACTGCTGGTAGAAGCATTTAGCGTCAATTGAACGCGGTCAAACCATTGCGACCAAACACCATGAGCCTTGCTATTGCTATCAGTAACCGCTGATTGATTTGGTGCTTTTGGAAAACTCATTATTTAGCCGCCATTGTTGCATAAGCCGCTGCTGAGATGATCACTACCTTTACAGGATCAGTCACTCTGAACTTGAACACAAAGGACCGGCTTACGCCCAATCGCCGCCATTCCGCTCTGCGTAAATACTGACCAATAGCGCCAAAGCTAGTCCACATTTCACGACCATATGTGTACCCACCATCTCTGCTGACTTGTAGCATGATCTGTGGCTGGATTGATTTCTGCAATAGTCCAGACTCTTCTGTTATAAGAAGATTTTCTGATTGTGATTCAATAATCTCACTATTTTGAGTATTGATGTAGATTTCACCAGCATTGCCACCAATGACGCCAACACCCTGTTGCATATCCAATCTCAGTCGATAAACATGCAGTTTGTTAAAACTAGTATCTGCAAACAAATGCGGAGTTATTAATTCTCTAGCAATAAGCTCGCCATTGTCAGTGTAAGTTTGTGGGTCAAGAATATAAATGTTTCCATTGCGATAGTCAGTAACAGCAATTTGGTTCAAGTATTGAGCGCCAAAATTAGCGTAATGCCTTGTTTGTCTACCGGAAACTAGCTCACTCCAAGCATCAGTTGTTGCATCAAATAGCCAAGTTTTACCTTCTTTCTGGAAAGAGATTTGATAAAATTCATGTCCGTTTTGACGATAACCAAAAGCAATAGCATCGCCAACATTTTGATATTGGCTAAACAAATAATCTAAATCTGGAGTAGAAACTATAACTGGCTGATAATTCTGTATGCGTATAACAGAAATCCCACCGCGCCTAGTGCGACCGAGATAAAACATTTCACCAGCACATCTAGCAACTGACCAACGAGCCGCAAGGCCAATGTCAGTAGGTGAGCCAGCAATCCTTTGAAAAGGAAATGGAAATGATCCAGTGTTTTGCCAGTATTCTTGAGAAATAGTTCCAAGCAAAACAAGATTTCCATTGTCTACAAAGACCGCTTGAAGATCATCCGTATAAGCCTCTTTACTAGCAAACTGTAATGGGTCCCAGTTAAAGCCATCGTATTGTCCAGATAGCCAAAACTGCTTAGTGTTTGGAACATTAATGACAAAATAGCTATCAATAAAGACTACAGTGTTAGCCCCTGGAAAATTCACGCCAGTGTAAGAGCTTGTTATAGATCTAAAGTTATCTATAACTTTTAGTGTGCCAGATGTTGCGGGCCAAGGATCTTGATAGCTGATAAGCCAGTCATCTGCATCAGTTACAACGCCAAGCCCGCTTGCTGATTGATAGGCATATCCTGTGCCAGTGCCAACACCAGTTGCTATAAACGTTGTTCCAATGACGTTAGATGATGATCCAATCGTGGTGAAGTTTGTTGTCCCTACAAATCCAATGGTGTAGGTTTTTCCAACAACAAAATTACCAGCGGTTACAGTTGGTACGTTTGCAGTAAATACAATTCCTGATTGATTTAATGAAGCTCCAACAAGAGTAAAGTCAGAGTTAGCAACATCTTTAATAACGTATTGAACGCCATTAATCAGATATGGCGCACTTGTCTCAGGAACTTGTACCGTATAAGTTGCTGTCCCAAGAATAGGATTTACTGGAAGATCTCCAGTTATGCGCTGTACTTTTACTTGCTGGCCCGTTTTCCTGCTGGTTAAAGTTTCATTGACCAAAATTGCTCTGTCATTATTTACGTTAGCAGTACCGTTAATAGTGCCGCTTGCCGCAGCAAATGTCCATGTGTTACCAAGAACAGATGTAATTGTATAAGTTCCGCTTGGGACATCACCGCTAACAGTGATAAATGTTATGTTTTGACCAACATAGCGATATAAACTTACATATCCTTGAGGTTCAACAACAGTAACTACATGGGTTGTAGCGTCTACTGTATATGATCTAAGAATGTAGTCTGGAAAATTGTAAGTTAACTCGCCTGTTTCTGGCTGAAAAATATAGCCATTTTGACCATCTACAATCATTAATTGTAAACCGTTGTCAGCTATGGATACGTTTCCTGTTGTTGTCTTTAATGTTCCTTTTGATACAAAAGTTCCATTTGAATAAACTTGATACAACTGATTATAAGCAACCGCAAATAATGCGTTTCTAGCTTCCCACCACCATATTCCTCGAACAGGTTCATTACCAAGACTGGAAATTAATTTTAGCCCTGGAGTACCATACGCGACAAGATTAGATTTATCTTTTTCCGCTTTAATTTCTAGAAAAAGATTCTGGCGCTTCTGAGCAACGATAGATTTGGATCTACCCTCTACTCCTGGACCTAAAACCGATAGTTGTATGCTTTCTGGCATGATTAGCGTCCGTAGCCGTCTGAGTAGATATTGTATCTCAACTGTGACGTATTCATGAGAGCTACATCAGTACGCAATGTTTCAGTGCGCTGATTCATTCTTTTCAGACGCTTCAATGCGCTAATGCCAAGCTGTACGGTAGTTTGCCGCATGTCGAACTGATATTCTTCAGCAATTCTGACTGCAAGATTGAATACAATCGCTTCCCAGTAACCTGGAGGAAGTTCAATGTAAGCCGTAGGATCGGCAATAATTGGCAATGGCTTCCAAGACGTAATCGTAATGCTTCCTGGAGAAGTGCCGGACTGTGCGTTTGGGGCATAAATCGGATAAATATACGCTTCAGCAATCGGAAAGCTAGGCTGATAGTACAAGTACCCTGGAAAGTTAGTGCTAAGAGTTTTGAGCCTAATTGCGTTGTAATCGTCATAGTTCAAAACTTGCATCGGATAATCGACCGGCAAGGAACTATTGGTTAAAGTTAGATAAGCGCCAACAATCTTCATTGGCCGAACTGTGTTCCAGTTACCGCCAAGACCAATAGTGTACGGATTCTGATTGGCAACTAACGGAAAGGTTTCCCTGATGACTTCATAGAGCATTAGCTCATCAAGCGACCAAGAGTCCAGCATTCTGTTTAGAGACTCCAGGCCGTCAGTCAATTCAGACGCGGTTAGATCCGTATCAACAGATGACACTTGGATCAATCGCATTGCTGCCCGCACTAGATCATTGCCAGTGTATAGCTGACCTACGTTGGCAACGGTCTTTGTATGAAGCTCATATGGAGCGGTTGAAGCCCAAAGATTGTCGTCATTTTGCCAGTAGACAGCAGACAATTCCCAGATGTTGCCGGCAATCTGCCAGATGTTCTCAATGACTGGCGTACGGATAAGATTTCCACCGCCAAGAAGAATATCGTATTCAATAGCGCCATCTACAACAAAGAACTCAATCATGTTATCAACCAGATCAACTGGCGATGAGATAGATTGAGTGCAAGCCTGATCTGAGTAAATATTTACTGGCGCAAAAGTGCCATGATGAAAGACCTGATACTTGCAGTCACCAAGTTGGCCGCCAAGCGGAGGAATTAGTTTAACTGTAAAGTATCTAGACATTTTTTCACCAGATTATTTGGAAGCAAAATGTTCTTTGTTAATGTATTCTTCAGGATTTGCGGTTTCATTGCTAGAAAGTCTTTGTTTCAAAGCAATGTTTTCGGCTTCTAAAACAGAGCATTTGTGTTTATAATGCGCCGCTTCTTTGGCTAAACCATTTACTACATCACCAATGTAACTATTATGTTCTTGTTCCATACTTTTATTTATCCAATTGTTGGTATTTTAATATATCCACCGCCAGGATATCTTATTTGAATGTAACCAGAAATTGGAACATCCGATGTAGCGGTATAATAACCTAGAGATATGTTGTTATCAAACTCTACAAAACCAGCACCTTTTGTTTGAAACAAAATTCCGACATCTGTTGCACCACCAGTTGTTTTGACTACATATTGACTATTACTTGGAGTATATAAATTTAATGCACCAGATCCTTTTGGATACATGACAATGTCAACATTTGTTCCAGATCCTTCCGCAGCAAATCCAGGCGTAAGTGCAGAGCTTGAATAAGCAGTAACGTAATTTGCTTGTTGTGATCCGAATCTTATTCCACCAGCTCCTTTTGCAGAAAGATTTAAAAAAACATCAGAAGCAGATCCTTCAACAGTCAAAGTTGGAGAAGATCCAGAATCCCCTCTTGCAACAAGCCAAGATTGATATGGAGTGCTGGTTAAAGGAGCATAGCATCTAAGAGATTCTTTGTTATTGATTCCACCAAGAGAAACATATCCAGAGCTTCCTGTTGTAAGACTTGGGGGAAAAACACCAACTTGATATTTCTTTTGTCCAGGGCCATATTCTCCAGCGCCTATAAAAATAGGTCTGGCTTGAGTCATGTCCTTTACAATAATAATCCAATCTGAATGGGTGCCTGATCCGCTTGTGCTGGTAACATTAACTGTTATTGAATTTGCACCAACTGATGTAATAGTACCATCCATGTAGATAGTATTATATTGTGCAAGTACCGCACTATAAACTCTAACTGTTTGATTTGTTGCAAAAATTGTTCCGGCAGTTGCTCCGGTTGCAAATGTTTTTACTCCAGTTCCAATTGAAAAAGAAGTGTTACTGTTGATGTAAAGCCAAGATCCACCAGACTCAAATGTGTAACATCTTCCTTCGCCATTTGCTTCACTAGCAAGACTTAAAATGTTTACGTTTTCTTCATATGCGCCCTGAATTGCTTGGACGCGCACGGAGGTAAGTTGATTGTTAATGTTTGTTCGCCAAAGAAACGGAACATTGCTATTGTTTCCAAGGTTATATGTTGTTGTGTATGTATATGTATTAACAAAAGATATATTGCTTGTTATAACTGTATTATTAACAGCAGCAAAAAAATTAGAGCCAACAACAGGGATAAATGGATCTCCAGATACAAATGTTATTGTTGTATATGATCCATTCCATGAAGTGCTACATACTCCAGTACCTGTTGTGTAAAAGTAATTAAATGCTTCAGTGTAATATCCAGTAAAAGAAACTGATGAATTATCTAATTCTGTAACAGTTAATTGAGTAGAACTATTTACATTAAGAACTTTAAATATTTTGTTTAAAAAATAAAAATTATTACCAACAAACGTAGTAATTCTTCCTGTTCCAGAGGCTGTTCCTGCATTTGTGTTTGCATAAAAACTTACACCAACTGAATTTGATGATGCTCCAACAGAAACAAAATTAGTGCTTCCTACTGATGTAATTGTATATAGTTGTCCAACTAATAAACCAGAAGAAACTGCTTGATCAAAATAAGATCCCCAGTTTTGATTAATTACATTTGTTCCTGAAACAGATGTGGCATATCCTTGTACAGATGAACTATAAAGAATTGATTCTGTTGGGTTTTGATCTTTTGATACTTGATGAGCAAGCCAGTTAGCCGCCCCATCCATAGAAAGAAACATTCCATTCGGCTGTGTTGAGTATCCACCGCCAACAAGGACACCGCCAGTTCCCCCAGTAAATCCTTGTGAATTGTAACCAGCAGCTACATAGTTACCTACACGACCACCGCCACCGCCAGTAGGATTATTCCAATATGGAGCATTTGTTGTTGCGTTATATGTTAGAACTTGCCCATCAGACCCACCAACAAGAAAAGAAGTTGTACTTGAGCCGGTCTGATATGGAATAGATCCAGCAGCTCCATTTTGTAATCTAGTAGCATATGGAGCAACTAATCCCCATTCTGGTCCTGTTCCTGTTGAGGTCAGAATAAAACCAGCAGATGAAATATTTAGCTTTGAAGTAACTCCAGATGCTGATTGATATAAAAGATCTCCAACTGCACCGCCAGTCAAATTGTTAGCATAGGTTGAATTGGTGGAGTTTGTTGAATTTACAACAGTTGCAGTACCGATAGATGATGCAATTTGACCGCCGGTCGCTGGAGTAAGGCTTGTTCCATCTGAATAAACTACACCAGTGCCGATACTTGTTGATCCAGTACCGCCAAGAGACTGAGGAACCGGAGAAGTTAGCGTGAAATTATTTCCCGTTAAGGTAATGCCGCCAGACGCAGTGTAAGACTGACTAGCAGCAAACTGAACAAATACAACAGCAGTTACGCCAATGGTTCCACCAGCAGTAGCATTACAGGTCCAGGTGCTTGCTGCTTGCGTTGATCCTGATGTAATGAACACAGTCGCGCCAATGAGATCAGCCCAAGTAGCAGCATCTGATGATCTTGACCAAGAGCTTGCGGCGACAACATAAATTCCGTTCTGTGATTGAGTTGACTGATTTTTAACCAGCACTCTTTGACCAGCAGTTACAGCAACGCCATCAATGGTCTGGGTTCCAGAAAGAGTGATGTTTACAGTGGTAGCTACTACGCATGATGATTTAACATTAAGGCCAGATGCTTTTGAATCAACATAGGACTTGTTAGCCGCATCATAGGCATTAACTGGATTACCGACATTAGCGATAGTGTAATTGCTAAGAGACAATTGACCAGTAAGCGTACCGCCAGTCAATGGCAAAGCTCCAATGCTTCCTGCGTTGAATGTTGTCCAAGTCGGAGCGTTAGTGCCGTTAGATTGTAGGAATTGACCAGAAGTCCCAGGAACAACAAAGCCAGTAGATCCTACGCCAGCTTGATAGAGGACAGATCCGGCAGTCCCACCAACAATGTTCTGAGCATTAGCTGACACTACGCCAGAGATGCTTACACCAGTGCTGCTTAAACTAAGCCCAGTAGGATTGCCTAGACCGTCTGTTACTGGTTTAAGAACATCAGATACACCACCATCTACTTGGAGCAATCCAGGATAGGTTGTGTTTATAGCATTTGGGCCTAGGTTCGACATAGTGTTTTCCTGAATTAAGCAGCTACAAGATTGTTAGCTAGTACGGAATTTGTTGGAGCGCCACCGCCATAGTTTGCATTTAACCTATTTCCAGTCATGACAATGTTGTTAGCGCCGGGATTAAAATACACAGGATATGTCGGAGCGCCAGAACCAGGATTAGAAGTACCTATATAATTTGAGTTTATATTTATGTTTGAGCAATTATTTCCAACATCTATACCAGTTGTTGTACAGCTAATATTACACCCTGAAATGTTTATTGCTTTTAACACGCAATTATTTCCAAACACAAATCCACTGATCGCTCCGTAAACTTCACATCCTGAAATAACTAAACCATAAACAGTTGTCCCTGGTTCAAAATAAATACCGTATTGATAATTTGCATTACCAAACCAACAGCCAACAAAGCTAACAAAGCTGATTGGCAATGTTCCAGTACTGGTAGAGTTATTAACCGATCTAAATATTACAGCAGATGCGCCGGGGCTATCAAAAAAAGTATTAACGCATTTAAGACTTAAGACACCACTATTTATGTTTTCAACAGCCCCAACAACAGGACTAATGTCTAATGCGTATTGAGATCCAACAAGTTCACAGCTTGTTATTTGAGGCGCAAAACCAGATGTCCATTTTATTCCAGAAAGCGCTCTACCTCCAGTAGTGTTTCCATCAATAAGCGTATCTGTTATAAAACCAATAATATCAGCATATGTTATACCAGTGCTTGTTACAGCATTGATGTTTATGCCTATTCCTGTGTTTACAAGGCATCCTGAAATTTGACAACTTATAACCCAAAAATATGCAGAACGAAGTCTAATACCACTTCCACATTTATTTATATTTACATAAGATATTGTTAAATACTGAGCAGCTTGATTTGCTGGCGTTAAATATCCAGTATCAATAGCATATGTCGTTGCTGTAAAAGTAGTTCCAGTGCCATCAATTGTTATGTTTCTTATAAAACAATTCCAGGCTGTTACATAAAAAGCAGACGCATTTGTTGTGCATCCTATAGTTGCTCCTTGCCCATCTATAATTATTTTTTGTTTGTTTAAATTTATTGTGCCATTTATATTGTAATATCCGCTTGCTGGAGGAAAAACAATAGTTGCACCTTGTGACGGAGCCGCATTAATAGCCGCCTGAATTGCCGCTGTGTTTGTGGATGCAGAAGCACTTGGAGAAGCACCATAATCCGCTACGTTGATAACAGTAGAAGATGCACTACTAGTAACACTCAAAGTGCTAGTTCCAGTATTATAAGAAAGCCCTGACAAAGTTACATTCTGAAAGCCACCGGAATTGTTACCGGCAAGAATACTTTGACCTGATGTCGTTGCAATAGATGCCCAAGACATTGCTCCACCAGTAGTGCTAGATAATACTTGACCTGTTGAACCTGGATAAGCTGCTGGTAGAGAATAAGTCTGACTAGCAGGACTAGTTCCAGCATTGATTGTCACTGAATTAGCTACAGACCCATTGAACTGAAAACTTGTCCCTCTTGGCGTAGATGTCCAAGTCGGAGCAGATGCACCATTAGACTGTAAAAGCTGATTAGCAGCACCAACACCAGCCATTTGCCCAGATATTTGAGCGCCAGTTGCAACAGTCATTGCAGACCCGCCATTGCCCCATGGAACGCCAGTGAGAGAGCTAACGCCAGTACCACCAGAGCTAACAGTGACTGGAGTGGTCAAGGAAAACTGATTACCGGACAAGGTTATGCCAGTGCCAGCAGTGTAGCTTTGAGATGCGCCGAACTGTACAAACGTGACCGCTGTTACACCAATCGTACCGCCAGAAGTTGTGTTGCTGATCCAGCTAGTTAAGCCGTTGATAGTGCCAGCAGATATGAACACCATTGCGCCGATCAATTCAGCCCAAGTGTCTGCGTCAGTTGCTCTAGACCAAGCACTTGCAGATGCTACATAAATGCCATTGTCAGCCGCAGCGGATTGGTTCTTCACCAGGACTCGATTACCGGCAACTACAGATACGCCGTCGATAGTCTGAGCGCCAGAGAGTGTGATATTTGCCGTTGTTGCAGCCGCACAAGATGTTTTTACATTGATGCCAACAGCGACAGAATCAACATAATTCTTAGTCGCAGCATCCGTAGCCAGCACTGGAGTAGCTAGATTAGTGATGTTGTTTGCACCCATGCTTAGAGTGCCGGTCATCGTATCGCCAGCTTTCAATAGCGCGGTTGGAACACTATTAGCCCAGAATGGCGCACTCGTTCCTGATGACAGTAAGACCTGTCCTGGAGTGCCGGCAGATACAAAAGAAGTCGTGCTAACGCCACTCTGATATGGCAAAGATCCGATAGACCCGCCGTTAAGATTCTGTGCGTTAGTGGTTACTAGGCCCGGAATACTAATGCCAGTGCTGCTAATGAGCAGACCAGTGTTATTACCGTTACCGTCAGTTACAACTTGAAGCTGATCAGTTACGCCGCCAGGAATCTGGAGCAAACTACCGTAAGTAAGGTTTTGATATTGCGGGCCTAGATTTGCCATAGATTTTACTCTTGAGTTTCGTCAAGTTCTTCCAGAAGTTCGCCAGCATCTTCTTCTGGTTCTTCTGGCACTTGTGGAATTGCTTGATCGCGAATTTTTGCAACTAAATCAGCAACTTGCTCAAATGGGAATTTGCCGAGCGCGGAAAGAACACCGTTTACTTCAGCTAGTTCAAGTTCGAGATGAATCATACTATCCTCATGTATAAAGTTATTGGAGGCTTTATTTTACACTACTGGCGCAATAGTTTGAGGTAAATTAGTCAATCATAATTTATCTCTATAGCGGTAGATCAGGAACTAGAACCCAAGAAAGAGTAGCTTCATCCCAATAATACATTTTTCCGTCATCAGGGTAAGGAACTGGAGGCTCCCATTGATAAATGGTCGTGTTCAATAACCAGCTTGGATATGGTTTTGGGGGAATAAAGGCTTGCTCAGTAGCATCGAAAGTATAGCCAATCCCCGCATAGTTGTATCTGAAAGAGGCGTTGTATGAAGTCTGCGCCCATATTGTGTCGGGGCCATAAAGCGACTGGCAAAAAGCGATACCTACAGGCTCGGATTCAGGAAAAGGAAGGTTATCAATTGTCGCGTTATTAACGACAATCACTTGGATTACGATGCTTTCTTCGTTGAGTTGTGCAAAATTAGCCATAGTTAATTATTTCCTATGCCGTATAGCTGCCAGAGCCAGTGAATGTGAGGATGGTGTTAGATCCAGAAGTCGTAACGGTCGGTGATCCGGTCGTGGTTCCTGAATAACTAGCTGCTGGGATTGAAAGAATGACTACGCCTGAGCCGCCATTGCCCCCAGATAGCAAATTACTAATGTTTCCGCCGCCGCCACCGCCACCGCCAGTATTTGCTGTGCCTGCTGTACCGCTCGCAGAAGCTCCACCGCCTGCTCCGCCGCCACCAGATCCGCCAGACCCCGCAGATGCTCCTTGCAAAGTACCACCACCTCCGCCACCACCCGCATAGGCTACAGCGGTCCCCGTAATTGAAGAACTTGTGCCAGCACCGCCGCTTCCAGAAACAGTACCTGTCCCCGAACCACCAACTGCGGATGATCCCCCCCCACCAGCCCCCGGATACGGCGAAGTAATATTACAATTTCCTCCAGCGTAACCTTGGCCGGATATTCCTGAGCCACCATAATACTGATTAGAAGAAGCAGCAGCACCGCCGCCTGATCCGCCTGAACTACCATTACCTGCGAACCCGCCAGCGCCGCCCCCAGAAGAAATTATCGTCACAACAGACGAATTTGTACCATTGTTTGGTGATGAAAACGCTGTTCCAGCACCACCAGAACCAACGGTGACTGTATACGTTGTTCCTATCGTTAGTGTTGCTGAAGTACCAGTTAATAACCCGCCAGCACCCCCCGCACCTCCGCCATTAGCACCGCCTGACGCCCCCCCACCACCAGCGACAACAAGATAGTTAAGTGTATATGGCGCTATAGCGCCTTTCACCAAAAACATTTGAAGTATCCCAGACATTAGGTCAACCCCGATCCAGAAATGATCCACGTTGTTGATGTCATTTTAAGTGCCGTCGCTGTGCCATATTGCGCCAATGTTCTACTACCAGTCGTTCCAGTCCCGCCTAAGTACATTGTATCTGTGGTAATGGCAATCGTCATTGCATTTGCAGACATATTTACGAACGTAACCGCAGTGCCAATCGGGAACGCAACTGAGCCATTAGCCGGGATTGTCATCGTCGTAGCCGCCTGAGCAGCAGCCATATAAATATGCTTTCCGGAATCTGCCAATACTAAAGTGTATGCAGTTGTTTGTGCGTTTTGCGGAATGTTTAAATATCCAACACTTGCAGACGCTGAAGGGAACGTCATTGTTGTTGAATCTGTACCAGCTAAAGTAATGCTGTTACTAGAAGTTAAAGTCTTGCCATCAGCAATAGTTAAGGTTGATCCTGTGGCTGGCGCAGTTAAAGTAACCTTGTTAACCGTAGTGACTGAAGCTACACCTAAAGTTGGTGTTACTAAAGTAGGACTTGTCGCAAAAACTGCTGACCCAGAACCAGTCTCATCCGTCAAAGCACTCGCAAGATTTGCACTCGATGGCGTTGCTAAGAAAGTAGCTACGTTAGTTCCTAAGCCGCTTGTGTAAAAAACAGTACCGCCCGTACCAAATGCAACAGAACTTGCATCCGTACCAGTAAAAGTAAGCGTGTTACTAGCAGTTAATGTCTTTCCGTCCGCAATCGTTAGTGTTGAGCCCGTAGCAGGAGCAGTCAGAGTGACTTTATTAATCGTAGTAGCTGATGCAATACCAAGCGTAGGCGTTACAAGCGTAGGAGAGGTAGCAAAAACAGCAGAACCTGATCCTGTTTCGTCCGTAAGAGCAGAAGCTAAATTAGCTGATGATGGCGTTGCTAGAAATGTTGCTACATTCGTTCCAAGACCAGATATGCCAGTGCTAATCGGCAAGCCAGTACAAGAAGTTAGTGTTCCGCTCTGTGGGGTTCCAAGGATAGGAGTTACAAGAGTTGGACTAGTCGCAAGCGCTAAGACAGTGCCAGAACCAGTTGTTGTGTAGCTAGTCCCCCATGCAGTACCCGTAGAGTTTGCAATACCTGCACCGGGGTAAACCTGAGCCGCCGCAGTGGCAGTTAAAGTACCCGTAGTTAGATTCAGACCAGAACCAACCGTTACATTTGAGAACCCGCCCGACCCGTTATTAGCTAGTAGCTGAGCATTAGTCCCCGTTGTAGCCGCCGCATAGTCAGTCCCGGCAACCGCAATTGATAATGCGCCAGTTGTTGTTGTTGACTTTAAAAGACCAGTTGTAAGAGCAGACGTACCAGCAGAATAATCAGTTCCAGACGTAGCAGCAGTAAACGCGCTAGTTCCGTTGCCTTTTACTATTCCAGTTAGCGTGGTTGCGCCAGTACCACCGCGATTAACAGCAACAGTTGATCCGTTCCAAGTTCCACCCGTAAAAGAGCCTGGATAGTTTAACGTATTTGTAGTCCAGCTTACATTGGCCGGAATTTGAAAATGATAATCCCAGGTTCCTGCTGCACTACTGTTGTCTTGAAGAATTAGTTCAACATAGCCACCAGATCCAACACCACCAGAAATAAGTGAACTTCCAGAGTTGTTATTAAGCGTTATAACTCCGCTGCTTTGATTGTTGTTAAACGTATAAACCGCGCCAACAGGAAGCGTAGTTGCATTTGGTAATTGGAATGTTTGACCGCTAGATCCTGTTACAGACCAGTCAAAGACAGATGCAGCCGTTAAAGTTGTCGTTGTTCCACTAGAAGCAAGTACAGTGTATCCGACAAAAATGTTATTTGTACTGATGTTTACATTAGCATCGCGCAAGACAACAGAAGTTGCACCAGACGTTCCATAGGATGTACCCCAGGCTGATCCTGTGCTGTTTGGAATACCAGCACCAGGATAGGTCATTCCACCGCCGCCAGTTGCGCTTAATGTGCCAGAAGCAAATGTAAGATTTGAGCCAATAGTTACGTTGCTGAATCCACCAGATCCGTTACCGTATAGGATAGAACTGCCGGATGTTGCTGCCGCATAGTCAGTCCCCGCGGTTGCAGCACTAATTGCCGTGCCATTGCCTTTTAGCAATCCAGTGATAGTCGTAGATAGCGTAATTGCTGGAGTGCTTGAAGCGTTTGCTACCGTACCAGCAAGACCATTAGCACTGACTACAGAAACGGTTGTTACAGATCCACCGCTAGAGGTTGACGCTAAAGTTCCAGCAGAGAATGACAATCCAGTGCCTACGGTTACACTGCTAAAACCGCCAGATCCATTGGCATAAAGAATAGATGATCCAGTAGTTGCAGGAGCATAACTGAGCGCAGGAATATCACTAGAAACTAATGATCTAAACGTAGGAACAGCAGCAGATCCCGTAGTAGGACCAGCAAAAACATAGTTAGCAGTCTGAGTTGCAAGCGCTCCAGTTAAAGTTCCAGTTGTTGTTACTGGAGAATTTGTGACATTAAATATGTTTGGAAGAGACAGACCAACGCTAGTGACCGTACCAGATCCACCGCCACCACCCGTTGCTGATAGAGTGCCAGATGAGAACGTAAGACCAGAACCGATAGTGACTCCAGAAAAACCACCAGAACCATTGCCAGAGAGAATGCTTGTGCCTGACGTTGCTGGAGCGTAATTGACGCCAGCAGTAGCAGCAGAAACTACGCCAGATGTTGATAGAAGTAGGCCATTTAAACCAACATTTAACGTAGTTGAACCATTAACCGTTAGCGTAGTGAAACGCCCAGAATTAGCCGAACTAGAGCCGATTGGCGGTGGAGAAGCTAGATAATTACTGAATCCAGCGCCAGATATAGTGTTTGCTACATTTAAAGTAGTGAAATTAGCTGATCCTGGGGTTGTTGAACCAATTGGCCCAGGCGCTAACAGTGTTGCATTAACAATTTGACTTGGCGTAGCCTTAGTGGTTACACCAGCAGAGACTAATGGCAGAACATCAGACCCTGGCGTTACTGATGTGTTAGCCGGTAAAGCCGTGATCTTAATATTTGCCATGTTTTTTCCTGAGTTTCGTTAATTACTCTTCAATCTTAGGTCTGCGGCCTCTTTTCGGCGCTTCCTCGATGATTTTACCTTCAATCCCTAGTACATTCACGTACCATTCTGCGCTGGTTAGCCAACCATCCGCATGTAAAACCTTTAAATCGGCTTCATCAAGAGCAATTCTACAATTATCGTAGGTTTCTTTATGAACCGAGCATGGAAAGTCCATTGTTTACTCCAAAAGATAAGAAAAAAGGGGGCCGAAACCCCCTTATTTCAGTTTTGCTTACGGGTTAGACCCTGCAACAATGCCGTAGTTGTTAAAGTTCGTTACGCCAAAGTCAGTGTAGACAGGGTAAGAACGTACAACATTGACAAGATAAGTGTCCGCAGCTGGAGTGAGAGAGCCAGCAGTAGGATTAACATATCGAATTGCAATGGTATTCGCAGCAGATACGCGAGCACTAGCGATTGCAGTTGCATTGCCAGTAGACGCAGTGGTTGAAACACCAACCCAATCGCCGACCGCTACGCCAGAAAGCGTAAAGGTCTGTTCAGCAGAGGTTGCCGCGCCAACACTTGCAGGAGTAACCGCAAGAGAGACAATGGCAGACCCGCGCTGAATGCTAGGTTGAACAATATTTGGACCTGGATTAGACATAATAATCTCCTATTAACCAGTGACGCGAACGGCAAGTTCTGGATAAACCGTTGACCAGCCATACAGAACGTCCAAACGACAAGGCAACTGGTCAGAGTTAATATCGTACTGGCGAACCAGACGAATAGAAACGCCATCAGCAGATGCACGACCGGCCATATCTACACCTTGTGGAAGGAGAAGATCAGCAGTACCGAACGCGAAAGCATCACGATGGAATGCAATAGCGTTAGGATAGCTTGCGCCGTTAGAGCCAGAGATAACACTAGCATTACCGCTTGGAATAGAGCCGGTAGTGCTGGTTACGTTCTGGAACTGACCAGAGAACACTGGGTTAGGGAACACAGAAATGCTCTGTGAAGAACCCGTTCCAGTTACAGCGCTGGTGATAACAAAGTTACGCAGTGAGCCAGTAGACTGACGATTCTGTGGGTTAACTGCATATACACCAGGAATGGTGAATACAGTACCAGCAGTCAGAGTCTTGCCATTGCTGACAGTTGCAGACAGTGCGAACGTGGTCTGTGCATTGGTCTGAACTGAACCGCCAGCCTGTGCTGCTACGGCCATCGTGTCAGTGCCAACTACAAACGTACCAGAAGTGAAGTTGCCTACGTTCTGATCCATTGCAAAGTTAAAGCCCAGGGTAGAGTCACCAAGAGCGCCTTTCTTGAAGATGCTAGAGATGGTTCCAGATGGGTTAAACAGATTGGTCAGACCAGAGACGATACCTACTTCGACCGTAGGATCAACAACGAAGTGACGCTCTTCATCAACTGGAGCGGCTTCCTGGTTAAGACGAGCACGAGCACCAAGGATTGCAGCCGTAGACTGTGCCTGAGTAGGAGTGCCAGTAAGCTGACCTGGAGTGCCAACAAGGTTGTAAATGTTGTAGAACTGCTGAAGACCATCATAGTCGATCTTGTTAGCAACTGCTGCAACAGCAGGTTTAATGAAACGATCAGAGAAATCACTGATGTTCATTGAAAGATCCTGCGTGGTAAACGCCATGTCCACACCGAACTGGGTTCCCAGGGTCAGAGGAACATACGTTTCAACAGCAGATTCAATCTGAAGTGCTGGACCAGTACGGCCAACATATCTTGGTGGTTTACGCAGATTGATCGTAGTACCGATCTTTGCGCCTTCGATAGCAAACTTATCGTCATACTGACGAGATACTGCACGCGTGAAAACCAACTGGTTCGTAAGAATACGAAGAGCTTCGTTGGTGATCATGCTAATAGTAAGCAATTGATTGCTCATAGCATTTACTCCAAATAGAGAAAGGAAAAGGTTTTATGCCCATTCAGTTTCTCAGATAGGAGCCGATCCCTCGAATAATCTGATTTGCCGCAATAACGCACAGGGCCATGCTACGTTACTGGTAAGGTCAATTGTATCACAAATAAATAAATGTCAAGCATAAAAAAAGCCAGAGTGTTTTAAGTTCTGGCAAGAGAGGAGTATGAAAAGTGCTATCTCTAGCACCAAATACCTATATCATATTATCGCCTCATCATTGCTTGTTTTTTAGCTAGATCTTCAGCGTTTCTAGCGGCGATATATTCAACAGTTGTCATCTCAGCATAGTTCTTAACGTTCCTTGGAACTCCTCCAGCAGCACCATTGAGTGGCTTGATCGGAGTTGGAGCGTTAGACTTAGCCCTTGGAGCGCGGTTAATGATTTCCGCTAACTTCATGCCAGCAGCGATAGGATTGTCAAGCCCAGCAATTTCATACGCGACATCTAGATTGCGGCCAAGCATATAGGCAATCTCTGGACCATTATCTAAGCCCAGTAGAGCTTGTCGGATAGTAGGATTCTGCGCTAATCTTGGATCTGATATGATGCCTTCGATGACAGTATCGTAATCAGCAAACTTGGCTCTTGCCGCTGCTTACGCTATTT
>Ga0209499_1000647_pt1 | contig 25392 bp, 18 predicted proteins | sample C_130208_EF_Meta_FD_187306 | JGI IMG/M metagenome (GOLD analysis project Ga0209499, IMG submission 187306) | Freshwater microbial communities from Lake Croche, Canada to study carbon cycling - C_130208_EF_MetaG (SPAdes) (version 2) | ecosystem: Environmental > Aquatic > Freshwater > Lake... | reverse complement strand
GGCAAAACCGCTGTCCAGAATTTTAAATTCCCCGTCGAAAACCCAAAGGAATAATCCGTTGATAATTAGAAAAACGGCAATCACCAAATAACCGATTGGTGATCCAAAGAAGGGTTTTATTTCTCTTACTACTATTGATTTCATTGTTTTTTTTTTAAGTTTAAGGTTTAACGTTTAAAGTTGCTCAACTTGGAACATTAAGCTTTAAACCAAAGAAACTAATTTATCCACACTCCATGCTTCGGGTTTATCGTTGAATAATTTCTTTGTAAAATCCCAAACTTCGGTAAAAAGTTCCGATTTTCTATAATTTTCCAAATCATCTTCGGTTTCCCAATAACTATACGTAAAGAAAATACATTTGTTGTTTTTGTCCTGATACAATTCTAAGAAACGGTTTCCCGGAGCATTTCGTATTCGGTCTTTCATTAATTCGAAATTTTCCAAAAAAGCAGGTATATTTTCCTCGGCGAAACTCATTTTTACTATTCGTACGAACATTTTATTTTAGATTTTTGATTTCAGATTTCAGATTTTTATATTAGTAAACTCGACAACGAGTTAAATTATTGTTTTTAGCTACAAAATGAACTTTGTTTTATAGATTCCAAAAAAAGTAAAACCAGTCAATTAATGCCTTTCTCTTTTAGTTTCTATAAATACTTCAATCAAAACTTAAATATAAAGTTGCTCAACATCTGAAATGCTTCGCCAGTTAGAGCAAAGCTCTCGGGTCAAAAATCGTTAATCTTCAATCTTAAATCATTTGATTCAATTTTAAATCAATCAAACTTTATCGTTATTGCATCTCTATAATTCAGTCCAAGCAAACTACTAGCTGATCCCACTTTTGATGGATTGCTTCTGAAAATAGCAATTTCAAGAAAGCCAGTTTCGTTGAAAATAGCTAATTTTTCACCTTCATAATACTTGATTGGATATTTATCAGAACTTGCAATCGCCGAATAATTAGGTAAAATAGTTTTTATGTTTTTGGTCCGCATGACAATTTCATAAGGCCTGCTTTTGGCCACTTCTAAGAACTGTTTTTTTGTAATATTGGTAACCACATTTCCAAAATGGTCAATATAAACTACGTAGCCTTTCAAGGAATTTCCATCATCGGCAGCAACAGCTTGCAAATCGGTTACTTGTTTGATTGTTTTTATTTCTTTGCCAATAACGTTTAATAAACCGCCTTTTGCAATATGACAGGCCACTTTTACAAAAACATCAAGACCCGTTGCATCACTTGGTAAACGATCATGAATCGTAATAGTAACTATTTTTTGGGCTACAATTTTTTGCGAAAGCATACTCAAAATGCCATTATCAGCGGCAATAAAATAATGATCGTTCCATTGCATTACAATATGCTGGTTTTCCTTATTCAATTCCATATCTACGCCAATGAGATGCACGGTTCCTTTTGGAAAACTAGAATAAGCAGCTCCCAGAATGTAACTGGCTTCCACTGTGTTGAATGGATCAATGTAATGCGAAATATCGATAATGGGAGCTTCGGGATATTCCGATAAAATTTTCCCTTTCAACGCACCAACAAAGTGGTCTTTCAAGCCGTAATCGGTAGTAAGGGTAATTATTGACATAAAATTGTTTATAAATAAAACGAAAACAGAACCTAAAACTCATTAAATTTGAGAGATGCAAAGCTAATAATTATCAACGATTATTTAACACTTAAAACTACACCATTTGAACGAAAGAATCATCGAGCTCATAGACATCGCTCCAAAAGATTTTTGGGGCGCTCAAGACACTCATCTTGAAACGATTAAAAAGTACTATCCCAAATTGAAAATTGTAGCTCGTGGTACCACCCTGAAGGCCTTTGGAGAAAAAGAAGTCCTGGATGAATTTGAAAATCGATTCAACCGTTTGATGCTTCATTTTACCAGATACAATACAATTGATGACAATGTTATCGAACGCGTTATTCTTAGTGGAAGTCAGGAGGATAAAAAGGTTTTTGACCATGACAAAATATTGGTGCATGGGGTTGGCGGAAAAATCATCAAAGCCATGACGCCAAATCAGCAATTGTTGGTGGATTCTATGAACAAAAATGATATGGTTTTTGCCGTAGGTCCCGCTGGAACAGGAAAAACCTATACCGGTGTTGCCATGGCGGTAAAAGCCTTGAAAGAAAAACAAGTCAAGCGAATTATTTTAACGCGTCCTGCAGTAGAAGCAGGGGAGAATCTGGGTTTTCTTCCTGGTGATATGAAAGAAAAACTAGATCCTTATATGCAACCTTTATATGATGCCTTGCGGGATATGTTGCCCAACGAAAAATTGGAGGATTATATTCTGAAAGGAATTATCCAGATTGCCCCTTTGGCATTCATGCGAGGACGAACTTTGGATAATGCTTTTGTAATTCTGGATGAAGCCCAAAACACGACGCATTCTCAAATGAAAATGTTTTTAACTCGTATGGGAAAAAGTGCCAAGTTCATGATTACCGGCGATCCAGGCCAAGTCGATTTGCCACGCCGAACTATTTCGGGTCTTAAAGAAGCCATTTTGGTTTTGAAAGACCTGGAAGGAATTGGAATCGTATATCTTGATGATAAAGATATTGTGCGTCACCGATTGGTCAAAAAAGTAATCGACGCCTACAAACAAATCGAGAATAACGATTAATAGTCAATATGGAACCTTATAGTATAGCAGCCGTAATTTAGGCTGCTTTTTTTTATATCTAAAACCTTCGCATCGTGCCCGTCATTGCGAGTGGAACGAAGTGGAGCGCGGCAATCTGTTGACAGTGACTGCAAACGACATGAGATTGCTTTCTGTTTTTGCGAGGAACGCGGCAACCCCAATGACAGGCTAGGGGTGTGTTTTCTTTGTCCACATATTTTACAAATTAGTTTGTGAAAGGCAAAAGAATTGAAGTTGAAACAATTAATTCAAATTCGTAACGGATTCTACTATTTTTTTATATTGCCTAATTATGTAAGTTTATTACAAATGTATTGGTGTATTTTTAACATATAAGTTTATTTTTCGCTTTAAATTCCATTTTATAAATTTTATACAGTACCTTTGTAATCATAATTTTAAGGTTTTTAATGTGAATTAATTTTATTTTACATTATCTCTTTTAAAAATATTTTTACCCCCGCATTAATACAAGTATCCTTACTCCCCCCTCTAGCGATATTTATAATTATTTTATGTGATTTTTTCATTTTAATCTCTACAAGTTAATTTTATTGCTGCTTTTAAAATAGCAGGAATAGGTTTACAATTAATTAAATAATTAATTAAATAATTGATTAAAATTTAAATAGTAATTCCATAAAATAAAGAGGTTATGAAAGTACATAATGCCGTAATCGTAAAAGAAGAACTTATCAACATTGCTGCTTTAACAAAATTAGTGAACAATTATTGTTCTACTTATATTATTGAAGAAGAAAGTTTGCCTATCGAAAGTCTTTTGATTGAAATTAACATTATCAAACCCGAGGTTATTTCTGTAGATCTTAAGCCATTAATTATGGCAGAAGTAATTCTTGCGGTAAGTAAGATTGTAAAAACAATTGAAAAAGAGGATTTTATTGACCTTAATATATCTTCTGAGATTGATCATTTAAATTTTAATAGTAAATTAAGTGGTTTTGTCGCTATTTCATCTATGGATGAAATTAGCTTTTTAAAGATGGAAGATATTATGTTTTGCAAAGCAGATGGTAGATATACTAGATTCTACCTGGCCAACGGAACTTCTTGTATTTCTTCCAGAAATCTTGGCGATTATGAAGACCGCGTTTTAGATGATAGCTGTTTTTTTAGGATTCATCATTCCTATATTATAAATATGCGTTTTGTTGCCAGAATCAACAAAAGATCAGGAATTACCTGTGAAATGATAAATGGACTTTCTATTCCAATATCTAAAAGAAGACAAGATGAATTTAGTAAATTTATTGGAATTAAAATGTAATAAAAACTAATTTTCACATCATTAGTTTTTATTTTATTGTGCCTCTAATAAATCTCTTTGTTATTTAAAAAAAGATACTTTTTTATAGTGATAAATGTAATCCTCTATTTTAAACATTACTTATTTGTTGGGCTTTAATAAAATTATATGTCATTTCATTTCAGAATTTTTATTTTATACCGAGTATGAAATTATCATTAATTGGCTTGTTCAAAAAACAGAAAACCAAAAAAGTAATACATCTAACTACCGAATTTCCAAACAAAAATATATTAAAATAATCTCTAAATCTATTTAAACTTGAATTGCAATCAATTGGACTCCATGAAAAGCAGATCTAGCTAGAAAATAAATAATAATTAAAGTAATGAGTAAAAAATGAAAAAGCCTTATTTATTTATGATAATTTTTTTATTTGTATTTGGTTCTACCAATGCACAATTTGCAATAGGAAATACAGATCCTGATTCTTCCGCTATTATGGATGTTTCTGCAGCTGATAAAGGAATTTTAATACCTAGAATGACTACTTTACAAAGAAATTCTATAGGTCTTCCAGGTGTTCCCGCTCCGGGACTTCTTATTTATAATACTACCGACTTAGGGTTTAATTATTACCAATCGGGATGGAGAGATTTTTCTCCAGCTTATTATGAAGTAAATCATGTTCCATCAATACCGATTACCTCCTATTTGGATGTTGTAGTTCCAGATATGAGTTTTTCTCCAACAAAATCAGGAAATTATTTAGCTCAATTTAATGCAGAATATACATTAGTTCCTAAAGATGTAACAGGAATAGGTGTAACGGATCTCAATGCAGCTGTTGTTAAATTAACGAATTTAGGAACTGGAAGTAGTACTTTACCAGCTTATACTAGCACAACAGCTCTTGATGTAGCATTTTCAAATCAAACCTATTCGCCGGGTGTTTATAGTATTGCTGGTGCACCTTCACTTTCGGGTATTATAACATTAGATGCTAATAATCAAGTGGATAAACTTTTTGTTTTTAAAATATCAGGTGCTTTTAATGTAGGAGTAGGAGCTGCTTTTGAAGTGAAATTAATTAATGGTGCTTTAGCTTCTAATGTTTTTTGGATTTCAGGAGGTGCTGTATCCTTAGGGGCAAATATAATAATGAAAGGAAATGTAATTGCCAATAATGTGGCGATTTCAGCATCAACGGGTGATCTAGAGGGTAGATTGTTTTCTACTGCAGGAGCTCTTAGTTTTGGACCTGGAACTGCAAAAGTACCAATAGGAAGTTCCTTAATTGACTTTGGAATATTGAATTCTTTTGTCTTTTTTACATCTACTGGAGCCATAGCTAATGCAGGACTTTCTGATGTTACAGGAGATATTGGATCTAACCTTGGGGTTATTTCAGGTTTTGGAAATGCAAATGTTAGTGGTATTATTTGTTTACCAGGAAATCAGATAGCTACCGCAAATTTTAGTCTTTATCAAAATGGAGTTCAAATTCAAAGTTCTTTAAGAACAAGAACATCGAACAAAAATACGATAGATATTAGTTTGCAATCAGTAGCAACAACGCTTTTATCAGGACAGCCAATTGATGTACGAGGTAAAGTTAAACTAGGATCTCTTACATTAAAAAACAGTAGATTCTCCATTTTAAAACTTTGATAAGTTGGTTTTAAGTAAGTCGAAAGTTTTAATGTCGTAAAGTCAAAAGTCTTGAAATAGTTAAAAAACTATATAGAATCAGCCAATTAGATTGAATTACATATTTTAAATACGACACCTTATTATACTTACTAATTATACTAACATTAAGGAATTAAAGAACCGATTTATTAAATAAAAAAGTAAAATTATAATGAAAAAAAAGAACAAAATTATAGCTGTTTTTTTTCTAATTCTTTATGGAAATATAAATGCACAAGTTGGAATTGGAACTTCAAATCCTGCTCCTTCTTCTATTTTGGATGTAAGTGCAGTTGATAAAGGAATCCTTATTCCACGTATGAATTCTGAGGTAAGAGATGGTATAACTACTCCCGCTCCTGGACTACTTATTTATAACACTACCGATTTAGGATTTAATTATTACCAATCGGGATGGAAAGATTTTTCTCCAGCTTATTATGAGGTAAATTCCACTTCGCCAATAAATATTAGTTCCCTTTCGGATACTGCTATGCCAGGGTTGAGTTTTTCTCCCAAAGCAGGTAATTATTTAGCTCAATTTAATGCTCAATATACTTTTTATTCCTCCATAACAGTCTTAGCGGTAGAAGCTCTAAATGCCAGTATTATTACATTAATGAATTTAGGAACTGATAAAAGTTCTTTGCCAGCTTATACAATTCCAATTACTCATCCTTCTTCAAGTTTATTAAATGAGACTTTATTATCTGGAGTTTATGATCTTACTGGTCCAGGAACCGCTGATGGTATTATAACTTTAGATGCTCAGGGTGATTCCACTAAACTTTTTGTTATTAAAATAGGGTCTTCCTTTAATTTAGGGGCTGGTACTGAAATTAGATTAGCTGGTGACGCTAAGGCATCTAATGTATTTTGGATTGCAGGAGCAGCAGTTGGCTTAGGCGCATCGACGAAAATGAAAGGAACTATTATATCTATGGGTGCAGCACTATCAATTGGAGCTAGTTGCAGTATTGAAGGAAGTATTTTCACCACTGCTGGAGCTATTTCTTTAAATCAAAATACACTAGTGAAAACACCTTTAGGAGTAATAGACTTAGGCATATTGAATTCTTTTGCCATTTTTACCTCAGCTGGAGATATTGCTAATACGTCAGTTTCACATATTACTGGGGATATTGGAACTAATTACGGAGCAATTACAACTTTTGGAAATATAACAGGAAATGCAAACGGTACGGTTGTTGGAACCCTTTATTTTCCAGGAAGTCAAATAGCTACTGCTACTTTTAGTATATTTCAAAATGGGGTTCAAATTCCTAATTCAGTCAGAATAAGAAAATCTGATGTAGATACCGTTGATATTCGTCTTCAAACAATAGCTGCCGTTGAAGCTGGGAAAGATATAGAAGTGCGATGTAAACTTAATAGTGGAGTTATACAACTAAAAAACAGGAACTTTTTAATTGTAAATATTAAATAAGTCGATTTTTATTTAAATAATAACAGGTAAAAAAGTAAATACATATGTCGAAAGTTTTAATGTCCTAAAGTCAAAAGTCTCGATACAGTATAAAAATATTTAAAATCAAAAAATAAAAAAATGAAACATAAGTAATTAGAAAGATAGAGTGTCGCAATATCAAAATACGATAAGAATTATTTAAAGAGTTTTTGCCTCAGATTTGAAGGATTAAAAAGATTTTTAAGCTAGGTGCGAATTCATCTGTGATAATCTTTGGATTCTGTGGCAAAGAATTTAGTACTTTATTAAAATGCGACATTAAATTTTAGCTATTACTTATTAAACAGTAAAATAAAATAGTTTAATGAAAAAATATTGCGAAATTTTATATATTTTTTTTCTGATTCTATCAGGAAATTTAAATGCACAGGTGGGTATAGGAAATACTGATCCAGACGCTTCTTCGATTTTGGATATTACTGCAGAAGACAAAGGAATCCTTATTCCACGAATGACTTCTGTAGTAAGAGATGGAATAGTTACTCCCGCTTCAGGACTTCTTATTTATAACACTACTGATTTGGGGTTTAATTATTATGAATCGGGCTGGAAAACTTTTTCTCCAGCCTATTATGAAGTTAACGCAATTTTACCAGCCACGATTATCTCCAATTTGGATGTTGTTATTCTAGGTATGAGTATTTCTCCGAAGGCAGGTAATTATTTAGCTCAATTTAATGCTCAATACGAAATATTTCCAATTGCTATAACAGCTCAAGCAAAAACAAATCTATTAACTGTTTTGGACACCTTTGATAAAATAGGAACAGCAAGTAGTACTGTAGCGGGGTATACAACTACAGCTGCTCATGCTTTAATATTTTCTGACACTGAAGTCGTGGGGCCAGGAATATACCAAATTGCTGGTGCGGGTTCTATTACTGGAACTATAACATTGGATGGTCAAGATAATCCAGATGCTTTGTTTGTTTTTAATATTAATGGTGCTTTTGATACAGGCGCTGGAGCTGTAGTCAAATTGACTCGTGGAGCCAAGGCGTCTAATGTATTTTGGATTCCAGTTGGTGCAGTAGGCTTGGGAGCAGGGACAATAATGAAAGGAACTATGATTTCTAAGGGTTCTGCAATAGGAATCGGAGCCGATTGCATTATCGATGGAAGAATGTTTACCACTGCAGGAGCTATAGGCATTGGACCAGGAACAGCAAAAATACCTGTTGATCCAAGCTTAGTTGATCTAGGAATTTTGAATTCTTTTGTCATGTTTACCTCTATTGGAGGTATAGGTAATACGGGAGTTTCTACTATTACTGGAGATATTGGAACTAATAATGGTTCAATTACAACTTTTGGAAGTAATCCAGCAAATGTAAACGGTACAGTTAATGGTAAATTTTTTTATCCAGGAGATGTAAATACAATAGCTACTTTTAGTATCTATCAAAATGGCATTCAAATTCCTAGTACAATTAAAACTAGAATTCCCTCATTAAATACCGTAGATATTAGTATGCAAACACTTGTAACCATCGAAGCAACAAAGACAATTGAAGTGCGATCTAATGTTGATTTTGGATCTATGGTATTTACAAACAGATCGCTTTCTATTATTAAGGTTAAATAAATCGAATTATAATTAGGGTACTAACTAAGTCGAAAGTTTTAATGTCGTAAAACAAAAGTCTCGAAATAGTTAAAAAACTATATAGAATCACCCAATGACATTGAATTACATATTTTAAAATACGACGCTTTATTACGCGTACTATTTATACTTAAATTAAGGAATTAATGAGACTATTTATTAAAAAAAAATAAAATTAAAATGAAAAATTATCCCCAAAATATATCTATTTTTTTTCTGACTCTTTCAGGAATTATAAATGCTCAAGTTGGGATTGGAAATTCAAATCCTGATGCTTCTTCAATATTGGAAATGACTTCCACCACGCAAGGATTGCTTATTCCTCGTATGACTAGCTCAGAAAGAGATTTAATTGCAAACCCTGCTCAAGGACTTTTAATTTACAATACAACTATTTCTAATTTTAATTATTATGATGCTCCTTGGAAAGAATACTCTAAAGATAATAATTCTAATTCTTATTCTTATTCTTATTCTAATCCCGATAACGCAGTTACTACAGTATTAACAGGGGATACGAATATTCCAGAAATGACATTTACCCCTTCATCAGCAGGGACTTATGAAGTGTCTTTTAATTGTTCATTTAAAAACTCACTTTTACCGAATTACGTTTATCCAGGAACAATTCCAAGTGCTTTAGGTTCTGAAGCTAACTCTGATTTAACAGCATTAATAACATCATTAAATGCCGTTACAGTAACTAATAATACTCATGATCCAGTTTTTGGTTCGGCTGTTGGAGAAACGCTCACTGCAGGTGTATATTATATAGATGGTGCAGCCTCAGTTGCTGGAAAATTAACGTTTGATGGTGGTGAAAATGATTTTTTTATTATTAAAATTAATGGAGCCTTAACAGTTGGAGCCATAACTCAAATGTTTTTAACTGGAGGAGTAAAGGCTGAAAATATTATGTGGCTTGTCAATGGAGCTGTAGCTGTTGCTGCAACTTCTATTATAAAAGGGAATGTAATAGTTAATGGAACTGGAGCTATTGCCTTTGCTGCTGGAGGGAATCTTGAAGGAAGGCTTTTGACAACTTCTGGAGCAATAAATTTTGGACCAGCAGTTGCTACAGTGCCAACAGGTACATCTTTATTTACTTTTGGAAGATTAGCTAGTTTTGTGTTATTTACAGCTTCTGGAGGTGTTTTAAACACTAGTACTTCAACTATAACAGGAGATGTAGGGACTCTTTTAGGTGCTTTTACTGGATTTGAAGTCGCAAACTTCAAAGGGGCTTATGTTACATCGACTACATATACTTCTGCAATTCCACTATTAACTTACTTACCTAATTCAAATACTAATTTAACTTATTTTAGCATTTATAAAGACGGGATATTGATTCCCAGTTTTACTAAAATAGTAACTAGTTTAGGGGAGTTTCAAAACGCTTCTTTGCAGGTTATTTTAACACTTGAGGTAAATAAGTCAATTGATATTAGATGGAGAACAACTACAGAAAAAATAGTGATGGAAAATAGTTCACTACTATTTAGAAGATTACAATAAAATTAAAAATAATTAAAATGGATACCCGCCAGATGTTTAGAAATGGTTTTAAATACTAACAAATGAAAAAAATAAGCTGCTTTTTATTATTTGCAATTTTTTTATTGCCACAATTCATTTGTGCGCAAGTAGGTATTGGTACAATAGATTTACTCCCATCTGCACTTATGGAATTAAATTCAAATAGCCAGGGATTGCTTATCCCAAGAATGACTAGCATAGAAAGAGATTTAATTGCAAATCCTGCTAATGGGCTATTAATTTATAATACAAATACATCGAACTTAAGTTTTTTTGATAAAAATTGGATAGATTTTTCTTCATTTGTCAAAAATTATAATTTTAATTCAAGTACACCTGTTTTAACATCCCCAACAAATACCACTGTTGTGGAGGGTACCTCGACAACTCTTTCTTTTTCTGGGAAATATAAAATTACCTTTAATAGTTCCTTTAGAAATGCGCCTGTAATTAGAGAATCTTATTCAACTGGTCAATTAAATCTTTCTTTAATAGCACTTTACGCTAGATTAAAAGCAATCCCTACTACCGTATTAAATCACGGGCAAGTTTTTGGAAGCGGTGAGACTTTATATCCAGGAGTTTATGAACTGACAGGAGCTGTATCTACTTCAGGGGTAATCAATTTTGATGGAAACGGATCTGAAAATTCTCTTTTCGTTATTAAGTTGGCAGCCGCTTTCACATCAGGTGCAGGAACGACAATGGTTTTGAAAAATGGAGCAAAAGCGAGTAATATTTTTTGGTTAGTTGAAAATGCTTCTGCATTGGTGGCAGGAACTGTACTAAAAGGTACCCTAATAACTAATAACGGTGCCAATACAATGGCTGCAGGAGGGAATGTCGAAGGGAGGCTTTTCTCAATAATAGGTGCTGTTGGTTTCAGTACAGGAACTGCAATTGTTCCGACTGGGAATTCTTCAATTGATTTAGGGGATTTGTCCTATTTTGTTTTTTTTAGTGGTAATGGTGCTGTTTCAAATGCAGCAACATCTAATATTACTGGAGATATTGGAACAAATGCTGGAACTATAACAGGCCTTACTTTACCAACTGTTTTTAAAGGTTATATTTTAAATGAGGGATTGAGCACCAATAGGATTGAATTTCCTAATATTAAGACAGCAATAGGTACTTTTGGTATTTATCAGAACAATGAGTTAATTCGATTTTCAGAGAAAAAGATAACAAGTAGCGCAAATTATAACGATGTATCATTACAAGCTATTACAACTATTTTACCTAATCAAACAATAGATGTTAGGTGGAAGACAGATTCCGAAACACTAAGAATGGAAAATAAAAATTTAACTTGGATCAAATTAGAATAAATTGTAAATCAGTATAAATGAAAAATATAAATAAGTTTTTATGGTTTTTACTAATAGTTAATTGGCAGGTTTTATTTGCTCAAGTAGGTATTGGTACAATAGATCCAAATTCATCATCAATTTTGGAATTAAATTCAAATAGCAAAGGATTCCTTATTCCCAGAATGAATAGTGTAAATAGAAATAACATTTCAAATCCTGCAACGGGTCTTTTAATTTACAATACAGACACATCAAGTTTTAATTATTATGAAAGTATTGAAAGTGGTTGGAAAGTTTTTGGAAATAATATAAAGAGTTATACTATCAGTGACATGGCTATTATTGGGACAAATTCTAGTGTTGATGTTCCGGTTCCTGATATGAGTATTTCGCCCGAACCAGGAAAATATTTGTTGTCTTTTGATAGTGAATACTTAAATAATTATATGACTTATGTTGGGGCTAATACAACTACTCTTAAACAAGATTTTCTTTCTGCTTATACTATACTTAAAGCCATGGAAACCAATGTTTTTTCACGCACTGCTTTTGGAAATGGAGAAATTATTTTTAGTGGTAGATATTCAGTAAACAATTCTATTACAATTTCAGGTTCACTTATCCTTGATGCAAAAGGGAATCCAAATGCATTATTTGTTTTTAAGTCTAGTGGAGCTATAAATGTGAGCAATAATGCTACAATTAGTTTACTAAATGGTGCACTTCCTGAAAATATATTTTGGATATCTGAAAGTGGTATAACAGTTGGAACAGATGCAACCCTGAAAGGAAATTTCATGGCTGATACTGACATTACTATTGGTAACTCATCAAGTTTAGTTGGAAAAGTACTTAGCAATTCGGGCGCAATAACTTTAGGGTCATCGGGCATCTATACAAGTCCATCAAAAGAATCTTCAATAATAAACTTAGGCGCATTATCAACATTTGCTGCTTTTTCTGGATCTGGACTAATCGATATGGGGGTGTCAACTTATACTGGCAATATAGCATCAGGATCATTTAATATAACTAGCCCAGTTGGAGCTTCAGTAAACGGCACTATTTTTCCATCAGGGATTACCCCTTCGATTAATTCGGGTTATGTAGAAACAGATAGTCTAGCCACTTTTAGTATTTATCAAGGGGAATCCTTGATACCTAATTCCGTAAAAAAATTAAGATGCAATTCAAATAGATCAAATTGCTCTCTGCAAACAATAGTAGATGTTGTTTCAGGACAAGCTATTCATATTAAGCGGAAAATTAGTTCGGGTTACTTAGCGTTAGGAAATAGAACAGTAACACTTACTAGTGTAAAATAAAATTAATTCAGATTATTATGAAACATTGTTGTCCGCTAAAAAAATATGTAGTCCCTAATGGATAAAATTCAACTTCATAAGTAGTAAGTGAAATAAAGTGTTGTATTTTAAAATATGAAATTTATTGTAATTTGCTAATTTTAAATATTTTTACTCTTTTGAGACTTTTGACTGCACAACATTAAAACTTTCGACTTACATAACTCTTATTTATTATTTGAATCTAAGGTTGAATTTATAAAAAGAAATGAAAAAAATGAAACATATACTTATAATTATAGTATTACTATTTACACAAAAAAACTATGCGCAAGTTGGGATTGGTAACCTTTCTCCTAATGACTCTTCCATTTTAGATTTAACATCTGATGATAAAGGACTTCTAATACCAAGAATGACAACCATTCAACGGAATTCGATTGCTGTACCAGCACTAAGTCTTATGATTTTTAATACAGATGAAGGAGTTTTTAATTATTATAATGGTGCAATTCTTGGATGGCAAGATTTTTTTTCTGGATACAATTCTGTTTCGGCAATAGAAGGGGTAACTAGAACTCCATCTGCTACTGCAATTGCAATACCTGATATGAACGTTATTTCTTCTGCTAGTGGTACTTATTCAGTAGCTTTTAATAGTCAATATAATAACATACCTATAACTACTTTTATTCCTTTTGTCGAAGCTTTTTTGGGAACCCCACAAGCAAAAATTGATTTACTGGCTGCCTATACTGAATTGACAAATAAAACAACTACGATGGCATCTATTGCTGCCGCAATGGGAGGAGGCCAAACACTTACTCCAGGAGTTTATTCGTTTGGTGGTGCAGCTTCAATCACAGGAACTTTAATTTTAGATGCTCAGGGTGATTCAACTAAACCTTTTATTTTTAAAATAGGAGGTGCTTTTGCTTGTGGAGCTTCTACTGTTATTAACTTACAAGGGGGGGCAAAAGCGAGTAATGTATTTTGGGTAACAGAAGGTGCTCCAAGTATTGGTCAGGATTCCACTTTTAAAGGTACTATAATTGCTCATGCGGGAGCCGCGGCAATCTCTGGGAACACAACATTTGAAGGAAGATTATTAACTTTGGTTGGAGCAGTTACTTTTGGTCCAGGAACTGCATTTATACCTAGTGGCACCTCTCCTATTAATTTAGGATCTATTGCAGGATTTGTTTTTTTTACTGGAACGGGTGATATTACAAATACGGGAACCTCCAATGTCACTGGAAATATAGGAACCAATGCTGGTTTAATTGTAGGTTTTTCAGCAGGAACAAATGCTGGGTTCGAATATACTCCAGCTTCACCTATTAGAATTGCAGGTTGTGGGTGTAATGTAATTACACCTAATAATAATACCTCATTGGCTACTTTTAGTATTTATCAAAATGGGATTTTAATACCTAGTTCTACAAAATCATTATCGTCTAGTAGCCGTATATTAAACCTTTCATTGCAAACAATAGCTACAGTTGAAGCCGGTCAGCCTATTGAAGTTAGATGGAAAACAGACTCTCAACCGATAGCATTAGGTAACAGAACATTAACGGTTATAAAAGTTCAATGATAATAATTTTATGAAATACAGCAAGTCAACAGCTAAGGATGTCGAAAGTTTTAATGTCCTAAAGTCTAAAGTCTCGATTCAGCAAAAAAATAGTTAAAATCAATATATTACATACTTTAAAATACGATACCTTATTTTACAGACTACTTATAAAAAAATAAAAAAAATGAAAAAGATACTCATAATTATACTAATACTATTTACACAAAAAAACCATGCTCAAGTAGGAATTGGTACCTTTTTACCTGATGCCTCTTCGGTTTTAGATTTAACATCTGTTAATAAAGGAATTCTAATACCAAGAATGACAACCGCTATGAGGAATTCTATTGATTCACCAGCACTAAGTCTTTTGATTTTTAATACGGATGAAGGTGAATATAATTATTATAATGGTGCAATTCTTGGATGGCAAAAAATTTCTAGAGAATATAAGTCTGTTGCAGCAATTGGTCAGATATCAACAACATCTAAAACAGATATTGCAGTAACGGATTTGATTGATAAAACTTTAGTTGCAACCGTTGCAACTGTTGCTCCTGTTACCGCAGGTTCTTATTTAGTAACTTTTAATAGTCAATATTATAATAAACCGATAGGGACTTTTTTCCCTATAGCCTCTGCTTTTTTAGGAACGGATCAATTGAAAATTGACTTACAAACTGCTTATAACACCTTGACTGGAATGACAAAAACAATAAACCCTGATATTGCTGCCTCAATAGTTGATGGACAAACAGTTTTCCCGGGTGTTTATTCCATCAGTGGTGCCGCTTCAGTTGCTGGAACTTTACATTTAGACGCTCAGGGTGATCCAACTAAACTTTTTGTTTTTAGAATAGGAGGTGCTTTTGCTTGTGGAGCTGCTACTATTATGGTTTTAGATGGTGGTGCTCAGGCTAATAATGTGTTTTGGATAGCAGAAGGAGCTTCCAGTGTTGGTGCAGGATCAACTTTTAAAGGAACTCTAATTGTAAATGCTGGTGCAGTAGCATTTGGCGCCTCTAGCACCCTTGAAGGAAGGTGTTTTACTTTAGGTGGAGCCATTACTTTTGGTCCAGCAACTGCAAATATACCTATTGGTACTCCTCCAATTAATTTAGGAACGCTTCCGAGCCTTGTTTTATTCTCCGGTCTTGGTGCTATTACAAATGCTGGAACCTCAATTATTAATGGAGATATTGGAACCGATTCGGGTGTAATTTCAGGATTTGGTACACCAACAAAATTAGGCAAAATATTTACTCCTGATTCACCAGATCAACCTGCAGGTTGTGGATGTATTGTTTACACCCCAAATAATAACCCATCTATAGCCAAATTTGGTATTTTTCAAAATGGTAATTTAATTGCTAGTTCTACAAAATCATTGTCTTGTAATGGAAGTGTTTTAGACTTGTCGTTACAAGCAATTGCTAAAGTTACAGCAGGTCAGTCTATTGACGTAAAATGGAATACAGATACAGAGGAAATAGCATTAGGAAATCGAACATTGACAATTACAAAAGTAGCAACAGGTGATTAAAAATACAGTATGGGTTGCGTAGCATTTTTATTTATTAGGGATTATTAAATTCCTATTTGTAAATCATTGGTGTCATGTAAAGCCCCAATAATCTGTTTTTTTTCTTTTTAAAAACTGCTGTTTCTTTGCGTTTTTATCTTTTCGAAAGAACAAAAATTAGATCCATTCAACAAAGGGATAAAAGAATTTATCTTTTCTCTTTCTGAAACAATAACAAAAGACTCGCAATTTGAATCCAGCATGGAATTCAATAGCAATTTAAAAAAGAAACAGAATACGATTTAAATATTAAAAATGAAAAAAATACGGATTATAATACTAGTACTAGTTACACAAACTAACTATGCTCAAGTAGGAATTGGCACTGTTTTACCTAATACCTCTTCCATTTTAGATGTAAATTCTACCGATAAAGGAATTCTAATACCAAGAATGACAACTGCTCAGAGGAATCTTATTGCTTCACCAGCACTAAGTCTTATGATTTTTAATATGGATGAAGGTGTTTTTAATTTTTATAATGGTAGTTCTCTGGGATGGCAAGAATTTGCTACTGCTACGGTCTGTAAATCTGTTTCAGCCATTGGAGAGGTAGCTACGAACTCTACAACTGACATAGCAGTAATGTCTATTGTTCCACCCTCTGCGGGTTCTTATTCCGTATTGTTTGACAGCCAATTTAGCACTACTAAAATACCTACCTATATTCCGGAAATCCCTGCGTTTTTAGGAACTGCTCAAGTAAAAACGGATTTAGAGAATGCTTATGATAAATTACATGGAATGGTAGCAACAAAACCTTTGCATGCACCTGCTATGGGTACTAATGAAATACTTACTCCCGGCGTATTTGTTTTTACTGGTGCAGCTTCAATTGCGGGAACCTTATATTTAGATGCTAATAATGATCCTAATGCCTTTTTTGTTTTTATTATTAATGGGGCTTTTGCTTGTGGTGCTTCTACTATAATTGTCTTAGAAAATGGTGCAAAAGCGAGCAATGTGTTTTGGGTAGCAGAAGGAGCTTGTAGTGTTGGGGCAGCATCAACTATGAAAGGCACTATGATTTCGCATACTGGAGCAGGAGCAATTGGCGCCAGTGGTACTTTTGAAGGAAGGCTATTAAGTATGGATGGAGCCCTTACTTTTGGTTCGGGAACCGCAATTATACCTACTACCGCAGCCCCTATTAGTTTAGTTGATTTAGGGACCGTTGCTAAATTTGTTATGTTTACTGGTGGTGGCGATGTTTCCGCTACTGAACCCGCAATTATAACTGGAGATATTGGAACCAATTCAGGTACAATTTATGGATTTTTACCAATAACTCATATTGGGAAAAAATACAACCAAATTTCACCTAATGAAGCAGCAATTCCTGGACATACTATTTACGAACCTAATTATATTCCAGCTTTAGCTTCCTTTAGTATTTATCAAAATGGCAATTTAATTCCTAGTTCTACAAAATCATTAACTTCTACGGATAGTGACTCAAGCTTATTTTTGCAAACAATCGCTACAGTTCAAGCCGGTCAGCCAATTGAAGTAAAATGGAAAACAGATTCTCAATTCATATCAATATTTAACAGAACAATGTCAATATTAAAAGTAAAGTAACGGACTGAATATCCAATTAATCAATATTAAATAAATACACAATAAAATGAAACATAATAAAAATATAATTTTGGTACTCCTTATGTTATCCTTTGGAGTTTCTTTTGCACAAGTAGGTATTGGAACTTCAACTCCAGATGCTTCAGCTATTTTAGATTTGTCTTCTACTACAAAAGGATTATTAATGCCTCGAATGGATGCTACCCAACAATTGAATTTGGTAAATCCAGCTATTGGATTAACTGTTTTTAATACTACAACGGGACAATTAGAAACCAATAAAGGAGGTTTAAATGGAACTGCTTTATGGATTGGAAGTTCTGGTGGGAATTCCTCTGGCGCTGCTTATACTAATACAACTACAGCTTCTACCGTATCAACGAATATCAATTCAAATGCCGTGATTCCTGCAATGACATCAACACCCCCAGCAGGAACGTATATGGTTTCTTTCAATGGACAATACAATGTAAACCCGGGTGTAATTTCAAGTTTTATTACAACTCCTATTGCCAAGTCGGACGCGTTATCGGCATACAACCAATTGAATGCTTTAGTGCCAACTAATACGCATGGCTTAGCTTTTGGAACTGCTGAAACGATACTTCCTGGAATTTATAGTGTTAATGGTGCAGCTACAATGGATGGCATAATAACTTTAGACGCTCAAAATGATCCAAATGCTATTTTCATTTTTAAAATAGATAATGAATTAGCTATTTCGGCACTATCGAAAATGGTATTAGTAAATGGAACAGAAGCTTGGAATGTGTTTTGGGTTACAGGTTGTGTTGCTGGGGGCGCAATAAGCATCGGTCAAGGAAGTATTATTAAAGGTACTTTTCTTTCTCATGGAGCCGCAATTTCTATGCAAACCAGTTGTGTTTTGGAAGGAAGGTTGATTACCACTGCGGGAGCTGTTAATATGATAGCATCTACAATTGAAATTCCATTAAATACCTCTTCAATAAATTTAGGGGTGCTTTCTACTTTTGCTTTATTTACTTCTGCTGGTGCAGTAGGTAATTTATCGGGGTCAACCATTACTGGACACGTGGGTTCAAATGAAGGCGCCATTACAGGGTTTGCACCTCCGATAACTACATTATACGGGATGATTTTTGATCCTACTACTGCTCCATATCCAGTGGATAACAGCATCTTTGTGACTTTTAGTGTGTTTAAAAACGGGATTTTAGTACCCAATTCATCAAGAACCGTTGTAACTAAAATTAATAAAACCGATGCTTTTTCGTTGCAGGCTATTGTGACAGTTGCAACTGGAGAAGTAGTTGATATTAGATGGAAAACTAATTTAGGAATTATTACAATGAAAGACAGATCCTTGACTCTTATTAAATTACAATAGAAAGGAATCATAATTGTATTTTAAAATCTAGTTTCCGAAAGTATAAAAAAATATACTACGGTATTACTCCAGAACGATTTGACTATTCAACAATTTTAATTATCAAAATTTTTAAATAATTAATCAAGGGCTGGATATATATTTAAAAAACAATTAATTTGGAATACATCCGACGGGTTTAACTAGTAAAAAAAATATTTAAAATCCACTTATACCCGTATATGACCACTTATACCGCTATGTTCCCACTTATTACTTGGTATCTTATACCTAATGAAAACAATTTTACATTTGAACCTGAATTATTATAGTATAAGCACAATTTAAAAGAGTTGACAAACTAGACAATAAATTTATTTTTCTAATAAAATAACTTAAGTAATAAAATAAATAATTAAAAACAGACTAATAATGAAATTACAAAAAAAAATTTTTCTTGCTCTTCTTGTTGCAAGTTCTTTAAAGTCAATTTCTCAAGTAAAAATTGAGGTAGGAGGAACTACTATTCCTGATAATTCGGCAATGTTAGAAATTAGTTCGAGTTCTAAAGGATTGCTTACACCAAGAATGACTACCGACGAGCGAAATTTAATTAGTCTTCCAGCTACGGGACTTTTAATTTATAATACAGATGATGCTGGCTTTAATGTCTATAACGGAACAACTTGGAAAGATTTTACTACAGCCTATAAAACAATTTCAGTTTCTGGCGACATATATACCGATACAACTGTTGATCAAGTTGCTACAGGTATGACGATTTCTCCACCAGCGGGTACTTATGACATCAATTTTAATAGTGTTTGCAAAAATGCTTATGGAACAACTTCTACAACAGTAACTAAAAGTATTGGAGACGCAGCAAGTGAATTACTACCTCTTAATAATTTATTAAAAGCATTACCAGCAGCTCCAAATGCCGGCAGCCTTTCACCCACTTTTAGTGGTGGAACAATTTATCCGGGTGTTTATGATGTAGCTACAATTCAAGTGTATGGAACAGTGACATTAGATGCGCAAGATAATCCAAATGCTATATTTGTTTTTCGAGCATCAGGAGATATGTATACTCATGCTCCTACTGTTATTCTAGCTGGTGGTGCACAAGCCTGCAATATTTTTTGGGTAGCCACTGGGGCTATTACAATTGGAGCTGGAACTACTATTTTTGGGATTGTTTTTAGTAATGGTGCTGTAAGTACTGCTAATTATTCTTATTTGGAAGGAAGAATGTTTACTACTATGGGGGCAATTGATTTTGGTGGTGGGTATGCCCACATGCCAACGACACTTTCAAATACGATCGATATTGGCTCTCTTGCTAATTTTATTATGATATCAGGAGGAGGTGCATTATCTACTGCGGCGACTTGCGATTTTACTGGTGGTATAGCAACTAAATCAGGTGCAATAAATATGGTTCATACTCCAACTGGTACAGGAACTGGTGCTGTTAAATATGAAGTGGGTGATACATTTACATATACTTCTACTGTAGCAGGAGAAAACAATATAGATTCTTTAGCCGATTTTAGTGTCTTTCAAGGGGGTAATAAAGTCACTGATTCCGTTCAATTATTTAATTGTAATTCAGGACTTAAAAATATAAACTTACACGCAGTTGCAACAGTAGCTTCTGGAGAAGCAATAGAAGTTCATTGGAAAAAAACAACTGCTAAATTGCAATTAGGAAACAGAACATTAACATTAATCAAGATTAAATAAAAACATAATAAAATGAAACATAAAAAAAATATAATTTTGGTACTACTTATGTTATCCTTTGGAGTTTCTTTTGCACAAGTAGGTATTGGGACTAAAACTCCAGATGCTTCCTCCATATTAGATATTACTTCTACAGATAAAGGGATACTTTTGCCAAGGTTAACTAGTACACAAATAACAGCTATGAGCGCTTCTAGTACACCAGCTACTGGAGTTCTGGTTTATAATGAAACGGATCTAGCTTTTAATACTTTTAATACCAGTTGGAAAGATTTATCTACAGGATATAAAACCATTTCTTCAACTGTGGCAACTACAACGGATGTAATCACAGCTGGACTTGTTAGCGGTATGACACTATCTCCTTCGCCTGGGACTTATGTAGTTACTTTTAGTAGTCAGTTTAATAATGTAAATATAAGTCCAACTACTGTTTTAGCTACTTTTAAAGTCTATGCAGGGGGAGCTCCAATTCTAAATTCTGTTCGAAATCTAACTAGTTTAATCACATCAGCTCCAGTTTTATTACAAGCCATTGCCACTGTAACTTCAGGACAAACTATTGAAATAAGATGGAATACAGATGCTATAGCTAACGTTTTATCATTAGGAAACAGAACACTAACAATTATAAAAGTAAAATAAATAAGTAGTAAGTGTACTAAAATGTCGTATTTTAAAATATGAAATTTATTGTAATTGTCTGATTTTAAATAGTTTTTTACTATTGAGAGACTTTTGGCTTTACGACATTAAAACTTTCGACTTACTTAGTATTTAATAATAGATACTTTAAGAGCACTATTATTGTTTAACATTCTCAACTATAAAATTTATAAAATGAAAAAGATAATTCTAATTATTATATTGATAGCTTCACATACAATAAATGCACAAGTAGCCATTGGAGGCGAAAAAGCAGATGCATCCTCTATATTGGATATAAAGTCATCTGAAAAAGGACTTTTAGTACCTCGAATGTCAGCATCTGCTAGAAATGCTATAAGTAATCCTGCTACGGGATTGCTAATTTACAACACGGATGATTCCGATTATAATTCTTACAATGGTACTCTTTTAGGTTGGCAGGATTTCTCTACGCCATACAAATCAGTAAGTGCTACAGGAGATATTTCTATTTCATCAGATATAGCTGTAACAGCCACAGGAATGACAGTTACTCCTAAAGCAGGAACGTATTCGGTACTTTTTAATAGTCAATTTAAAAATACCCCAACTTATACTATTAAACCAGGTCTAGCTTCAACAACAGCAAGTATTTTGGCTGACTCCAAATTAATAATTGCAGATTTAGATAAATATTTTGATAACACGAATCATATTACGGAGTATAATTCTATAGGACATACACATTATGGTAGTTATGTTAATAATGTTGGTCAAGGTATAGCAACTACAAATGATGATCTTGCAGCTTTTTGGGCACTAAAAAACATAACCATATATCCTGGTGCATATGATGAAGGTGCAGCTATTAATTTTATAGCTGGTACTGTTTCGGACCCTAATACTGTAACATTAGATGGTTTAGGAAATTCTGATTCAAAATTTATTATAAAAGCTAATGCAGCAATTAATTCAGGTGTTTTTGTAAAATTTAATTTAATTAATGGAGCAATGCCTAATAATGTTTTTTTATTAGCTAATGGAGCAATGAGTATTGGCGCTGATAATGTAGTAGCTGGTAATTGGGTTTCAAGAGCAGGTGCAATAGCTTGCGGAATAGCAACTGACCTTGAAGGTAGAATGATAACAAGTGCTGGTGCTTTAACAATGGGAAGCGGAACGTTAAAGATTCCAACAGGACCTTCTTTTATTGATTTTAAATCTTTGGTTACTTTTTTAGCTTTTACAGATGCAGGAGCAGTTAATATTACAGGAGTAACAACTCCAGTTCACACCTTTATAACAGGTGATATTTTCACTTGTTCTGCTTTTAATAATTTTGGTGTCGCAGGTGCTTTTCCAGGGCCTTTTCCAGCTGAATCACCGGCAGTGGGTTCCCCAGTTAGCTTAATAGGAAAATTATATCTATGTACAGGGCCAGAAATTGCCGGTTCAGGCTCCACAACTACAATAGAAAACTCTGTGGGGTCCACAGGTACTTTTGGTATTTATAAAAATGGTGTCGAAATTACGCAAGCTACTAAAACTACTAAAACAGATAGTACAGCAGCTAGTATTTCATTACAAACGATCGTGGAGAACCTTATTGGAACCGATATAATTGATGTAAGATGGAAAACGGCAGCAGGAAATACCTTAATGATGGGCAATAGAAACCTAACATTAATTAAAGTACAGTAATCTCTCTTGGCTTGTTTAAATGCAATAAAACGGTTTTGTTCTATTGCATTTAGGCTTTTTTAACACAATATTTTATTCCAAATTTATAGGATTCGTTCTTTAAATTTGGGATTTTTTTTGTTTGCTTTTTTTAATTTTCAAAAATTTTAAATATTTAATCAAGGGTTATACATTTAAAAAATAATTAATTTGTAATACATCCGACGGGTTTAACAAGCAAAAAAAATATATTTAAAATCCACTTATACCTGTATATGACCACTTATACCGCTATGTTCCCACTTATTACTTGGCAGGTTAAATTTGAATCAATACCTTTTACATTTGTGGTTCAAATTAAGTTGTGTTAAAAAAATACTAATAACAATTAAAATGAATCATTATTAAACTAAATCAGTAAAAGGTAATTTATCTTAAGTCCTTTATGATTTTTTTATTTCTGATTCGCAATTAAATTTATTATGAAAAAAAAAATATTATTATGTTTTGCAACAGTTGTGTTGTTGCTTTTTTCAAACACAAGCTTTAGTCAAGCTAGCAATAGTACACTTAATTTAGGAATACTGGAATCGTTTGAAGCTTTTACTGCAGACGGTAATATTACAAATTCAGGTGGAACTGTTACTGGTGATGTTGGAACCCACATAGGGATTATTGGCGGATTTCCTTCGCCACCTAATATTGGCAACAAATACACTAGTAGCACTGACTTTGCTAAAACTAATCAGGCACGCTACGATTTATTGAGGTTATATATTCATCTTAACTCCAAGGCTGTTAATTTTCCTAACGCTTTTAGTCCTTTTCAACCCGCTCATGCTTCCGTTTTTACAGGTACTCTTAACCCAGGGGTTTATGCTATAGGTGCCGCTGGATCTATTACGGGTGCACTTACACTTGATGCAGGAGGTAATCCTGATGCAGTCTTTGTGATAAAAATGAACGGAGCATTAACAGTAGATGCTGCTGCAACGGTTAGTTTAGTAGGTGGAGCGAAATCTTCTAATGTTTTTTGGCTTGTTAACGGAGCTATTTCTGTTGGGGCAGGTTCTCATGTGATAGGAACTCTATTTTCAAAAGCCGGTGCTGTTGGTCTTGGCGCAAATGTTAGTCTGGAAGGAAGAATGCTTTCTTTAGGTGGTGCAATAACTTTTGGACTTGGTGCTACTGCCACTCCTCCTCCTCTGCCTTGCACCATTCCAGTATTCTGTGAAAGTATTTGTAATCCTGCTCCTGCTACTAATATTTTAGGAGTTCTTTCAGGCTTTGTGCTTTTTTCTAAAACAGACGCTATAGGGAATACGGGTTTATCTGGAATTAATGGAATTATTGGTACCAATGCTGGATCTATAGGTGGTTACGCAAGTGGAGTTCATATCGGGTCTGAGGAAGTTGCAAATGCTCTTTCTGCACAAGCGGCAACAGATTTAGATGCCGCTTATATTTCCCTTATGGCTATGACACCTACTGTAACAAATCATGCTGCAAGCTTTCTTAACGAAACACTTGCTCCTGGAGTTTACCATATAACGACAGCTGGAGCCTTAGGCGGAACTGTTATCCTTGATGCGGCCAATGATCCCAATGCAATATTTGTTTTTAGGTTTGCTGGAGCCTTTGATATAGCGGCTTATTCGAAAATTATTTTAGCTAATGGTGCACAACGATGCAATATTTTTTGGGTTTCAGGAGCTGGACCTGTCGGTGGCGCCCTTAATATAGGTGCTTCTTCTGAAGTTCAAGGTACATTTCTTGCCCATGGTGGAGCCTGTAACTCAGGAGCTGGTGTATTTATGTCGGGTCGCCAGCTTTCTACACTAGGAGCCGTTAATACTAATAATCCTGTAATTTATGGCAGTCCAGAATGCGTTACTTCTAGAACTTTAAAAACAACAGCAATAACAGATAGTCCAAGTGTAGCATCAGGTGCAAATACACCTAGTGTAATTGACAATGATATATCAAATGGAGTTCCAGTAGTAATAGGAACTGAAGCAGGACAAGTAACTTTGACTTTTACAAACAGCGGACCATTAACAATGAATCCTGATGGAACAATCACTGTTGCAGCAAACGCTTCAGCAGGGACATATCAAATAACGTACACTATTCGTGAGGTTTCCAATTCAGCAATTTTTAGTACGGTTACAAGTACTGTAACAGTAACGGTAACTGCTCCAGCAATTCTATCAGTAGTAGATACTCCAAGTACATTAGCAGGAACAAACACATCAAGTGTAATAGCCAATGACACCGTAAACGGAGTTCAAGCCGTAATCGGAACTGAAGCAGGACAAGTAACTTTAACAGCTTCACCAAACGGTCCATTG
>Ga0209499_1000646_pt1 | contig 25405 bp, 25 predicted proteins | sample C_130208_EF_Meta_FD_187306 | JGI IMG/M metagenome (GOLD analysis project Ga0209499, IMG submission 187306) | Freshwater microbial communities from Lake Croche, Canada to study carbon cycling - C_130208_EF_MetaG (SPAdes) (version 2) | ecosystem: Environmental > Aquatic > Freshwater > Lake... | reverse complement strand
AACAGTTCAAGGAGTTATGGAATGGGCAAAGCACGAATTAGAGCATGTTGGTCGTATTGCTGCGGTAGAAGACCCCGACATACAGTATTCCTATGCACAGAGCACTGTGAATGGAATGATGCATTTACGCGATGCCTTATTTCAAATGGTAAAAGACCCTAGGTATTCTGAGAGAAAGGCGGATCTTCTTAACACCCACAATAATGTGGTGCGTGTAATCAAGCATCTAATCAAGGATTATAAGGTGAAGTTGAGTGAGATTAAGAAATTTAATACTCGTAAGGTCCTGAGTGCTCCTAATTACATGAAGGGGGGTATGCTTTACATTAAAAATAAGACACGGAAGAACCGTAAGTAAAATTAAAACTAAGATGCAATTCGCAGCTGACAAAATTATGCGTAAGATTTCTAGTATTATAAGTTTTTCTTCTTTAGTTTAGGGGTGCAAATTTATTTAGACTTTCTACACCTTGAATATTAATCTTTCAGAATAAGATAAATAAGGAAATAGGAGCTAGATCTCATTTTGTTTTTTTGTAATAATGCACAAGGCATTTGTTAATATATTATGCTCCCATTTTTTACTTTTAGAAGGATAAAACTCTATAGTGTCAATATATAAATAAATTTCTTTTGCTTCTTCTAAGCTTATAAAATCACTTGAACATACATTACCCTGTTTCCACTGTAATAGTAAATCTTTTGTTTTCATTGCAGTATCATTTTTAGGATGATAATGTAAACTTTCAATACAATATACTCCTCCATAATTTAATGCTTTCCATATAGTTTTAAACATTATTTGCTGACCTTTCGATGTATGCGGACCATCATCAATAATAATATCATAGCTTTCCTTATAACATTGTTCTATATCTGAGGGATTCTCTTGATTACCTATATATATTTCAATTTCATTTGGTATAGTAAATTTTAGAAATTCAGGATTAGAATCAAATCCATATACCTTACATTGTTTTCCGTAATATGCATGCCATAATTCTAAGGAGGGTATTGCACGTGTTCCATATAAATATAATCCAATTTCTAAAATATTAATAAGAGGCATATTATAGAATTTATTAAAAATATACTGGTAATAATCAGTATATCTGTGACCACACTGTGCAATACTACCTTTATGAACAAGTAGCTTATCAGCAATATCTGTTAGCGAATTATGTGGTTTATTTAGAGAAAATACCTTTCTCTGAGAAGAATTTAATTTTTTTAACCTAGAATTATGGCAACAGTGTCCACCAGTATTTTTGAAAAAATTAATTGTATTTATAAATAAAGATAATAATTCTACTCTTGGAATATTATCTTCTATACTAAAAAGGTCAACTGAATTACAAAATGAAAGAACTGTATTACGATATATATATGCATCATCTATTTCATATTCAATAATTGGGGCTCGTATAAATTCGCCATTTTGCATTGTTATTAAAGAGCCTACTACATCAAGATTTATATATTCAATTGAATAGTTAGAACTGTAAGTTAATCCATTGTATTCGGATCCAAAAAAACCAAATACATGAACTCGCGGATATTCACCAAAAAGTTCCTTGTAAAGTTCTCTACCAGATTTAAATGAGCCAAATAAATCAAAAATAAGGCAAGTTGAATGGTTATAATGCTGTTTCAAATAATTCTTATATTCATCGTTTGGATTTATATGCATAAATCTAGATGATTGTAAATTAATACAATATATCTCAGGATACATTTTTCTGAATATATGCTGTAATAAACATCCATCACGTGTTAATAATAATAGACTAGTTCTATTTTCATTCTTTAATATATTATATAGGGTTGTAGATAATAAAATTAATGTTGGTATATTATATATTGCTTGATCATTATATAATCTAAAATTTAAAGAATTCTTGTCATAAGGATTTGCATGACGGAATTTACGTAGCATTAATGCGAAGTTTTTAAAGTTATTCTGTATAAAAAATTGCTCAACATCATTTATAGAATGTATGTCTGTATATTCTGTATTAATACCTGCCATCTTTGCCATATGAATATCAGAATGTAGATTGTCTCCTAAATGAAGCTTTATTGAATATTTCTCTTTTAATTGAGGCCAAATAGTTCCTAAACGTTTTCCACCTGGTGTAACATAGAGGCTTACATTTTTTGTAAATCCGATTGCATTAAGAATTCTCCATATATCTTTTTCTCTTAAATACATATCTGAAATAAGAATATCTCCGTTATTAACACGATTATAATTTGTTTCTATTTTATAGCAGTATTTACACTCCATTTGAATTTCATACTCTTTAAGGTTATTACATATATTATCACTTATTGAATAAATTTGTTTAAATTGTGAATAAATATCATCAATTGTATTATTAGATTTTGACTGGGCATATTCTCTCATTTCTTTGAAATTTTGATATGGAAATGTTTCTTCAATGATCGTAAAAATATCGAATGAATTTACTGTTTTTCTAGCTAGGATGGTATCAAAAATATCAAAAGAATTTACAGATATCATTGTTATTGTATTAGTAATTTTATATAAGAAAATATTAATAAGCATAATACGCTATACCGGGATGATTTTCTTTGCTTTATATGCTTAAGCAATGCTGCGGATATAAATTTGAGTGACATATTAGGGTAAAGGTAAGTATACCCATGGACTTTACCCATAACTTTGGTGCTCAGCCTGAGCCCGTCCAGCTGCAGGTTGTATATCAGGATACCAGGGATACTTCTATTCACTGGCGCCAGGATACTCGTGTGTTTCATCCACTTACTGAACTACAGTTTGCGAATAGGTTCAGACAAGGTGAAGTTGAGTGAGATTAAGAAATTTAATACTCGTAAGGTCCTGAGTGCTCCTAATTATCTGAAGGGGGGCATGCTTTACAGGAAAAATAAGACACGTAAGGATCATAAGGATCGCAAGTAAAATTGAAGCACGTAAAGCTTAGTTATATAATTTAACTAAGGTAAATGCAATTTACAAGAGAACAGGACTTAGTCCTTTCTCAAAAAGAAGGAAGTTTCAAAGTTCTTGCGGCAGCAGGTTCAGGTAAAACCTCAACAATGTCATATTTGGTAAAAGATGAGATTGATTCGGGTAGAGCACTAGAGTCTGAAATATGTTTTATTACTTTTACGAGATTTGCAGCAGACCAAATTAAACGTAAGATTTCTGGAATCATGGGTCGCGAACCTCGTGTAATGTATGGAACCTTTCATCGCACTATGTATAGGCTACTCTTTGCATCTAGTATTAGCCCACCTGAGCCAGAGGGTCTGTATGATGCCAGAATGGAGGAAGGTGTTAAATATTTTTTGGGACTCATGGCGAAGAGAGATGAGCGCCTTGTGAGAACTCTTCAGAAATACAGAATTCTAATAGTCGATGAATTCCAGGATTTAGATGAGGCCCAGTTTGATTTCGTGAAGCAGTTCAAGGAAATCCAGCCGCATCTTCGTGTCATCGCCATTGGTGACCTAGCCCAAAATATCTACAGATTCCGTGGAACTTCTAATGAATTCTTAAGAACCTATATTCATGAGATAGTAGATGATCTGAAGTCATTCAAGCTTACTACTAATTTTAGAAGCTCTAAGAAAATTCTGAACTTTGTTAATATTATATTTAAGGAGGAAATTAAGAATAAGCAAATCTTGCCCATGAGGCCATTTGCAGACACAGTAGATGGTCAAAATATCAAATATTACGAATATGCCAAATGCCCTGGAAAGGGCATGGGAGAATATGAAGAGCTTGTGGCCACTACTCTTCTACCTATCCTAACTGATGCAAAAGAGCATGAGAAATCTGTATGCCTAATCTTCCCTATTATGCGGTGCTCATCATTCCAGATTATCACTGGGCTTCTCAGAAAATTTAGCAGGGAGTCTAAGTATGCCTTTGATTTCCATCAGATTACTAAGGAAGATGAGACATGCTCAACAGTTGAATTCAGTTATAATCCTAAGCATCGCAGTGCCCCAGTGCAGGCTTCTACAATTCACGGTTCAAAGGGACTTGAATGGGATATTGTAGCCCTAATAGATTTCAGTGACAAGCTATATGAAATTAAGGGAGAAGAGGAGGATTCTGAGGCATTTATTGCAGAGAAGACTAATCTGGCGTATGTTGCGATCACACGAGCTGCTGAAGAATTGCTTATCTTTGCTAATGCGAATAAGATGGGTAGAAATCGTCTCTTTGCCAGGCTTGGCGCAGATATAGATACAGTGATGGATTGCGTGTATTGGGGGAAGGAGGAATTGGAGCATGAGGCACCAGGAAAACCGCAAATGATATCTGTTTCAGATATTCTTAAATTATTTAATAATAATCTTGATTTATACAAGAGGGCAATAGCGTGCAGTGAAAAGATTCCAGTTATTTCTGAACGTCGTGGTAAGAAAATGGAAATGGAATATGTCTATGATGAATTTAGAAAACGAACACGTGAAATGGCCTTTGGGACATATTATGATTGGAAATTAAAAGAACTTATGTGTGATTGTAAGATAAAGACACTTCAACAAATTATTATTGAACTTCTAACTCTTGAACATTTCTTTACAGATAAGAATGCTTCAACTGAATCAATTCAAACACGTCTAACAAAACTTGATCTATCTTTTACATTTGCACAAAAGGATCCGAGTGAAGAATTAATAAAATATATAACTGCCTCTCGCTATATCAGTAAATTCTTTTACCGAATGATATTTATGACACCTCATGTGAAAGAATTATGGTATGATATAGGTTATACAATTGAGCGTATTTATAAAAAAGAAGTAAGAAGTATCAAGGAAGAATATATTCTTTCTCAGCTAACTAACTTCTATATGCGAGGAATCTTGAGTGAAATTCAGGCAGTTAATGCACCAAGTAATCTTTATCAAGGCCTTCCTAATGATTTTGAAGAATTTATTGATTATAGTATTGGTCCTGCACAGGAATTCATTAAGGCATTAATAAAGACTGCTGGAATATCGGAGGAAACAGGTATTGAATGTGATGCACCCCTTGAGTCTGATACGATTATAGTTGGAGAAGCAGATATGATAGTTGGAGAACTTCTTATTGAGATTAAATGCGGAGCTCATATAAATCCTATTGACTTGCGAGAGGCTGGAATACGCAGAAATTTGCTACAAGTTCTATCGTATGTTGCTTTGGCACGCCATGGAACTATTCAGTATGAGCTAAAAAAGGCGGCCCTCATCAACCCGTTAACGGGCTCATGGGAGATGTATGATATTGAGGCATGGCCTGAAGAGAGTTCTAAGGAATTTATAGCAGTTCTAGAAGAGTTGAGGGTGCGGGTTTAAAAATTGAAGTAATCTTCGCACCATGTGACGTTAATAAAATGCTTGATCAATCTCAACGAACTCTAGCCATTGAACTACTTTCATTCAATGGCTATAGTATAGAAGCAGAAAGGCTAATACGACTTGATAAGACACTTTGGGATGATGATCAACTGTGGGAGAATGTTTTTCGCACTAGTTCTTATTGTTACAATGATGATAATTCTGGAACATGGCTCACGCGTGCAGCCGCCAATGGTGATTATAGAACTGTTGAAAGGCTAGTCGCAATAAATAAGAATATTCAAAATCAGGACGCAGATATTATCCCTCTGAAATTGCTAAATCACCAAGATATGAATGCCAAAGGGCCTTTGTATTGGGCATTGCGTAGTAATAGCATTTCCACATTTGAATTACTTAAGAAAGACATTATGTTTCTAGAATTTGATGATATAGATGATGTGATTTATAGATGCCTTGAGTATATCAACGATACTACACTTCTTTATCTTATGTATTCTAAACAAATCACATATGAGAAACATCGAAATTATATAAGCAGAGTAAAGCAAAATGGATGGAGTGTTCTTCATGCGCTATCAAATAGGTGGAATGATTATAGTAACGGTGTAATCACCTGGGGAGAACCTTGGATTAGGGTGGCTAAAGAACTGGGTATTAGGCCTGAAGATTACATCTATCACTATAGAAGAATATCAGATGAAGATCAAGCATTCGTAAAAAATCACCTTGAAGCGTTTTATCCCGATAAGAAAAATGCAGAATGCTATAAATGTGGTCGCAAAGGTCATCATTATATGGATTGTAATTGTGAAAGACATGTAGATGGAGGACCACGTTATTATATGAGTTAAAAGAGTTGAGGGTGCGGGTTTAAAATTTGAAGCACCTGGTTACCTATATCTAAGTATACCCATGGACTTTACCCATAACTTTGGTGCTCAGCCTCAGCCCGTGCAGCTCCAGATGGTATATCAGGATACCAGAGATAGTTCTCCACACTGGCGACAGGATATTCGTGTGTTTCATCCACTAACTGAGCAGCAGTTTGGGAACAGGTTCAGGGTGGGAGACAGAGTCAGAATGCGACTGACGTATCCCAATAGTAAGATGTATATTACCCCTACTATTGTAAATATTGTCCCGTATTATACCGCTCAGCAAATTCTTGGTTCGTATAATATGGGTGATGCATTCAAGGGTGTTCCATTCACCCGCGTGCTTGTTCTGGAGCCTTGATTCGGTTAGTGGAGGTAAATTAGCCTAAAGTAAGCTTGCTTATTTTTAGTAGATGGATGGCTTCACTGGAGATGCAATCATAAAGATAAAAAGAAATATTGCTGGAAATAATAATAATGACTTTAAAAGATTTGGAACTAAAGGAGATCTAACATATGACCAATTTATAAGAAGAATGCTACAACAAGATTCTAAATGTTATATTTGCCTCCAGGAATTTAAATTTGACGGTATTAACCATTGTTATTTTTTTCCTAGTCCAGATAGAATAAATAATAGTGATATACATACTGATAATAATATTGCAATATCATGCACATATTGCAATATAAGAGAATTTAAGGAAGACTATCTTGGTAAAAATATTGATAAGATATGTTGTTATAGACAAGGACATCATTCAAAAGAACCAATTATTAGGCGTCGTGAATTTTATCTTAAAACCGGCTTTAATAAGAAAACTAATGAAGTCTATTCTAGTAAGATTGTAGATTATACTAAGATAATCTCTAAATTAAATGAAGGTATTGAACAGCAAGAAATACCAGAAGACTCTATTAAGGAAAATATAATACAATATATACTTGAAAATAAATCATTTTCTGAAACAGATATTGCAATTATGATGCAAATAATGTTCAAGCAAATATATAAGACTGATGCGAATGGCCTATGGTATAGATTTGATGGAGAAAAATGGGCATTAGTAGATTCATTTGATGTAAGAGAAGAGATTGGATTATCTTTATCAAGAATGATTAAGGACTGTATAGAACATATTAAATCTTCTCCTAAGATACAGATTATGAATATTGCAAATAACCAGAATGCACAAGGAAGATATGAAACGATTATTAATTATCTGATTGAAAAGAAAAACTTGCTTATGGATAAAAATAGAATAGATGAAGCATCAAAAGTAAGAGAAAGAATTAAAGCTATTGTGGAACACCCTGAAAGTATTGATGCTAATAAAATTAATATAGAAAGCCTTGATTATATTAATATTCTCAAAAAAATAGGTAGCAAAACATTCAAGGATACTGTAATGAAAGATATGGTTGGATTATTTTATGTTTCTACAGAATAATATCAACTCTTAAACTATAAATACCATTCTTAATTAAACGCTTATCAATAACTTTCACCCTACAAGGGACAAATGATACTATTTTTTCCATAGTATCCTTTGGAACATATCCGCATATTTCTGAATTGCGTTTAATAACAATTGCATTCTTATCATATAGATTTAATGGTTCGTATTCCATCTCAAGAATATCGTCTATCTTTATACTTTCAATTGTTTCCTTATAATTACTGACACCTGCTAACAAGAAACTTGTCACTGGAAAATTCTGCACATATGTATTATAGTGAAATCCATGAACCCTCACCCAGTCAGTCATAATTATAAAGAATAAGATGTAATTATCAATTTTCTTTGGTGTTTTTGCACGCTTTTTTCTAAAAAGCGTATGGCAGTCCTAGAAGAGCTCAGGGTGCGGGTGTAAATTTGAAGGCCATGGCTGCCCCTATGTAAGTATACCCATGGACTTTACTCGCAACTTTGGTGCTCTGGCAGCGCATCTGCAGCCCAAGCCTATATATCAGGATACCAGTGATACTTCTAGTCACTATCGCAATGATCTGCGTATTTGGCATCCACTAACTGAGCATCAGTTTGGAAATGGGTTCAGAGTTGGAGACCGAGTAATGATGCTACTCTCTTATGATAATAATGATACTAAATCTAAATATGTTAATCTTACCGTTGTTCACATTATAACCTATGAGACTACAAGGTCAGTTCTTGGTTCCTACAATGCCGATGATGCATTTAAGGGTGTTCCTTTTACCCGCGTTCTTGTTCTTGAGTGAGTAACACCCCCCATCTCACACTTCCCCTGCATCCTTGTTGAGTTTTTTATGTTCAACCTTATCCCCTTCTACAATAATAGGCTCTGGTGCCACTTTCGCAGCATTAAATACAAACAGTGAATTCCTACGAGGATTTTCTTTGTATATATGAAAGATTTTCTTAATAGGCATATCTGTATTAATGCTATTATTGTCCATTGTCGTCGTTGTTCTAACTTGTTTATTTAACATCAATTTGTCAACTGTCATACACCTTTTTCTTTCCTCGTATAATATGTTAAAGAATGATAATAACTCTGGAGAATGAATAATAATGGAATTAAAATGAGCCCTTTCTAAACAATGGATGCTGACATTCGTTACTGCACGAAACGCGCACTCTCTCTTTACTATGCCCTGATTTAAAATACAGTATTCACCAAAATGCTCTCCTGGGTAGATTGTGTAAAAGACAGTTTCACCATCTATCGCCACTGCATCCACCTTCCCTGTGTCTATAAAATAGATTTCGTCGCCCCTATGATTTCTATGACATATATAATCTCCTTCATTATAAATATACCTTTTGAAATTCGATACAATATCGAAAAATGTTTCTATATCGAGAAGTTTTAGAGCAGAATATTTGTATATCAGTTTCCTCCATATGATTTTACGGATAAGTTGTATATTTTCTTTACTCGTATTATCCTTGAGAATTACATTTAAATTCGGGTCATCATTCTTCCACTTTTCTTCCACGACATCCACTATATTTTTATAGTATATTGGATTCACTTTATTTTTATGGAGATAAGAACGAATCTTGTCTAGCTTCGTGATATTCTCTATTTCGTCTATATTGATAGATTGCATGATAGTTGTTATATTCGCAATGATAATAGCATAAAAAAGGACTCCAATTATAATAACCACAGATGAAAAATTGTATTCTAGAACACTTCGTGGGGTAATATTTATGCCTACGCTTGTAATCGTAGTTATAGCCCAGAAAAAAGCAATCAGATATTTATGCTCTAAAGTATATAATGACGTGTATGGATTTGGAACCCATGTATCAGGATTATGTGATATATACCAACTCGTGTCTGTTGTATTCAGAATAATATTCTCTAATTGTTCAGGCTCGCATATACAATAATTGTTCCAGCAATGTGAATCCCCTATAGCACACTTCGTTGTGCCACCGTATTCAATCACCGTTACATACCAATAGGCACATGCGATGAGATGAATACTGAAATATAATGTAGTGAGTGTCATAATCACTTTCACCGTCAGAGGGTGTACATTAAATTTTAAGAAAATGGCACTAAGTTTTTTTGGTATATTCAATATACGAATAAGACGTAATATTTGCTTTGTGGATGATAAAAATACTAAAGAACTATCCGCTGTCGTCCCTATTAAAAACCACGATATAGGAATAGAGCAGACTAAATCAAAAAAGAAGAAGCCTTTCAAGTATATTTGCATATTTTTTCGCATATCATATATTTCAACGCCTTCTGAAATATTGATAGTAAAACATTGAACAACAAGGTCAATTATGAATATACAGTCTATCAAGTATTCCACTACAACTGTTCCAATGGACAGTTCTTCACCAAACGTATATATTTTCGGTATGGAACGTAATATATACATCAACGACAATAATAAAATAACATCCCATACTCCTCTTTGTTTGCTATCTGTACTTATATTATACCATTTTTTCTTAGAATTCGTATATTCCTCGCCTCTCACTTTTCGCTGAAACTTGTATTCCGATTTTTTAGTAGACTTGCTCAGAATATTCGTAAAGTAATTGTCAATATGAGAAATATCCATATCATGTAGTTCTTTATATGATTTAAAGTTACACATGTGTTGTTGTAGCTTGTATTTATTCAATACCAAATTCAGCACAGATATTTTACGTAAGGCATTACGTACTTTTAGTTGCAATTCTTCTCTGAGAGGCATTACTTCTATAATAGATACGAGAGTCTATAAAAGGAGATGTGATTCTACGAGCCGTTTGTATTTGTTGAGACAACGGCCAAATGTAAAACATTTAACCTCGCAATTGCGTTCCTACGCGGCCTCCTTGCAATAATCTCTATGGCTATTTCATTCAAACATTCTTCCGGGATAATTTGAATATTGGATGTAATCGTATTCACAAAGATACTGTGTTCATTATTTTCTATTAAATCGTAATATCCCGTAAGTATGGCTGTTAATACACCTTTCGCCAGAATGTAATTTACTATACATGATATATGATATTCGTCGCTGGTTATTGTATTATAATTCTTTAATAACTCTAAGATAGGGAACATACACCATAAGGTAATCGTAATATATATAGAATACTTTTTCACAGTAAATCCTTCCATTTGCCTTGCCAAATACGAAAGCCTTATAATTAAGAAGCTGTATATAACAGCGCAAACACTATATAAACTAAGATATGTCCTATAATCATATTGTATGAATGAAGATATAACTGCTATTAGCATGAGTGTTTCATTTAGTGCTAATATCTGCCCAATTTGGTAATACGAACTTACAGGAAACACTTTGCATATATTTATTAAAATAAGAGGGGTTGAAAAACACCAAATTATCTTTTGAACATTGTCATATGTAATATTGAGTATACCATTATCAATTCCTACATAAGATAAAATCTCTAAGATACATATTATTTGTATTAGAATATTACGAATACGATTGGCTATATTAAATTTTGATTGAACGCAATTAATAATTAATACTATAGTATATACAAAAAACAACGAAATGGTAGTATAATGGACCGTTATAATAGTAGTATATGCCATATTTCTCTATATATGTGTTAGACGAATGTCTATCAGGAACGATTTCTTTGATAAACCTCCTATGCAAAAACAAGAGGAGCTGCGGAAAATGTCCTATGAAGAATTACGTAAAATACGCTATCTTGATCTATCAACAGAGATACTCTAAATTAAAATGTTAAGAAGAACTTGGCTTATGGTAAATTATTTTTTAGGAGAATTACATGAAATAACAGAAAGTTTCTTAGATATTTTCCAGAATTTCAGACGCTCTATTACTGGATGAGACGTGGCAGGAAGTGTTAAGGGGTCTTCTGTAATATTATATGTTTCCTTTTTTACTGCATATGCTTTCTCTAAATTCTCCAATTCTTTTTGCTTTTTTGTAATATTATCATTCATAAAATATAAGTTGATTCTTTCCCAACGAGTAGGCTCGTGTGGGGTTTGCTCGGTTTGCTCGGTTTGCTTGGTTTGCTCGGTTTGCTCGGTTTGCTTGGTTTGCTCGGGAACTTGAAGATTGCTCATGTCTATTCTGTCGTCTTATATTTATATGTATTTATGGAGGATTTACGGAGCAGGTGATTTATGTCCTAATTGCCCGTGGTGATGGTGGTAGTGGTGGAACATTATGCTCGGCATCGACTATGACTGTAACGGTATCAACTGTATCATGGTCTTCAAAAACATGGTGATTAGAAATTAGGATATATCCGAAAACATCTTTTGCAAACATATCAATTATCGTGTGCATAACACATTCGGTATTTAAATCTATAAGGTGAAACCCGTCCCTGAGAAGCCATATAATAGGATATCCGCTCCAGATAACAACCGTGTAGAGAGAGAGGAAATCGTATAGTTTTTTAACGGCAATAGGACTGGACTCCACATTATTTCGAAGAGTGCCGAGTAGGGTTGAGAGAATTGGAGCAAAAAACAGGCAACTTACACCAAACATAACCCACTTTACATTTTCTGTTTTTGCAATTGCAGCGGACCAACCAGACCACATCATAAATACATCACACACCACAATAAAGAATATTTGAGACTTTTCTGCATTGGCAACCAAGCCGAGGTCAAGTAAAAGAAGAGGTGTACCCACTGTGAACTCAAAATATCTCGGCCAAAATTGTAAATGCCCATGATATGTCACATAATCGCCCTCTCTGGTGGCCATTAACAGATAGCAGTAAGTGCTTATGGAACAAATTAATATGTTAATATTATAAAATATAGCTGTTTCTTTTTTAGCTTTCAGTCCAAGTATGATAAATCCCAGTGTAGAAAATGCGTGCTCTAATACACCAACCCACAGTGCAATATTTCCTATGTTGTTCAATTCGGTGCTTCCACCTACCATTGATTCAGCCCACAACAAATGATGTTTGGAATCCGAATATACTGTCAAATCAGTAAGGTTCATCTAACTACTCATTATATTCCGGAGATTTGAAATTCAATTTTTGACTTCTTGAAAGTCAAAAAAATCCTGTTTTTTGAGGGTCCTGGGAAATTTTTCTGTCAAATTTATTTTTACCGAATTTCGGTAAAAATCCGGCGGTGCCGGGAAATTTAGACCAACGTGTGCTTGTTCTGGATCCTTGATAATTATTGAGAAGCCTCAAAATCATAAAGTGCATTCATAAGCCTGAGAATCTCCTTAACATCTTTTTTTAGTTCATTCACCTCAAGTCGCAATTCATGCAATGGATCTACATGCTTAGATATAATATTACGCTCACTTGTAATATTTACATGTTTATTTAATACTTGCTCTTTTAATTTTTCTTTAGTTTCTACCTTCTTTGCTTTCATGATAATATTATACTCACGCCGACTGATAGCATCAATAATATCTGACTTATCAAGGCCAGTAATCTCAATACATTCTTGTATTGTCTTATTCTCATTCAAGTGAAGAATTGCAGCAGTTTCTCTAAGACGACTATTAATTCCACCTTGTGTGCGCTTGTGAAGAGTAGCAATATCAACAATACTTTTCTTCTCTTTTATCTCTTGTAGAAGTTGATTTAACTCTTCCTGACTCCATGGCTTTCCCATATTAGTAAGGCCCTCTGGTGCAGCACGGCCCATAAATGACATTTGTAATTCACTAGTAGTGTATTAAACATATCAATTTTATTTGGTGTTTTTGCTGGCTTTTTTGAAAAAGCCTATACTTAAATCCCTTATACCCATACAATCTATATAATGTCTGACACCATTGACCAAATCAATAGTGTCATTGTGAATATCACAAATACAAGAAACCAATTGAATTACATGAAAAAGATTTTAGCAGTAGCACCAGAGAATGAAGAAGTCTTATCTGAAACGCAGACTGAGCTCAAGCGCATTCGTAAATTCTATGATACTACATCAAGCGCTGCATCTTTTTTTCCATTCGGCACTGAATATGTCTATGTCTGGGAACTGGAGGAAGGTAAATATTATGTTGGTTACTCTGAGAATCTATCTGGGCGATTAGAGCAGCATACAACTGGTGATGGTGCTCTATGGACTAAAAAATATAAGCCATTGTCTATTGTAGAAATTGTAAGGGGAGGTAAGGATGTAGAAAAGGCAAAAACTCTTGAATATATTAAACTCAAGGGGTTTGAACATGTCCGTGGTGCAGGCTGGTGTAAGCTAGAGTATTCATCCATTCCTCAAGGTGTTCAAGAATATTTATCAGGCCATCAGAAGAAAGAATTACAGGGGACCCTTTTATCTAATCTGGCAGAATAGGGATTGCTGGCTTTTTTCTAAAAAGCCATTTTCAAAAAGCGTAAGCCAAAGGCAACTTATATATAATAATATTGATCCCCTTTTCAACATATAACTCTGTCTTACCCGTCACCTTATTCTCTGGGACATCAAGATCTGAACAAATAGGATAGCCTCCTGCCTCTTTTATTTGCTCCTCAATAGTTTCCTTGTGCTTAGCCTTTACAACAGCAACTGCAGACTCAAATGTCTCATAGACCATCGTGTAAGGTTCTCCATTCTCAATAATAACATATACTGCTTTCATTTTACTTGGTATAATAGATTTTTAGTATTCAATTTTTTTAAGTTATTATAGGCTTCCGAGTAAAATTGAATAATATCACTATACACTTATTATGTATGGGAGATTTTACAGATCGGCCAGAAATTTTATTAGATGCTGAAATGTGGCTATGTGATAGAGAATATGATGCGGTAGATCTAGAATATTTTAAAGAGCCTATTGTCCACGAGTGTAGAGCATCTTGTATGGAAGAACGCGATGATTGGGATTATTATAAGATGGCTTGTGGACATATTTACCATACAAAATGTCTTATAATGCACCTTTATTATAAAAAACGTCTAAATTGTTGCCTTTGTGGCGATTTAACACGAAAAAAGTGGTTCTGTAATTTCTGTAATGAAGAAGGGCATTATAAAGGAAGGTGTTATTTTCGAAATGATAGTGAGAATGGAACTAAGTCTTGTTTCTTACATAGTATTAGAAAAGATATAGTTGAAGATTATGAAAAAAATGGAGAGAAATATGTTATTGAAGCTAATAAAAATCATTTTAACAAGGCATGTCTAATTAAACTTTTAAAAGTATATAATAGATTAAAATCAGGTGAAAAGTTTGATTGGAGAAAAACATTAGAAAATACTGCATTTTATCATTGATTACAATTTAAACAGTATTTTTGCTGGGTTTTATAGGCGAAGCCATAGGTGAAGCCATAGGTGAATCCACTAAAAAAATGTTTTCTTCACCTCCGTCTTAAATGTCTTTAATAATTTTATCACATCTTCTTTATTCTCAAATAAATTATATCCAGCGTAAATTGATGGAACTAAGAAAATCACTGGTAAATGTGTGTAACGCTCATTCTGCATTGCATAACATAGACTTGCTCCCAATAATACATTACGAACTGACCCAAGGTGATAATTTGTAATGTATCTAATAGGATCTACTAGTTTCTGGTATTGCATTACATATTTCTATAAGGTATGCTTTATACAGTTTTGCACGGGTATAAAAAATTGAACTAAATTATTTGTAGTTTACTTTATAGAAAGCAATGAAAGACCATGAGCATGCAGGATTCTCCTGGTACCTTTCGACTAAGCCAGGAATCTTCAATCCCTATAACTTATCAGACCGTATTTCAAGGAAAACATGGTATGATAATATAACATATCCTGATATGACACGCCAAGATATTAAGCCACTACCTCGAGTAAAAGTAACTATACCTCTCTGTGGTCCCCATAGCTTATTTACGCGGCTTAGTTGCCCAAAATGCAATGAGCGCTATCACTGAAATTGCCGCAACAGATAATGACAACATTTTTTGCATAGGATGCCTGTAATCTTCAAAGCCCTGTTTTTTAACAGGGCCTTTTGCAGCTGCGCCAGTAGTTGCACTTGTAGCTGCGCCAGTAGCTCTAGCAGCAGGACAAAAGGAAGGCTCTACTAGCTTGGCACTAGGCGGTGTGGCTTTAATATCTAAAATACATCCATTTTCCCCATGGGTCTTAGGAGCCTTGTCCCATTCATCATAAGCAAGTTGTATAGGATCACTACGAGCATAGTGCTCGTCATCCTCTTCACCAGGCCTATTTGAACCAGTAACTTCTCTATCCTGAATCCATCGCTCCTGGTAATATGGCCCATCTCCACTACCTATTAACCCTTCTGGATCAACTAACATTACACCATCGACATTATAGATTTTGCCATCAAAGTCGCCTACCTTTTTCTTAACTAGGCGGCACTGAGGATATCCGCTGCCTACTACAGCGTTAATCACTGGAAAAGGGTTTAGAGCAGATTCAGCATCTTCTAAGATACCTGGAGCCATACCGCGAAGTTGGGGTAAACCAACACCTCGTATTGCTTGTTTTACCTTCTCTCCTAGAGCACTGCCAGTAGGAATTGTCTGAACATACTCCCACATAGTTGCACCATTACTGCAAGTCAACCCAGAATTCACAAAATAATTAACACCAAGAGGCCTCAGACCAGGCATACCACGAGTAAATCCTGACGAAGCCTCACCAAATCCCATCATATCACCGTAATAAATTACCCCCTTTACTGCACCTAAAACATCATTTAGATCACCACCGCGTTTAACGCCAATCGAAGCAGGGGGTAACATTTCATCAGCAGGGTTATATTGAGGTCCTAAGAATCCTGGACCGGATGCCTTTTTAACCGGTAAAACATTCGGCCTGGCATCTGTTCCCATTTGCATACCTGATGCCCCACTCATCTTGATTTGATAGATGAAATTAATTGTAGAGTAGATTAGCGTCTAACACTATATAAAATATCGCCTAGAGTCTTTTTAATTAGAGGATCTGCTATAACTTGCTTGATTGCCAGAATGACATCAGGCCTCTCCGTTATCATATTTTTTATACCAGTCTTTGCACTCTCCACTACTTTAGGATCAAGTGCCGGAGCTGCAGTATGAGCATTTGCTACCTGTGCACGAGTCTCATCAGACACTGGTGCAGCACTATTAAATGACTCCCTTGTAACTCTAAAAATATAAATACTAATTGTTATTGCAAGTGTTCCAATTAGAAAGTTTGTTAGGGAAATTTCCATCTAGATTTACTTTATAAGAAAAATATCTAAAGGCAGTGACGTTATTCTAAAGAGATGAGTCTAACAGTTGCAATTCCCACCATGGACCGTTGGTCTTTTCTAAATGAGCAAGTTCCCAAGTATCTTTCAGACCCAAATGTTGCCTACGTAGTAATCAGTGACGAAAATGGAAAAGACATTAATGTGATGTGTGAACTAGAAATGGATAGTAATATTAAGTTGCGACTTTATGAGAATAATGCTGTGCTAGGAGTCTATGGAAATAAGAGGCAGTGTTTTCTCAAGGCTCCCTCCCCCTGGGTAGCTGTCTTAGACAGTGATAACAAATTTGAACCTGAGTTCTTTGAGGCTTTCTTAAAATGTAAGGAGCGTGATGGGACAGCTGCAGACAAGACAATTTATTGTGCTGGTAATATTATTCATCTTAACTTGACAACTGGTGCCAGGGAAGATAAGACCTCACAATTTAAGGGAATGCGAATTTCCCGTGAGAACTGGAATAAAGTTTTAGGAATGAAAGGCTGGAATTTTCTTCTAAATGACGGGAATTGTATTTGGCCGCGTGATGTTATCAAGCACTTCCCTGATCTCCCTGAGGACCAGATTGTCGGAACTGACAGCATTTTCTTTATGAGACAGGCAATCCAAGCTGGTTACACATTATCTGTAGAGCCCACGATGAGCTATGTGCACACAGTGCATGATGGATCTCATTGGCTGCAGAATGCGGCAGTGTCGAGTCGACTTATGGGAATGCGTATTTGGACAGTTTGATTAATCCTATAACACCTTCAGTAAAAAATGAATATCATTTATTTTTTACTGATAGTATGCCCCAAAAACCATTTAATGAATTATTGCTATGGAAAGGGCAAATTCAAAAGTGCCAGAAGAAGTCAACTATATCGCAACCTGACATGGTTCTTCCAAAGATTAATGCATTAACTGGTCACTATGTGCCAGAGAGGCCTTCTATCCATGAAGAGCTGCTCTATCGTTACTCTGTATACAGCATTGAGTATTGGCGAGGTGTCAGGGAGAGACAACAGGAATATAGGGCCGCTAACCAACCTTCTTAACCATCACTACCGTCTTATTTGTTATAGGTAATACTCTTTTTTCACCGAAATCACTGACAGGCTCGAATGTATTATGTTCAGCCTTCGGATCAGCAATTGCCTCTTCCTTTGATGGCATCAATGAGCCAATAGATTCAATCAGAGCTACAGCGAGGTCGCGACGCCCCAACACTTCACAGAGCATTAGTGCCGTATTTATCGCCAGCATAGTTTGAGAAGTGCATGTCTGCACTAAAATACATTGGCCTTCCTGCAGCGACTTTTCCCCATTCGCCGACGGGACGGTTCTGGAAATCCACATTCTGTGTATGGTTCCACCATACTGAGGCATACGTGCCAGGATACGAGCACAGCAATCGAGGAATTGGCTTACTTCACGCTGATTCGTAATTAGCTTCCATTTTTCTTGGAGTAAAAAAACATGCTGCTCACCGGTGGGCTTCTGCACTTGAATCATATGGTCAACACCATTCAAGCTGGGCTCTTTGAAATGCTCTCGGATTTCCTGTTCCCCACGGATTAAAAAAGTCCATCCAGGCTCAAGATTTCCTTTGATTTGCTCGAGCACATAGCCAATACGACGTTCAAAGGCGAAGCCTGTTGCTGAAGGGCTAGCTATGGCCTCAGTCATTTACTAGTAATCCATTTAATATTTTAAACCTGAAGTAGAATGAAATTTAGTTATAACAATGTGGTTTTATTTACGATTTTAGTTGGATTAATTGGGATAGTATTTTTAAGTGATATCTTTAAAACTAAGGTTCTAAAAGGCAATGAAAAATTAGCAAAGGTTTTTCTATATATAACTGTATGTATATTTATTATTTCTAGAATTATGGATCATTTATGTTTTGAATCCCGAAGCTGTTATTATGGACGTTAGTCAAAAATTGAAATTAAGAGGCCTAAAAAATTCAGTATGAATGAATACCTCGAATCTGCTTGGGCCGAGAATCACCAGGTTCCCGAAAAAGGTGTAGCCTCATGTCCCACATGCGAATCCAAGTTTGAGGACTGGGAACACTTAGATGTGAGCACCTGTCTCGGGTGCGGCACGGTAATTAGCCGTTGCCTAGATTTAACTGCAGAATACAGATATTTTAGCCAAGATGACAGAGGTGGAGGTGACCCCTGTCGTGTTGGAGCCCCGCAAGACAACCGATTCCCTGAATCCAGTCTCGGCACTGTTATCCTTCCTACACAACACGGTGGTTCTGCTAATTGCAGATGGTCAATGAACAAGATTCGCCGTTATCACACCTGGAATATGCTTCCATATAAGGAGCGTAATCTCCTACACGTCTTTGAGACTCTGCAAATCACCGCATCAAATCAAGGCCTCGATACAGGAATTCTGGATCTGGCCAAGGAATACTATGTGGCACTCACCGCTAATTGCCAGAAGCGCGGTCTCTCCCGCTCTGCCATCCTGGCAAGTTGCGTATTCTCAGCTCTCAAGCAAGTTGGTCAGCCAAGAAAACCCAAAGATGTCGCCGATATGTTCAATATCAAGACAAGCGATTTCACCAAGGCATTCAAGTATGTCCAGGAAGTTCTTGCTCTAGCACATCAGAAAGGTCATCTGAAGGGTTTCTCCGGCTCCCCATCAGCAATACAATCAACGCGAGCCTCACATTATATTGCACATCCTCTAAGCAAACTCCCCTTGAAGAGATCAGAATTCACCATTGTTCTTATCCTAGCAACCAAGATAGCTGATATTTCAGAAGATAAGTCACTCTGTGCAGAGCATATGCCACCTTCACTTGCTGCAGCAGCTCTAACTGAGGCTGTAAGGCTGAAAGGATATAAGGATATTTCTATGGAATCTATTGCTACTCTCTGCAATGTATCCTCTGGAACTTTACTGAAGTGCTGGAAACGCATTGATGAGTCCAGGAAGTCATGGGCAGAAGAATGCGGTATTGTCCAGGTAGAAACTGTAGACACTAAGTAGTATGGGTGCGGGAGCTTCCTCTTTATCACCTTTTAAAAAGGGATTGACTACAGATGAATTAAAAATAAATTCAAAGGAAGTTAGGGAAATGTCTGATTCCCTTTTTCAATTCATGTATAATAACTCCAGAGAACAAGATATATTAGATATAGCTAATAATCCAGAGAAATATGTTATTGCACTATCGGATATGATAACGACACAATTTAATGTGCTAGGATATACTACGCGAACCGGTAGAATAGGTGAAATTTATTTCAAGAGATTTGATGATTTAGAACCACCACTAGGTTCTGATACAGATATTGAGGCAGCTGATTCCAGGAACTCAAAGTGTATGAGTCAAAGTAGTAATTCTGCAAATTCTAGAAAATATAGACAAGCATTAAAAGTTAAGACTGAGACAAGAAAACGACGCCAACCAGGCTATGCTAAACATAAACAAAATTCCGAGGTTATTGCCTTTTATTTTGTTCGTCTATTTCAACTTCTAGGTGCACTATTACTCGTAGTAAAAGATTTAAATATTCCAGATTATGATAAGAGAACTGGTGATATTCTTACAATAAAGCAGGATAATTCTGAGCGAGAATTTGCCCAGCAAATGTATCCAGAACATCAGACATTACCTTCTTTTAGAAAACCGAATCTACCAATAAACCGAGAACGTCTTGAAATGCTAGAGGCTCAAGAAAGGCAGCGAGGAACAACCACTGAAATAGCAACACAAACTAATCGGCAAAGCGGCGGTGGAAACTTTAAGAATGAAACGCCCCTAGGACCATTTGAATTCTTACGTTATTATCTCAGGATACCAGGTGATAGAGATAACGAAATTTATACATATAATAAAATTAATACTAAATTAGATCGCGAGAAAACTTTTTTCCTTGATAAAGCTAAATTATTAGTATTCAGATATACTCAACCTACAAATCCCTCTGGAATTAGTGTGTCTCAAGCAGATGGCGGACTTCAAGAGTTAGGAATTCCTGCAACTGATAGTAATAATCCCGCAAATGAAGTAAAGTTTATGAAAGTTGTAATTAAATCCATTAGTTTTGAAACTGAAAATGATGCTGCTGCCGAAAGATTAGATGGATATTTAGCCCCATCAAGGCGTTCAGGAAGAAAAGAAGAAGTGTATCCTTCACGAGTAAAAATAGCATTCCCTGAGATTTCAGGAGGCAATAATACAGTTACTTTCCAACGCGCACAATTTAACCAGTCATCATCAATGAGCAATGGTCTTGAATATATTGTATCGGCAACTGAGCCTCCAAATTTACTTGAATTTATAAAAAGCTCAGAGGGTCTAAATCCTAAGGCGAATTTTACAGAAATACTGGAAAAAATAACCAGGAATTATTTAAAGCAAAAGTATCCAAGTATTACTGTTATAAATCTAAAATCCAAGGATGAAGAACACGATACAGACTCTTCAACCGCAGGCACAGGTTCATTAAAAAAAATAAAGGAGCCGACAAATAAATCATTAAGGGATGTTACAACTGTTCTAAATAGTTCAACATTAAATTATCAACCCCATTGTATTTCAAGGGCTCTACAATTACTAGACCCTGCATCTATTAATAATTTCCCAACCGGTTCTGCAATTTCCAAGGTCTGCAAATATTCTGTGGGGAAGTCTAAAGAAAAAACGAAGGTTTCAGATTATTTACCTACACGAACCCTAGGACAGCTATATGGAAAAATTAATCCGGTTGATTACGAAAATTCACTGGGAGTTCTCAAGGCATTTGTTCAGAAAGATTCTCAGGGAGACCCATTAAGTATGAACGATGTATCTAAGATGCCAGGGGAATCAAATGCATTATTATCTGCAATTACGAGACTAACATCTGCCTTTAATGTAACTTATAATAAAGAAACACACAAAGGATTTGGTGATATATATATAGGGAAATCAAGCGAATGTGATAATAGAAGTGACGACATCCAGATTAAAAGAAATACCTCAGATCCTGTTTTTAATGAAATGAAAAATGCTTCTCAAGAATTATTGGCATACCATTTTAGTCAAGTAGTAGAAATATCAAATTTCTTGAAGAAAATATTCAATGTCTCACATCGTCCAGATGGCTCATGGAAGGTTGAAGGTCCTAAGACAGAATTACTATTTGCTGGATTTTCCACCCTTGATTCACTAACTGATCAAGTGCGCGAACTTTTACTTAGATATTATTCTGGATGTGAAGGAATTTATCAGAAAGGCCTTAAAGCATGGGAAAATGGAGAAAAGAAGGCAAAGGCTGCACAAGCACCGGTGATTACTGAACCTTCTGGTCCTGCTCCTGCTCCTGCTCCCGTGCCACAACCTTCCGCTCCCGTGCCACAACCTTTAGCTGCTATGCCAGAACCTTCTGCCGGCAAATTATAAAATAGAACTATGAGGTAAAGAACCCAGCCATTTCCCTGGAGACCAACGAAATGCATACATAGATACAAGTGAGTCTGTTTGCCAGCCTCTCTTGTCATCTACAACAGATGAAGCAGAAACAAAGACCCAACTAACTGGTAACTGAGTATCTAGAGTATCTTCCCAATCATGGAGATCATGTTCGGTTTTCAAACCTTCTAGTCTAATCAATGGAATCCCTGTTTCCCGCTCAACCTCTGAATAAGGATAAACTGTTAGCCCAGTATTTTGTGACATTTGTTTTACATCTGGACTGCCTGCCTTTCTACATTTTAGCCACGTAGTATATATGGGAACATGGGGCAAAGGTAGTGGATAACCTTCTTTCAAAAAAACATGAGCCTTTCGCCCAATCCTGTATGTAAGTAAATCTAAAGTCTCTAACAAGGCTGAACCTAAGCCTTTACTCCTCCATAAAGGATGGACGCAAAACCAATCAACTAAACCCCATGGATGCATCTTACCACACCCCCCCAAAGAATTCGGATACGGTGCAAATATACGAAAACTAGAAACACAACCTCGTATAGTTCCTCCTGAATCCTTAGCAACAATCCAAATGGCCTCGTTGTCTATATACGAAGCCCGAATCCATTCTGGTTTAACAGAAGCCATTGTTTTAGATGTGGGCTCTTCGAACCATTCATTCAAAAGACGACTAATACCTTCTGAATCTTTCAATTTAGATACAGTGACCTTACAACCACCAGTCAAGGCAGAAGGAAGTTCAGGTTGCTCTAAATCTAATAAGGTGACATCTGATTGCTTGATAAATCGAGCTAATTGTGTAAGGGCAGATACTTTTCCTTTCCAAAACATAGTACCTAGGAAATCTATAGTAAAATTGAAATATGGCGACCACAATAAAACGCAATACCGGATATAGTAGATGTCATCTGATGCCCGCCTTAGATATTTCATGCAGTCATTAAAATTGCAGGCTGGCTCAGAGCTAGTAACAGACGAAGAGCCTACACTCCCTACAAAGGATACTAAGGCAGAGGCTAAACCCCCTAAGCGATGCCAATTAGAAGGGTGTAATAAGAAACTTTCGCTCATTAACTTTCCATGCAAATGTTTACAATTCTATTGTGCCAGTCACAGATTTTCAGACTCACATTCATGCACATTTGATTACAAGGGTGCTGGAAAGGAACTTTTAGCTAAGCAATTAGTGGAAGTAAAGGGTAGTCGGATAGATAAGATTTAGTTTTACGCAATGGCAAAATTGATTAAAGCATTTTTATTTTTACATTATATACAATATGGAAAGAAATGATGCTATTCTTGAAACAAATCCGGATCCGAAATATCAATATCTTGTAGATGAAATTATAAGCGATAAACTTAGCGGAGGACTGAAAAACATGTATAAAGATTTTAAAAAAACATCTTATGATATTATCGTTGCTAAATACCAGAGTAAGTTTAATATTTTGAACGATAAGATGAAGGAGAATCGTAAACTAATGGAAAATACTATAAAACGTATTGAAAATTCATATAAGAAACCAGATGAGGAAGGTTATGAGAAAATAAGCCCCAAGGAGGTTGAAAATTTACAGAAATTATTCCCAAAACTTCAAGACGAATTTGTTGAATATAAATCTAGTTCGGAAACATTTAGGATAAAACTAGAGGATATAATATTTAATCAGTATTTAGAGTCTGGGAAAATGCTAACTATGCGATATCTTAGAAACAAGTTTATAGAAGATAATGATAAACTATTTCTTGAAAAGGGAGTAACCTGGGCATTTGATTATGCTGCAAGGCATCGTATTGATATTGATATTACGCAGTATTCTTAGATTATAAACACTAATCAACGCATATTACAATAAGAAGTTGAGCTGAATAAGCTTTTCTTATCGCAAATTAAAAATGAAGGCCACTTCATCTATTATAGTGTGCAATATACATTGGCACCAACTTTGGAGACCAGCGACCCATGAGTCTTGTTTCTACAGGGTCAAACCAAGTTAGTGCATCCTTCTCTTTTTTATCACGCTTCATACGCGCAAAAAAACGCGGATGTGCCTTGAGCCACGTGAACCAGTTTAGACCCCGTTGAATAGATTTTACCGATGCCTGAGCTCTGAAAATATGATAGTGGAAATAAGTATTTGGCTTGAAATCTGGTTCAATGGCCTGCAAAATAAGCCCAGTATGCTCAAGGCGATTCAACTTATTTATATGCGCCTCTTCTTCAACTTCTCGTCGGACACACTGCTTCAATAATTCTAAAACTGAAGTTCGTGGGTGTTTCAGAGCATCCTTACCTTCCATCTGGCCCTTTGGAGGCTCCCATGATTTTCCTTGTTCATTTGCACCAGTTCTCTTTACTACCATAAAGCGCTTAGGATCATATTCAACTCCCTCTTCATGAATAAAACAAATTGCCCGCAGGAAAACTCTCCATCCCTCAGTTGGATGCTCTACATAAAAATAGCCCTTAGAAGGATCGTATGGAAGGAATTCTTGACCACGAATTAAACCGGGTTGAAATATATCAAATGGTGGCGAAGGATCTGCCATCTATATATAGACAGTGGCTTCATTTAGACCCCTTTATTTTCTAGTGTAGTATATATAAAGATGGATGAGTCAGGTGTCCCGGTATCTTCTGGTGGCACATGGGTATATTGCGGATCAGAATTCTCAGATTTAGTATTGGATGCAGAAACTAAATTACGATATGGTAATGATAGTAATTGGTTATATAAAACATTAGATGCAGGTAGCTTTAGAATTACAAATGAATTATTTGGCGGAGATCCAGTTCCTGGAATTAAAAAGATTGTTCAGAAATGGATTCCAGATGCCATTGAAGCTCCTGTTGAAGCTCCTGTTGAAGTAGCTGTAGTTGAGGCTCCTGTTGAGGCTCCTGTTGAGGCTCCTGTGGTTGTTGAGGCACCTGTAGTTGAGGCTCCTGTAGTTGAGGCTCCTGTTGAGGCTCCTGTTGAGGCTCCTGTGGTTGTTGAGGCACCTGTAGTTGAGGCTCCTGTAGTTGAGGCTCCTGTAGTTGAGGCTCCT
>Ga0209499_1000644_pt1 | contig 25446 bp, 35 predicted proteins | sample C_130208_EF_Meta_FD_187306 | JGI IMG/M metagenome (GOLD analysis project Ga0209499, IMG submission 187306) | Freshwater microbial communities from Lake Croche, Canada to study carbon cycling - C_130208_EF_MetaG (SPAdes) (version 2) | ecosystem: Environmental > Aquatic > Freshwater > Lake... | reverse complement strand
GAATATTAAATCTGCAAAGCGTATGGTTGAGCGTGCTCGTCCAGTAGTTTGGGATGTATTAGAAGAGGTAATTGCTGAGCATCCAGTACTACTAAACCGTGCACCAACTCTGCACCGTCTTGGTATCCAAGCATTTGAACCGCAATTAGTTGAAGGAAAAGCTATTCAGATTCACCCATTAGTTTGTACTGCGTTTAACGCAGACTTCGATGGTGATCAGATGGCTGTTCACTTACCTCTATCTGCCGAAGCTCAAGCTGAGGCTCGAGTATTAATGCTTTCCAGCAATAATATTTTGTCTCCTGCATCAGGACGTCCAATTACATCTCCTACTCAGGACATGGTGCTTGGTCTTTACTTCCTAACCTCACTTCGTGAGAAGCAATTAGGAGAGGGCAGAGCATTCTCATCAATTGCAGAAGGCGTAATGGCATTTGATCAAGGAACACTTTCTCTACAAGCGAAGATCAAACTTCGTATCGATAAGAGTGGTGTTGCTGAGACTCGCGAAACAACTTTAGGTCGTGCTTTGTTTAACGAAGTACTACCAGCTGACTTCGCATTTGTTGATTACGACGTAACTAAGAAGCTTCTTGGTTTAATTGTTGATAATTTGGCTGAAGGTTATGCCAAGGTCACAGTTGCACAAACCCTTGATGCGCTTAAGTCACTTGGTTTCTACTGGGCAACTCGTGCTGGTGTAACAATTTCTATTAACGATGTAGTAACTCCAGGGCGTAAGCGAGAGATCTTGGAAGGTTATGAAACTAAGGCGGATAAGGTTCAATCACAGTATGAAAAGGGATTGATTACTGATGATGAGCGCCGTCAAGAGTTAATTGAAATCTGGACACTTGCAACTAATGAAGTTGCTAAAGAGATGGAAGATAATTTCCCTCGAACTAATCCAGTTTGGATGATGGTTTACTCAGGTGCACGTGGAAATATGATGCAGATCCGCCAAATTGCAGGTATGCGCGGACTTGTAGCTAACCCAAAGGGTGAAATTATTCCTCGTCCGATTAAATCAAACTTCCGTGAAGGTCTTTCAGTACTTGAGTACTTCATTTCTACTCACGGTGCTCGTAAAGGTTTGGCTGATACCGCACTTCGTACCGCTGACTCAGGTTACCTAACTCGTCGTCTGTGCGATGTTGCCCAAGATGTAATTATTCGTGAGGAAGATTGCGGAACAGATCGCGGTCTAACTTTGAAGATTGCTGCTAAGGATGCAACTGGCACATTAGTTCGTGATGACCATGTTGAGACATCACTATTTGGTCGTAACTTAGCTGAGGATATTTCAGCTGGCGGAAAAGTTATCTTGACTGCTGGAACTGACCTTGGTGATCGAAACATCGACACATTAGTTGCTGCTGGCGTTGAAGAGGTAAAGGTTCGCTCAGTTCTAACTTGTGATAGCAAGGTTGGACAGTGCGCAATGTGTTACGGACGTTCAATGGCTGCTGGCAAGATTGTAGATGTCGGCGAAGCGGTTGGAATTATTGCTGCTCAATCAATTGGTGAGCCAGGAACCCAGTTAACAATGCGTACCTTCCACACTGGTGGTGCTCAATTACTTGGTGAAACTCAAATTACCCACGGTCTACCTCGTGTTCAAGAATTATTTGAAGCACGAACACCAAAGGGTGTCGCGCCAATTGCTGAAGCTGCTGGAACTGTTTCATTCCTAGAGGATGCAAAGGGCAAGAAGATTGTGGTTACGCCAGAGGATGGCAGCGAAGCAGTTGCTTACCCAATTACTCGTCGTCAGAAACTTCTAGTTGAAGAGGGAACCCGCGTAACAGTTGGTCAACAATTAGTTGTTGGTGCAATTGATCCTAAGCAAGTTCTTAGAATCTTAGGACCACGTCAAACTCAGATTCACCTAGTAAGTGAAATTCAAGAGGTTTATCGTATGCAGGGTGTATCAATCCACGATAAGCACATTGAAATTATTGTTCGCCAAATGTTAAAGCGCATTACTGTGCTGGAACCAGGCGATGCTGATTTACTTCCGGGAGAGTTAGTTGAACGCGGTCGCTTTGAAGAAGAGAACCGTCGCGTAGTTTCAACTGGTGGCAAAGCAGCTTCTGGTCGCCCAGAGCTTATGGGTATCACTAAGGCATCCCTTGCTACTGAATCTTGGTTGTCAGCAGCATCATTCCAAGAGACAACTCGCGTATTAACAGATGCAGCTTTGTCTGAGAAGAGTGATCCATTACTCGGACTTAAGGAAAACGTAATTATCGGTAAGTTAATCCCAGCTGGAACTGGACTTGCTCGTTACCGCAATGTTCGAGTTGAGCCAACTGAGGAAGCAAAGGCTGCGGTCTATGCTGCTTATGATGAATACGAATTCACGCCATTTGAATCACAAGGTTCAGGTGAGGCAGTTCGTTTGGACGAGTTCGAAGTTCGATAAACAAAGTAATTACAAATGTGGCCGGTGCTATTTAATAGCGTCGGCCACCTCGCATTTAACGATAGAACTTTTAACTGTTGGCACTTGCTCCGGCTTGATATTTGTTTGACCTGAGTAAATCGTTGAAGGTCTTGGTGAGAAGCTCAAACCTTCTGTTTTCCAAGAGGTGATTTCTTTTCCATCCTTATCAAATGCAGTTAGATCGCAGCGATAACTTTGGTCAGATTTAATTCCTAAGATATTAAACTCAGATATTACATAGTAGCCAGTTTCAGGGTCATGAAAAGTTTTTGTTTTAATTACCTTTACCTCAGCTGATGCGTATTTAGGAACCTTATTTATATACGAGTTTTTATCGTAAATTAAATTAAAGATCTGCGTAATATTTTCACAATCCTCTTTGTTTTCATAAACACAATCCTGGACCCCGTTGACACTAAATACATGGGACTGATCGCTCCACTGCATAACTCCCCAATCTGGAGCTTCATTTGGGTTTGCAATCACATTCCAAACACTTTTCTGCCATAGGTAAAGTAGAACTGCATCAACAGGATCACCAACTTTAGGTACATAAACAATTTTTGCTGCTTGGATTGGTTTAAACCCACCTGGACCAAAAGTAGTTGTAAGTTGCTGCTGATCAATCACTTGTACCTTTAATTGTGATAATAAGTGAAGCGGTAATTTCATATCAAATGGAATAAGCCCAAGCCCCTGGTTATATAAAATACTGTTGCAATCATCAGCAGGGGCGTAATTAAAGCCATCACCCGAAAGATTTTTTCCATTTTTTGTAAAGATTATCTCTCTAACAGATTGTGTGCCCTCTGACTGAAAAGTGAATGCGGCGGTTAACTTATTCTCATTGTATTTACTTACAAAATCACCATATGAACTATCTTTTTCATAATTTTGAAAAATCAAAGTCCCACTAACCTCAGAGTTGTTTTGTGAGCTTATTTGAATAAGTGAATTGCTGTTTCCAACTATCCCCTGATAACAGGGGGCTAATTTGGCATTGTTGCCAGTTATCATTGGCAATACAACGGAAAATACAAAACCGATAGCAACTACTCCAAATGTTGCTACTAACCTTTTATCTCGCTTCATTTAATTTTTAGTAAATACCGTTAACACCGCTGCGATAAAGTGGCATATGAAGGCAGCTGCGGTCATAGCGTGAAATAACTCATGAAATCCAAACCAGTTAAAAGAAAAGTTAGGCTTTTTAAGAGCATAGATAACTCCACCGGCAGAGTATAAAACTCCACCAGTTAGAATCAAGATGAATATTGCAACGCCACCAGATTGTAAAAACTGGGGCATGTAAAAGACCGCTGCCCAACCTAATGAAATGTATCCAGCAACATATAACCAACGGGGCGCTGATAACCAAAAGATTCTAAGTAATGAGATAAGTGTCGCTCCACCCCAAGCAACAATTAACAATGTTTTGGTTTGGCTTGGCTTTAATAAGTAAACCGCAAATGGTGTGTAGGTACCGGCAATTAAAATTGAAATATTAGAGTGATCGATTCTGCGCCAGATAGCTTTATTTTTATCTGTCCAAGCCACCCGGTGATATAGAGCAGAGCAGGTAAATAAGGTCACTGCAGTTAATGTAAATATTCCTAAGGTAATTCGGCCGCGAAGCTCATTTGCCAAGGTAATCAGGGTTAGCCCTGCGACCAAACTGAGCGGGGACATTACTAAGTGGACTATTCCGCGCAATTTTGGCTTTTCCATTGCTCAACCATAGGTGCCAGAGGTGCGCAAAATTCGGCGTGTCGCAGCGGGTGATTGATTATTAAAGGAGTAAAAGCACCGTTTTGACCGCAGCCCTCACACTGGGCTAACCTTCCCGTCCTGCACTTTTTGTTTAAGGGCTGCATCAAATTCGTAATTTATTTTTACGAATGATTCGCAAGGAATGGGCAACACGCCCGACCTCGTGGGTCGGGATGTAGAGCGTAAATATGGGGTGGCAGCAAGATAAATAATTTTAAAAAAATTATTTAAAACTTTTTAACTTAGGAGATGTAGTGCCAACAATTCAGCAGTTGGTCCGTAAGGGCCGCGCCGAGAAGACAGATAAGACGAGCACACCTGCATTAAAAGGTAGCCCGCAACGTCGTGGCGTTTGCACACGTGTTTATACAACTACACCTAAGAAGCCAAACTCTGCGCTTCGTAAGGTTGCACGTGTTCGCCTAACTAGTGGCATGGAAGTTACTGCATACATTCCTGGCGAAGGACACAATTTACAAGAGCACTCAATTGTTTTAGTTCGTGGTGGCCGTGTTAAAGATCTACCTGGTGTTCGTTACAAAATTGTTCGTGGATCTCTTGATACCCAAGGTGTTAAAGATCGTAAGCAATCACGCTCTCGTTATGGTGCGAAGAGGGAGAAGAAGTAATGCCACGTAAAGGTCCGGTCGCTAAAGATCCAGTTGTTGCAGATCCAGTTTATGCATCACCTGTGGTTACATCTTTAATTAACAAAATTTTAATGCATGGTAAGCGCAGTACTGCTGAAGCAATTGTTTACGGAGCGCTTGAGAATTGCCGCGAGAAGACAAATACCGATCCAGTAATTACTTTAAAGCGCGCATTAGATAACGTAAAGCCAACTGTTGAGGTTCGCTCCCGCCGTGTTGGTGGTGCAACTTATCAAGTACCAGTTGAAGTAAAGCCAGCTCGTGCACTAGCACTTGGACTTCGTTGGATTGTAGATAACTCTCGTGAGCGCCGTGAAAAATCAATGGCTGAGCGATTAGGAAATGAATTAATTGATGCCAGCAATGGTTTAGGCGCAGCGGTTAAAAAGCGCGAAGACACTCACAAGATGGCTGAAGCAAACAAGGCGTTTGCTCACTATCGCTGGTAATTAAGAGAATACGGGAGAAGAGAAAACGTGACGGTTGCAACGGCAATTGATCTAGCTACGGTTCGCAATATTGGAATCATGGCTCACATTGACGCGGGTAAAACCACAACAACGGAGCGAATTCTTTTCTACACCGGTATCAATTACAAAATTGGTGAGGTTCATGAGGGCGCAGCCACGATGGACTGGATGGAACAAGAGCAAGAGCGCGGAATCACAATTACATCAGCTGCAACTACATGTATTTGGAAAGGTCACATGATTAACATCATTGATACCCCTGGCCACGTAGATTTCACAGTTGAGGTGGAGCGTTCACTTCGAGTACTAGATGGCGCAGTTGCTGTATTTGATGGTGTTGCCGGTGTTGAGCCACAATCTGAAACAGTGTGGCGCCAGGCAGATCGTTATAACGTTCCACGTATTTGTTTTGTTAATAAGTTAGACCGCACCGGAGCTTCATTTGATCGTTGCGTAGATATGATCAAATCTCGTCTTAACGCCACACCATTAGTTCTACAAATCCCAATTGGCGTGGAGGGTGACTTCTTAGGAGTTGTTGATTTAATTGCAATGAAAGCACTTGTCTGGCCGGGCGAGACTAAAAAGGGTGAAGATTATTTAGTAGAAGAGATTCCAGCTAACTTAGCTGAGAAGGCAAAGCAAGCACGTCATGAATTATTGGAAACATTAGCTGACTGCGATGACACAATTATGGAGAAGTACCTTGAAGGTGCTGAGTTAACTGAAGAAGAGATTATTGCTGGAATTCGTCGTGCCACCCTGGCAGATAAGGCAACTCCAGTTTTAACTGGTTCTGCATTTAAGAACAAAGGTGTGCAACCAATGCTTGATGCGGTAAACCGTTACCTACCAAGCCCACTAGATGTAAAAGCAATTGTTGGTCACAAACAAGGTGATCCGTCAGTGGAGATCGAGCGTCAACCAAAAAATGATGAGCCATTCTCAGCCCTTGCTTTCAAAATTATGCGAGATCCCCATCTGGGTAAATTAACCTTCGTTCGGATTTACTCTGGCTCATTAACAGCCGGAACAGCAGTATTGAATTCAACTAAAGATAGAAAAGAAAGAATCGGAAAGATCTATCAGATGCACGCTAACAAGCGTGAGGAGATGGAATCAGCCGGCGCCGGAATGATTATTGCGGTAATGGGTCTGAAAGATACAACTACCGGTGAAACATTGTGTGATGTTGATAAGCCAGTAATTTTAGAATCAATGGATTTCCCAGCTCCAGTTATCTCAGTCGCAATTGAGCCAAAGACCAAGGCAGATCAAGAAAAACTTGGAATCGCAATTCAATCATTAGCCGAAGAAGATCCAACCTTCCATGTGAAATCAGATGAAGAAACTGGTCAAACAATTATTTCCGGAATGGGTGAGCTGCACTTAGAAATTTTGGTTGATCGTATGAAGCGTGAGTTTAAAGTAGAGGCAAATGTTGGTAAGCCTCAGGTGGCATACCGCGAAACACTTCGCAAGACTGTTTCTCGTTACGACTACACCCACAAGAAGCAATCTGGTGGTTCTGGACAGTTTGCAAAGATTCAGATTTCAGTAGAGCCACTTCCAACTGGTTCTGAGCAATCATATGAATTCGTAAATAAAATTACTGGCGGTCGTATTCCTAAGGAGTACATCCCATCTGTTGATGATGGTTGCCAGGAAGCTCTCGCTAGTGGACCACTTGCTGGCTATCCATTAGTTGATGTGAAAGTAACTCTTCTTGATGGCGCTTACCATGATGTTGACTCATCAGAGCTGGCCTTCAAGATTGCTGGAATCGCAGCATTTAAGGAAGCAGCAAAACTTGCTGGTCCTGTACTGCTGGAACCAGTTATGTCAGTCGAAGTAATTACTCCTGAAGATTTCATGGGTGATGTAATCGGTGACATTAATAGTCGTCGTGGTCAAATTTTGGCCATGGATGAGCGGTCAGGTGCCCGGATTGTTAAGGCAACAGTGCCACTGTCAGAGATGTTCGGCTACGTCGGAGATCTTCGCAGCAGGACACAAGGTCGCGCGAGCTACAGCATGCAATTTGATTCGTATGCCGAAGTTCCACAAGCGGTATCGAAAGAAATCATTGCGAAGGTTCGCGGCGAGTAAAACCGCAACGACCAGAGCGAAAATCCGAAATAACTACTAACAACTACTACAGGAGGAAAAAGTGACAAAGGCGAAGTTCGAGCGGACCAAACCGCACGTAAACATCGGCACCATCGGTCACATTGACCACGGTAAGACAACTCTTACTGCGGCAATTTCCAAGGTGCTCCATGACAAGTTCCCGGATGTAAATCCGCTGATGAATTTTGATCAAATTGATAAGGCGCCAGAAGAGCGTCAACGCGGTATTACTATTTCTATCGCACACATTGAATACCAGACAGAGAAGCGTCACTACGCACACGTTGACTGTCCAGGACACGCTGACTACATCAAGAACATGATCACTGGTGCAGCACAAATGGATGGCGCGATCTTGGTAGTAGCAGCAACTGATGGACCAATGCCACAAACTAAGGAGCACGTACTACTTGCTCGTCAGGTTGGCGTTCCTTCAATCATTGTTGCATTAAACAAGTCTGACATGGTTGATGATGCTGAAATTCTTGAGCTTGTTGAAATGGAAGTTCGTGAACTTCTAAACAAGTATGAATTCCCAGGAGATACAACTCCAATCGTTCGCATCTCTGCTCTTAAAGCACTTGAGGGAGATCCAAAGTGGGTTGAGGCATTACTTGAGTTAATGAATCAAGTTGATGCATTTATTCCACAACCAACTCGTGATATTGAGAAGCCATTCCTAATGCCAGTAGAAGATGTATTTACTATTACTGGTCGCGGAACTGTTGTTACTGGTCGTATCGAGCGCGGAATTGTTAAGGTCAACGAAGAGGTTGAAATCGTTGGTATCCGCCCAGATGCACAAAAGACAATTGTTACTGGCGTTGAAATGTTCCGTAAGTTACTTGATGAGGGTCAGGCTGGCGAAAACGTTGGTCTACTTCTTCGTGGAACTAAGCGCGAAGATGTTGAGCGTGGTCAGGTTGTTTGTAAGCCTGGTTCAATTACGCCTCACACAGATTTCGAAGCTTCTTCATACATCCTTTCAAAGGATGAGGGTGGTCGTCACACACCATTCTTTAACAACTACCGTCCTCAGTTCTACTTCCGTACAACTGACGTAACTGGCGTTGTAACACTGCCAGCTGGAACTGAAATGGTTATGCCTGGCGATAACACCGCTATGACTGTAACTCTTATTCAACCAGTTGCAATGGAAGAGGGACTTCGCTTTGCGATCCGTGAAGGTGGCCGCACCGTTGGTGCAGGTCGCGTAACAAAGATCGTTAAGTAATAAATAAAAGAATTATTTCTGGGCTGCTGAAATATGTGGCCCAGAAATAACTAAAAAGATTTAACTAGAAAAAAGGAGAAGCAAAATGGCCGGACAAAAGATCCGCATTAGGCTTAAGGCGTATGACCATGAGGTGATTGACACTTCAGCGAAGAAAATCGTTGAAACTGTTGAGCGCACTGGTGCTACTGTCGCAGGCCCAGTTCCGCTGCCTACTGAGAAAAACACTTACTGTGTTATTCGCTCTCCACACAAATATAAAGATAGCCGCGAGCACTTTGAGATGCGCACCCACAAGCGCTTAATCGACATCATCGATCCAACACCTAAAACTGTTGATTCATTGATGCGTCTTGATTTGCCAGCTGGCGTTGACATTGAGATCAAGCTCTAAGGGATAATCAAATGACAACTACGCAATCACAATCTTCTGCCATCAAGGGTATCTTGGGCAAGAAGCTGGGCATGACTCAGGTCTTTGATTCCCAAAACAAAATCGTGCCAGTAACAGTTATCGAGGCTGGTCCTTGTGTTGTTACTCAACTTCGCACAATTGAAAAAGATGGTTACACCGCTGTGCAACTTGGATACGGCGCGATCGAACCACGTAAAGTTTCTAAGCCACTTGCTGGCCAATTTGCTAAAGCTGGCGTAACTCCACGCCTTGAGGTTGCTGAACTTCGCATCTCAAGCACAGATGGATATTCAGTTGGTCAAGAATTAAAGGCAGATGTATTTGCTGCTGGTGAAATTGTTGATGCCACCGGAACTTCAAAAGGAAAGGGAACTGCTGGTGTTATGAAGCGCCATGGTTTCTCTGGAATTGGTGCATCTCACGGTGTTGATAAGAAGCATCGTATGTCTGGTTCGATTGGTAACAGAACCACACCAGGACGTGTATTTAAAGGAAAGCGCATGATGGGTCGCATGGGTATTGACACTGTGACAACTCAAAATCTTTTGGTTCACTCAGTTGATGCTGAGAACAACAAGATATTAGTTCGTGGCGCAGTACCAGGTGCAATTGGTGCCACCATATTTATTCGCTCTGCCGCTAAGAAAGCTGCGGGCGAAACTATTTCAACTAAGGCAGGTGCATAGTGTCATTAAAAGTTGAGGTTAAAGATATCGCTGGTAAACCAACTGGCACTATCGATCTACCGGCATCAATCTTTGATGTCCAGGCAAATGTGCCTTTAATTCACCAAGTTGTGGTTGCGCAATTAGCAGCAGCTAGAGCTGGAACTCACAAGACTAAAAATCGTGGCGAGGTATCTGGTGGTGGAAAGAAACCTTTCAAGCAAAAGGGAACCGGTCGTGCTCGTCAGGGTTCAACTCGTTCACCTAACCAACGCCATGGTGGTGTTGCACACGGTCCAGTACCTCGTAAGTATGACCAACGCACACCAAAGAAAATGATTGCCGCAGCTCTTAAGGGCGTGCTTTCTGATCGCCAACGCGCAACTCGTATTCACGCAGTAAGTGGAATTGTGGAAGCAACAACTACCAAGGCTGCAATTGCCGCTGTGCGTCAATTCTCTGATCGTAAGAATTTATTAGTTGTTTTATCTAGAACTGAAAATGCAGCATGGTTAGCACTTCGAAATCATGATGATCTACACCTAATCGTGAATGATCAGTTAAATGCTTATGATGTTTTAGTTTCAGATGATGTGATCTTCTCAGAGGGTGCTCTGCGTGACTTTATCGCTGGCCCTGCAACTGGCAAGGGAGCAACTGCGGTTGCTCGCGAGAGTGAAGTTGGAGCATCTGCATGAAAAACTATCGCGAAGTATTACTAGCTCCAGTTGTATCTGAAAAGTCTTACTCATTGCTAGATGGCAATAAGTACACATTCTTAGTTGCACCGGATGCAAATAAAACTGAGATCAAGATCGCGGTTGAAAAAGTATTTGGTGTGAAGGTATTAAGTGTTAACACCATGAACCGTGAGGGTAAGCGCAAGCGCACCGCTCTTGGTTTTGGAAAGCGTAAAGATACAAAGCGTGCGATTGTGCATGTGGCAGCCGGACAACGGATCGACATCTTTGGAGGACCAGTCTCTTAAAGGGGATTGGGACTTAATAGGAATAGGGAGAGAGACAAATGGCACTGCGTAATCTGAGGCCGACCACACCTGGTCAGCGCGGAGCAAGCGTTCCTGATTTTGAGGAGATCACTCGTCAAAAGCCAGAGAAATCTTTAGTCCGTCCAATTAATTCCAAGGGTGGCCGTAACGCTACAGGCCGCGTAACAATGCGCCATCAAGGTGGCGGACACAAACGTGCTTACCGGTTAATTGACTTTGTTCGTAATGATAAAGATGGCGTACCTGCAAAGGTTGCTCAGATTGAATACGATCCAAACCGCACTGCAAATATTGCACTGCTTCACTTTGCCGATGGCGAGAAGCGTTACATCATTGCACCAGATGGTTTATTGCAAGGTGCTGCAATTGAAAATGGTCCAACAGCTGACATTAAGCCTGGCAATAACTTGCCACTTCGCAATATTCCAGTTGGAACAATGATTCATGCAATTGAACTTCGTCCAGGCGGAGGAGCAAAAATTGCTCGCTCTGCTGGATCTGCTGTTCAGTTAGTTGCAAAGGATGGACCATACGCACAACTTCGTATGCCATCAGGTGAAATTAGAAATGTTGATGTTCGTTGCCGTGCAACTGTTGGCACAGTTGGAAATGCTGAACAATCAAATCGAAATTACGGAAAAGCTGGACGCATGCGTTGGAAAGGCAAGCGCCCATCTGTTCGTGGTGTTGTTATGAACCCAGTTGATCACCCTCATGGTGGTGGTGAAGGTAAAACTTCTGGTGGTCGTCACCCAGTTTCACCTTGGGGTCTACCTGAAAAACGCACTCGTAAGAAAAAAGCAAGTGATTCTTTAATTGTCCGTCGTCGCAAGTCCAATAAGAAGAGATAAGGGGGGATCTTAAGATGCCACGTAGTTTAAAGAAGGGTCCTTTCGTTGATCTTCATCTATCTAAAAAGGTAGAGGAACAAAATGCGAAGAACACTAAGAATGTTATTAAAACTTGGTCACGTCGCTCAATGATTACACCAGACATGATTGGTCACACCATTGCAGTTCATGATGGTCGTAAGCATGTGCCAGTTTTTGTTACCGAAGCAATGATCGGTCACAAGCTTGGTGAGTTTTCACCAACTCGTACCTTTAAAGGTCACTCTCGGGCTGATGGAAAGGCGGTGGTAAGTGAGTAATACCGATACCACTACCGCATTGGTAACTCGCGCAGTATTGCGTGACTTCCGTGCTACACCACAAAAAGCTCGTCGAGTTGTAAATCTTGTTCGTGGGCAACGTGCTGATAACGCACTTAACATGATGAAGTTTGCTAACCAACCAGAGCTTGGCGCTGCGATTTACTCTTTAATTGCCTCAGCTGTTGCTAATGCAAAGCAAAAGAATCCATCACTTCGTGATGCATCTGAACTTTGGATTATTGAAGCATTGGTAGATGAAGGCTTCACTATGAAGCGATACCGTCCACGTGCGCAAGGTCGCGGTTTTGCAATCAATAAGCGATCATCTCAAGTAACTGTGGTTTTATCAGATGATAAGAACTTACGTACCAATAAAAATTTAAAGGCATCTCAGATGCAAAAGCCAAAGGCGCTTAGAACTCCTTCGGTTATTAAAGATGCACCAGCTGCAACAAAGGCAGCCGATGCTCTATCTGATAAGCCGGTAGCAAAGAAGGCAGCGGCTAAGAAAGCAACTGCTAAAAAAGCACCAGCCAAAAAGGCTGCAACTAAAGGGAAGGCCGAGTAAATGGGTCAAAAGATAAATCCACACGGCTTCCGTCTTGGTATTACAACTGATTTCAAATCACGTTGGTATGCCGACAAACTTTACGGTGCCTACGTTAAAGAAGATATTGCAATCCGTCGCTTGATGGCTAAGAAGATGGAGCGAGCTGGCGTATCTAAAATTGAGATTGAACGTACTCGTGAAAAAGTTCGTATCGATCTATTTACCGCCCGTCCAGGAATTGTGATTGGTCGTCGTGGCCAAGAGGCTGACAAACTTCGAATTGATCTAGAAAATCTAACTGGTAAGCAAGTTCAGTTAAATATTCTTGAGGTTAAAAACCCTGAGATGGATGCTCAACTTGTTGCGCAAGGAATTGCTGAGCAATTAGCAGCACGTGTTTCATTCCGACGAGCAATGCGTAAGGGAATGCAAACTGCATTAAAAGCAGGAGCAGAAGGAATTCGAGTGCAATGCGGTGGACGTTTAGGTGGAGCGGAAATGAGTCGCTCTGAGTTCTATCGTGAGGGCAGAGTTCCACTACATACTCTTCGTGCTGATATTGATTATGGATTTGCTGAAGCACATACAACTTTTGGTCGCCTTGGCGTTAAGGTTTGGATTTATAAGGGTGAAGTAATTGAATCTCGTGCTGAGCGTGCAGCATCCGCTCTTGCTGCTGCAAAAGCTCCTAAGCCAAGCCGTGGTGGATCTCGCGCACCTCGTGCACCAAGAGGAGAGGTAACAACTACAACTGTTGCCGCTCGCGCTGAAGCTGCTGCCGCAACTGAATCTTCAACTCCTAACGAGAGCGGAGCTAACTAATGTTAATTCCACGTCGCGTTAAGCATCGTAAGCAGCACCATCCAAAGCGTGCTGGAAAATCAAAGGGCGGAACAACTGTTGCCTTTGGTGATTACGGCGTGCAGGCAATGGAGCCAGCATATGTAACTAACCGCCAAATTGAAGCGGCTCGTATTGCAATGACCCGTCACATCAAACGTGGTGGAAAAGTTTGGATCAATATTTATCCAGATCGTCCATTAACTAAGAAGCCTGCAGAAACTCGTATGGGTTCTGGTAAAGGCTCCCCTGAGTGGTGGATTGCCAACGTTAAGCCAGGCCGAGTTATGTTTGAAATTTCAGGTGTAACTGAGGCGGTTGCAACTGAGGCAATGACACGTGCGATGCACAAATTGCCAATGAAGTGCCGAGTTGTTCGCCGAGAGGAGTTCTAATGTCAACCACTACTGCTGAAACATTACGCGCTAGTTCAACTGATGAGTTGAATGACAAGCTGCGTGAGGCTAAGGAAGAGCTATTTAATCTGCGCTTTCAAGCTGCAACTGGTCAATTAGAAAACCACGGCCGCCTTACTGCAGTGCGCAAAGAGATCGCTCGAATTTACACAATTTTACGTGAACGTGAACTAGGGATTGGAGTGAGCGCATGAGTAACGAAAAAGCTTCAGCTAATTCTGTAGAGCGTCCATTCCGTAAAACTCGTGAAGGAATTGTTACTAGCGACAAGATGAATAAGACTGTTGTGGTTTCAATCCAAGATCGAATTAAGCACGGTATGTATAGCAAAGTTTTGACTCGTTCTCGCAAGTTAAAAGCTCACGATGAAAGCAACTCTGCTGGCATCGGCGATCGCGTTTTAATCATGGAAACTCGGCCACTATCAGCAACAAAGCGCTGGCGTGTGGTTGAGATTCTTGAGAAGGCCAAGTAAGGGGTAAATAAATGATTCAACAAGAGTCACGCTTACGCGTTGCTGATAACACCGGCGCAAAGGAATTACTTTGCATCCGTGTTCTTGGTGGCTCATCACGTCGCTATGCAGGTATCGGCGACATCATTGTTTGCTCGGTTAAAGATGCAATTCCTGGTGGCCAGGTTAAGAAGGGTGAAGTTGTTAAAGCTGTCATCGTTCGTACCGTAAAAGAGAATCGTCGTGCTGATGGTTCATATATTCGTTTTGATGAGAATGCTGCCGTAATTGTTAAAGATGATGGTGAGCCACGCGGAACTCGTATCTTCGGACCAGTTGCCCGTGAACTTCGAGATAAGCGCTTTATGAGAATTATTTCATTAGCTCCGGAGGTGCTATAAAAAATGGCAAACATTCGTAAAGGCGATACTGTGCAAGTAATCGCTGGCAAAGATAAAGGAACAACTGGCACAGTGTTATCAGTTGACCGTGTTAAGTCTCGAATTTTAATTGAGGGTGTTAATCGGGTTAAGCGTCACACCAAAGAGAGCACCTCTGAGCGCGGCGTTAAGGTCGGTGGGATTACCACTGTTGAGTCAGCAATTCATCTTTCTAATGTGATGTTAGTAGATGGTGAAGGCAAGGCAACTCGAATTGGCGCTCGAAAGAATGAAGCAGGCAAGAATGTTCGTATCTCTCGCCGCTCTGGAAAGGATGCCTAATGTCTACTGATTTAGCACCACGTCTTAAGGGACGTTATAAGTCTGAGATTGCACCAGCTCTTAAAGCCAAGTTTGGTTATAAGAATGTGATGCAAATTCCAACACTTACTAAGGTTGTTGTGAACATGGGTGTTGGTGAAGCTGCCCGTGATTCAAAGTTAATTGAGGGTGCAATTCGCGATCTTGCAACTATTACTGGACAACGTCCACAGGTAACTCGCTCTCGTAAATCAATTGCGCAATTTAAATTACGTGAGAATATGCCAATTGGTGCACACGTAACACTTCGCAATGACCGGATGTGGGAGTTCACCGATCGCCTACTTTCAATTGCATTGCCACGTATTCGTGACTTCCGCGGCCTATCTCCTAAGCAATTTGATGGCAAAGGAAATTACACATTTGGTTTAACTGAGCAGGTTGTATTCCCAGAGATCGAGCAAGACAAGATTGATCGCACTCGTGGAATGGATATCACTTTAGTAACCACTGCTAAAACAGACGAAGAGGGAAGAGAGTTGCTACGTGCACTTGGTTTCCCTTTCCGGGAAATGTAAAGGGGCCGACAACAAATGGCAAAGACATCGCTAAAGGTAAGAGCTAGCCGTAAACCTAAATTTAAGGTGCGCGGTTATACAAGATGCCAACGTTGTGGCCGCGTTCATTCGGTCTATCAAAAATTTGGTATTTGCCGTATTTGCTTCCGCGAAATGGCACATGCTGGAGAGTTACCAGGTATCACCAAGGCTTCTTGGTAATACAAAACCCTACTATCAACTACGGAGCAGGTCCGCGTAAATGCGGAAACCATTTCGAGAAAGGCCAGAGGCCAACAGTATGACAATGACAGATCCGATCGCAGACATGCTTGCACGTTTGCGTAATGCCAACTCGGCTTACCATGAGAAGGTTTCAATGCCTTCATCATCGGTTAAAGCTCGAATTGCTGAAATATTAAAACAAGAGGGATATATCGGCGGTTTTTATATTGAGAGCAATCCAACTGGGTTCGGTAAAACCTTAGTTTTAGATCTTAAGTTTGGTTCAAACCGCGAGCGCTCAATTGCAGGACTGCGCCGCGTTTCAAAGCCAGGACTTCGTGTTTACGCAAAATCAACCGCACTTCCTAAAGTTTTAGGTGGTCTTGGTGTTGCAATCATTTCAACATCCTCTGGTTTGCTGACAGATAAGCAAGCCAACAAACAAGGAGTAGGCGGAGAAGTTCTCGCCTACGTATGGTGATCTGATGTCACGTATTGGAAAAATGCCAATCACAATTCCATCTGGAGTTGAGGTAAATGTGGCTGGACAATCTGTTTCAGTTAAAGGTCCAAAGGGAACATTAACTCATGTTCTTGCTGGCCCAATTGCTGCAAAACAAGAGGGTACAACTCTTACTATCACTCGTCCGGATGAGAGCCGCGCAGCTCGCTCCCTGCACGGAATGTCTCGCACCATGATCTCAAACATGATCGAGGGCGTAACAAAGGGATATAGCAAGAAGATAAATATTGTTGGTGTTGGTTACAAAGTTGCGGCCAAGGGTAAAGACCTTGAGTTTGCACTTGGTTACAGCCATCCAATTAACTTCATTGCAGATGAAGGAATCACTTTTAAAATTGATTCCCCAACTGAGATCACCGTTGTTGGTATTAATAAACAATTAGTTGGTGAGACTGCAGCGAAAATTCAGAAATTACGGAAGGTTGATCCTTATAAAGGTAAGGGTCTGCATCTGGAAGGCGCACATATTCGCCGCAAGCAAGGAAAGACAGGTAAGAAATAATGGCTATCGGTTATAAAGTCGTTAAGGGTTCTGCAACTAAGGCCCGTGCCCGTCGTCATTTCCGTTTGCGCAAGCGCGTATCTGGAACGGCTGAGCGTCCACGCCTAGTTGTCTCTCGCTCTGCTCGTCACTTATTTGTTCAAGTTGTTGATGACACAACCTCAACTACTTTGGCTTATGCATCTACGATGGAGAAAGAGCTACGTACTTTCTCAGGAGATAAGACTGCAAAGGCAAAGCAGGTAGGCGAGTTAATCGCAAAGCGTGCAAAAGAAAAAGGAATTTCTGCCGTGGTCTTTGACCGTGGTGGTAATAAGTTTCATGGCCGAGTTGCAGCTGTTGCAACAAGTGCTCGTGCAAATGGATTGGAGTTCTAATGGCCGGTAATACCACTCCTACCACCGGTACTCGGGAGGAAAGACCAAAGGGCGGTCGCGAAAAACGCGAGCGTCGTGATGGTGATTTCCAAAAGGAAAAGTCTCCATACACCGAGCGCGTAGTTTTCATTAACCGTGTTGCCAAAGTTGTAAAGGGTGGACGCCGCTTCTCCTTTACCGCTCTAGTTGTGGTTGGCGATGGCAAAGGAACAGTTGGCATTGGATATGGCAAAGCCAAAGAGGTTCCACAAGCTATTGCTAAAGCAGTAGAAGATGGCAAGAAGAATTTCTTTAAGGTGCCATTATTAAATGGAACTATTCCGCACCCAGTTCAAGGCGAGAAAGCTGCCGGAGTTATTTTGCTTCGCCCAGCATCACCAGGTACTGGTGTAATCGCAGGTGGTCCTGTTCGCGCAGTTCTTGAGTGCGTTGGCATCACTGATGTATTAACAAAATCTTTAGGTTCAGGTAATCCAATCAATATGGTGCACGCAACTGCGGCAGCATTGAAGATGCTTGAGAATCCAACTGCAATTGCAGCTCGTCGTGGTCGCCCACTAGAGGATGTTGCACCTGCAGCATTAACTCGATTAATTGCTGAGCAAGTAAAGGTTGGTGCCTAATGAAAAGATTAAAAGTTACTCAAGTTAGATCAAAGGTTGGCAATCCACCTGATCAACGCAACACACTTCGCTCACTTGGTTTAAAGCGAATCGGTGATGTAGTTGTTAAGGAAGATCGCCCGGAGATTCGTGGCATGGTTTACGCCGTGCGTCACTTAATTGCAGTTGAGGAGGTTGAATAACAATGGTGCTTAAGGTTCATCATTTGCGTCCAGCCCCTGGAGCTAAAAAAGCTAAGACTCGTAAGGGTCGCGGTGAAGCTTCTAAGGGAAAGACCGCAGGTCGTGGTGGTAAAGGAACACGTGCTCGTAACGTAGTTCGTGCCGGATTTGAAGGCGGTCAGTTGCCATTAGTTATGCGCTTGCCAAAACTTCGTGGATTTAAAAACCCAGAAAGAATTGAGTATCAGGCGGTTAACATCTCAACTATTAACTCACTTTACCCAAAGGGTGGCGATGTAACAGTTGATGATTTAGTTAAAAAGGGTGCAGCTCGTAAGGGTTATCCAGTTAAAGTACTTGGTAATGGTGAGATCTCAGTAAAGGTAACTGTGTCAGCTCATGCATTCTCAAGCTCAGCCTCTGAGAAAATCTCAGCAGCTGGTGGCTCTGCAAAAACTCTTTAATTATTAGCTAGAACGAAAGGGGGATATCTTGTTAGCAGCATTTGGTAAGGCGTTTAGAACTCCAGATTTGCGTAAGAAGATTTTCTTCACCCTGTCAATCATGGCGTTGTTTAGATTTGGTTCAGTAGTTCCGACCCCTGGTGTTTCCTATGTGAATGTGCAGGAGTGTTTAAAGACGGCAAATACTGGCGGTCTATTTGGTTTGATCAACCTATTTAGCGGCGGCGCTTTGCTTCACTTAAGCGTTTTCGCATTAGGAATCATGCCTTACATCACCAGCTCAATTATTGTTCAATTATTAACTGTTGTTATTCCTCGCTTTGAAGCATTAAAGCAAGAGGGACAATCTGGCACAGCCAAATTAACTCAATACACCCGTTACTTAACAATTGGTCTTGCAATTCTGCAATCAACTGGCTTAATTGCAGTTGCCAGAATTCAAGGCAGAATCTTTGCTAACTGTTCACTACCAATTATTCCTGACACCTCTTGGCAGCGAATTGTCACCATGATTGCAGTTATGACCGCCGGAACCTCGGTAATTATGTGGTTGGGTGAGTTAATTACTGATCGCGGTGTTGGTAATGGTATGTCTATCTTAATTTTTACCTCTGTTGCCTCAGCTTTTCCTGGTCAACTTTGGTCGATTAAATTACAAAAGGGCTGGTTTGCATTTGCATTTGTAATGGCAGTGGGAATCTTGGTTGTGGCTGCGGTGGTATTTGTTGAGCAAGCTCAACGCCGTATTCCAGTTCAGTATGCAAAGCGCCAAGTAGGACGTCAGCAATATGGTGGAACTAGTACCTATATTCCAATTAAGGTAAACCAATCTGGTGTTATTCCAGTTATTTTCGCATCCTCTTTGCTTTATATTCCATCATTAGTTGTTAACTTCAGTGGTAGCCAAGCAGGCTGGGCAACTTGGATCTCTAAGAATTTTGTACGGGGTGATCACCCAATTTATGTTGCAACCTATGCATTACTAATTATTTTCTTTACCTACTTCTATGTGGCAATTACCTTCAATCCAGATGAGGTTGCCGAAAATATGAAGAAGTACGGCGGCTTTATTCCTGGCATTAGAGCAGGTAAACCAACTAGTGATTATCTACAATATGTATTATCAAGAATTACCGCCCCGGGTTCTATTTACTTAGCATTTGTGGCGATCATTCCAATTATTGCGTTAATCCTTTTCCAAGCTTCACAAAACTTCCCATTTGGTGGAACTGCAATTTTGATTGTTGTTGGTGTTGGTTTAGATACTGCCAAGCAGATTGAGTCTCAACTACAACAACGATCCTATGAGGGGTTCTTGCGCTAATGCGTTTAATCCTGGTTGGCCCACCAGGTGCTGGTAAAGGAACGCAAGCAGTTCATTTAGCTAAGTACTTTAAAATTCCACACATTTCAACTGGTGATATTTTTCGTGCTAATTTAAAAAATGGCACAAATTTAGGAAAGCAAGCACAAAGTTTTATGGATCGTGGTGAGTTAGTCCCAGATTCAGTAACCAATGAGATGGTTAGAGATCGCCTAGGAAACTCTGATGTTGCAAATGGCTTTTTGCTAGATGGTTTTCCAAGAAATACCAATCAAGCACAAGTTCTTGATCAGATTTTATCTGAAAAGAAAATGCCACTAGATGCGGTATTAGAACTTAAGATTGATAATGCAGAAATTATTAAGAGATTATCTGGCCGCAGAACTTGTCGAGGTTGTGGCGGACCATCTCATGTTGTGTTTGAAAAACCTAAGGTGGCAGGAGTTTGTGATAAATGCCAAGGTGAGCTTTATCAACGCGAAGATGACAAAGAAGAGGTTGTAGCTCGCCGGCTAGAAATCTATGCAGAGCAAACTGAACCAATTATCAATTTTTATAGTGCAAAAGGATTACTAAAAAATATCTCAGCATTAGGGGATGTAAGTGCAATTACCGAAAAAGCTATTGCATCTTTGAAGTAGACCAAATGGCAATTGAATTAAAAAATCTAGAGCAATTAAAATCCATGCGAAAAGCAGGATTAGTAGTAGCCGATACCTTAAAGTTGATTAAAGATTCCGCCCAAGTTGGTATGACCACAATTGAGTTAGATGAGATTGCAGTTGCAAACCTTAAAAAACATAATGCAACTCCATCCTTTCTTGGCTACCACGGCTTTCCAGCAGTTATCTGTGCCTCTGTTAATGAAGAGGTGGTGCATGGCATTCCAAATAAAAGAAAATTAATCTCAGGAGATGTTTTATCAATCGATTTTGGCGCAATTATTGATGGTTGGCATGGTGATGCTGCTATCTCATTTGGTTTAGGTGAGATTGAAGCAGCTGATCAAAAGCTGATGGATGTATGCCAAGAGTCGATGTGGCGAGGAATTGCTGCAGGCCGGGCCGGCGGCAAGCTAACTGATATCTCAGCTGCAATTGAAGGATATATAAATTCACAAGGTAAGTATGGAATTTTGCGCGAGTATGGCGGTCATGGCATTGGTAGTGCGATGCATCAAGAGCCACACATTTTAAATTTTGGTCCAGCTGGAAACGGCCCAGAGTTAGTTGCCGGTATGGCACTTGCAATTGAGCCAATGATTACTAGAGGTAATGAGCGAACTAAAGTTTTAAGTGATGATTGGACTGTTGTTGCCCATGATTCATCAAATGGTGCTCACTTTGAACACACATATACAATCGCACCCGATGGAAAACCTTTTGTATTAACTGCAGTAGATGGTGGGGCCGATCAGCTAGGCAGATTGGGTATTTCAATCTCAGATCTGCTCTGATTTCCCGCATAGATTTTGGTGGGATTTAGCGGATTTTCCTTTTTTACCCACCCCGCCTAAACTATCTCTCCTGCCTCGCAAGGGGTAAACCTAATTTAGAACAGATAAGTAGGTATCGCTTGGCCAAGAAAGACGGTGCTATTGAGATCGAAGGCACTGTTGCTGAAGCACTACCGAACGCAATGTTCCGAGTTGAGTTAACAAATGGGCACAAAGTTTTAGCACATATCAGTGGAAAGATGCGACAGAACTACATTCGTATTTTGCCGGAAGATAAAGTGATTGTAGAACTTAGTCCATATGACCTCACCAGAGGTCGAATTATTTATCGTTACAAATAAATAATTTTTAAACTGTTGTTGTTAGAAAGGTAATCGTGAAGGTCAAACCTAGCGTGAAAAAGATTTGCGACAAGTGCAAAGTCATTCGTCGTAATGGTCGCGTTATGGTGATCTGCGAAAACCTACGTCATAAACAACGTCAGGGTTAATTTAAAAAACGCGTGATGTAACGTAATTAAGGTAAAACTTAATTATGACCCTCAGTCCGAAAGGCTGAGGCCAGGTAGAAATATCTGGAGGCATTGCGGAGGACCTTTCGGATAAAAGAAACAGGTAAGTAATATGGCACGTCTTGTTGGTGTCGATCTTCCTCGCGAAAAGCGGGTTGAAATCGCACTCACCTATATTTTCGGGATGGGTCTTACCCGTGCGCAGGCAACACTTGCTGCCACCGGTATCTCACCAGATATCCGAGTTAAAGATTTACAAGAGCCAGATTTGGCAAAGCTTCGTGAATTCATTGAAGCAAATTACAAAATTGAGGGTGACCTACGCCGTGAGGTTGCTGGCGATATTCGTCGCAAAGTTGAGATTCAAAGTTATCAAGGATCACGTCACCGCAAGGGATTGCCAGTCCGCGGACAACGTACTCACACCAACGCTCGTACTCGTAAGGGTCCACGTGTTGCAATCGCTGGTAAGAAGAAGGAGACCAAGTAATGGCCGCCGAAAAAACTAAACCAGCTAAGGAAGCTGCTGCAAAAGCTGCTCCTAAGAAAATTAAAGCACGTAAGAAGGATAAGAAAAATGTTGCCTTCGGTCATGCTTACATCAAGAGCACATTTAATAACACCATTGTTTCTATTACCGATCCAGCAGGTGCGGTAATTGCTTGGTCCTCATCCGGACAAGTTGGATTTAAAGGTTCTCGTAAATCAACTCCATTCGCAGCGCAAATGGCAGCAGAAGCCGCCGCTCGTAAAGCACAGGAGCATGGTTTAAAGAAGGTAGATGTATTTGTTAAGGGACCTGGTTCAGGCCGGGAAACTGCAATTCGTTCATTACAGGCAGCAGGACTTGAGGTTGGAGCCATCGCAGATGTAACTCCAGCACCACATAACGGTTGCCGTCCACGTAAACCACGTCGAGTATAAGGAAAGGGAGAAAACTATGGCTCGCTATACCGGTGCAGATTGCAAAAGATGCCGTCGCGAAAAAGTAAAGCTCTTCCTTAAGGGCTCTAAGTGCGATGGACCAAAGTGTCCAATTGAGTCACGTCCATATCCACCAGGACAACATGGCCGCGCTCGCTCAAAGGATTCTGAGTACTTACTACAGATGCGTGAGAAGCAAAAGTGTGCACGTATTTACGGAGTACTAGAGAAGCAGTTCCGTGGTTACTACGAAGAGGCAAACCGTCTACAAGGTAAGACTGGTGAAAATCTTTTGGTACTACTTGAAACTCGGCTAGACAATGTTGTTTTCCGCGCTGGCTTTGCAAAGAGCCGTGACATGGCACGTCAATTAGTGCGCCACGGTCACTTCTTAGTAAATGGCAAGAGCGTAAACATTCCATCATTTAGAACTACACCTATGGATGTAATTGATGTTGTGCCAGCTTCACTGGACACCACACCATTTATCGTCGCAAGTGCAGAGCTTGGTGAGAAGGCCGTTCCAGCATGGATGGAGGTTGTTGGTTCCAAGATGCGAATCTTGATCCACGCCGTTCCAACCCGCCCAATTATTGATACTCAAGTACAAGAGCAACTAATCGTTGAGCTTTACTCCAAGTAATCAAGTACTTAAAGCAGTAAAGATTTAAAGCAGTAAAACTAAATATCGAACCACCAACCGGAAGATCAAATAGAGGGTCTTCCAGAACTTACGGAGGAAAACAGTGCTAATTGCACAACGCCCCATCCTCACTGAGGAAGTAGTAAGCGAGTACCGTTCACGGTTCATTATTGAGCCACTAGAACCAGGTTTCGGTTACACCCTTGGTAATTCAATTCGTCGTACCTTGTTATCTTCAATTCCAGGCGCTGCTGTGACCGGAATTAGAGTAAACAACGCACTACACGAGTTCACATCTTTAGAAGGTGTTAAAGAGGATCTAACTGAGATCGTTTTAAACATCAAAAACCTAGTTTTATCATCCGATAACGATGAGCCATCACTTCTTTACATTCGTAAAAATGGTGAGGGGATTGTTACTGGTGCAGATGTGGCAGCTCCTGCTGGTGTGCAGGTGCACAACCCAGAGCTTCACATTGCGACCTTAAACTCAAAGGCAAAGTTTGAGATTGAGTTAACGGTTGAGCGCGGCCGTGGTTACATCACTGCTATTCAAAACAAGCAAGCAGGCGGGGAGATTGGCCGGATTCCGGTTGATTCAATTTACTCACCAGTGCTTCGTGTTACCTACAAAGTAGAGGCAACACGTGTTGAGCAGAGAACAGACTTCGACCGATTAGTTCTAGATGTTGAGACTAAGCGATCAATGAAACCATCAGATGCAATGGCATCAGCTGGTAAGACATTGGTTGAGCTATTTGGTCTTGCTCGTGAATTAAATGCTAACGCTGAAGGAATTGAGATGGGACCTTCCATTCAAGATGCAGCACTAGCTGCAGATATGGCGCTGCCAATCGAGGATCTTGATCTAACTGTTCGTTCTTATAACTGCTTAAAGCGCGAAGGCATTCACACAGTTGGTGAATTACTTTCTCGTTCTGAAGCAGATCTAATGGATATTCGTAACTTCGGCTCCAAGTCAATTGATGAGGTTAAGGCGAAATTACAATCTATGGGAATGCAATTAAAAGACAGTCCAGCTGGCTTTGATCCAACTAAGCACGCTAACTACGGAACTAACGTTGATGATGAACTTGTCGACGCAGAAGAGGTCTAGGAGAGATCATGCCAAAGCCAAGTAAAGGCCCACGTTTAGGAAGTGGACCAGCACATGAGAAATTATTGCTGGGCACACTTGCTGCGCAACTTTTCGAAAAAGGAAAGTTAACTACCACCGAGGCAAAAGCAAGACGTCTTCGTCCACTAGCTGAGCGATTAATTACTCATGCTAAAAAAGGTGATCTACCTGCACGTCGTCGCGTAATGGCAAGAATCTCAAGCAAATCTGTTGTGCATACATTGTTCACAGATATTGCAAAGCGATTTGAATCTCGCGATGGTGGTTACACCCGCATTACTAAAATCGGTCCACGCAAAGGTGACAATGCACCAATGGCAGTGATCGAAATGGTTGAGGCTGGTACACCAGTTAAAAAGGTCGCTAAAAAAGCTGCAGCGAAAGCTGAGTAATAACGCGAAATAAAAAAGATTATGACTAAACCCACTCTTAATCCAAAGAGTGGGTTTTCTCGTTTAAGAGTTGATTTAACCTATGACGGAACAAACTTTTCAGGTTGGGCGAAACAACCAAATTTACGTACAGTTCAAGAAGAGATCGAAAAAGCAATAACAACATTTACCCGAGTGCAGGCTGCAACAATTGTGGCCGGCCGGACCGATGCCGGTGTGCATGCTAAACATCAGGTAATACATCTAGATCTACCTGAGAACACAAACATTGAAAATCTAGTTTTTCGATTAAATCAGATTTTAGATAAAGATGTTCGAATTTTAAGCGCTACTTGGGCTGAGGTAAATTTTCACGCCCGCTTCACACCAATTTCGCGCACCTACCAATATAAAATAATTGATGCTGGCAAAGTAACCGCACCTTTAAATAGGTATGACAGCGCCGAGTGGTTTCGGCCATTAGATATCGAGCTTATGAATGCTGGCTCAAAACTCTTACTTGGGGAGCATGATTTCTTTGCTTTTTGTAAGTTTAGAGAAGGTGGAAGTACAGTAAAAAATCTTATTAAATTTGATTGGCACCGTGATGAAAATGGCGTAGTAATTGGTGAAGTTAAGGCTGATTCTTTTCGTTACAACATGGTTAGAAATTTAGTAGGTGCAGCAGTCTGTGTTGGTGAAGGTAGATTTAAACCGGAATGGATGCTTAAAACTTTGCAAGAT
>Ga0209499_1000643_pt1 | contig 25490 bp, 13 predicted proteins | sample C_130208_EF_Meta_FD_187306 | JGI IMG/M metagenome (GOLD analysis project Ga0209499, IMG submission 187306) | Freshwater microbial communities from Lake Croche, Canada to study carbon cycling - C_130208_EF_MetaG (SPAdes) (version 2) | ecosystem: Environmental > Aquatic > Freshwater > Lake... | reverse complement strand
TATCCAAATTTAATATTTCCCCACAACTTTTAGACTTGATCCTGAATTTGGCAATCTGATCTTGTATTTACAATCAACATTTATAGATTGCCACGATTTACTTCGTTTCACTCTCAAAGATGAGCACGAGCATAGCTTAGAAATGAAGAGTAGTCAACTTGTTATTTAGTGATTTTTTAATTTCGTAAATTTATTATTACGTGATATGAGGATTATTATACGTAAATATCTATTTTTTTGAAATAGCAATCAATTAGTTTTGAATAGTTAAATTAAAGTTAAATAGTTTTTATACTATTTATAAACTAACAGAACCAAAAAAAAATAAACAAAAATTAATTATGAAGAAAATTTTCAAAAAAACCTTGCTTATTACTGCATTCTTTTTGATGTGCAGTGTTATGCAAGCTCAATCTGTCACCGGAAAGGTGTCAGATTCTGCAGGGCCTTTACCAGGTGTTAATGTAGCTGTTCAAAATTCAAAAATTGTAACAATTACAGATTTAGATGGGAAGTTCACTTTGAGCGATTTGCCAAAAGGGACGGTATTGAACTTTACCTATTTGGGATATACATCTCAAAAAATTTCTTTGAACGGAAAATCATCTATGAACGTGACACTTGTTTCGGACAACGTTGATTTAAAAGAAGTTGTTGTGATGGGGTATGGAAATACTAAAAAGAAAGATGTAACTGGTGCAATTGCCGTGGTTACTTCAAAAGAATTTGAAGGAAGAGCAAATACTGGATTCGGTAATGCCCTTGAGGGAAAAGTTGCAGGTGTTCAAATATCAAAACCTTCAGGTCAACCCCAAGCTGGTTATACCATTAGAGTTCGAGGAACATCAACAATAACTGCTGGAGCAGAACCTTTATATATTCTTGATGGTATTCCAACAAATTCTATTAACGAAATAAGTCCTTCTGATATTGAAACAATGACGGTACTTAAAGATGCTTCGTCTGCAGCAATTTATGGAGCTAATGGATCTAATGGAGTAATTCTTATTACCACAAAAAGAGGGGGGAATCATAAAACTAAAGTAACATTGGATACCTATTCCTCATCTTCAACGGTGTCTAAAAAACTAGACGTTCTTGATGCTACTCAGTATAAAGCTTTATTGACAGAAATGGGGCAGAGTACAGACTGGAGTAAATATCCTTATAATAATAATTGGCAAGATAAGGGATTGAGAACAGCTTTATCTAAAAATTATGCATTAGGTGTTTCTGGAGGAGATGAAAAAACCAATTATTTTCTTTCAGGAACCTATCTAAATCAAGAAGGTGTTGTAATGACAAATAAAGTAGATCGATATACTTTTAAGTTAAACTTGGATCACAAAATTAGTAATTCAGTAAAGGTAGGTTCTAGTATTTCTTACAGTAAATGGAGAGATGTTGATGTTGATGAGGGTGGTAAGTATGGATCTGTTTTATATATGATAACTGGAGCACCCGTGACAGATGTTTACAATGCAGATGGAACCTTTTCAGTAAATCCATTTTTCCATGATCTTGAAAATCCTGTTGCAACCATCATTAAAAATGATCATGCATATCAGAATTTTAAATTTAGTGGAAATGTTTATGGAGAATTTTCATTTTTAAAATACTTGAAATTGAAATCTATGTATGGGTTTGAACAATTAAACAGTACTTATAACTCTTGGGTAGATCCATACCTAAGTGTAGAAGGAAGAAATTTTAGTGGAACAGCAACGTTAGTTAATAGTCAAGCTAATTTTTGGAATTTTGAAAACACACTTACTTTTGCAAAATCGTTTAATAAACATAATTTTACTGCTTTAGTAGGATATATTGCATCTGAAAAGGATTATTCATCCGCTTCTATCAATGCTAGGAATTTCGGTTCAGCTGCAGTGCATACTGTAAATGCAGGAGCAGAAAGAAGTGCAGGTTTTTCAGCAGGACCTAAAGGAAGAAATGAAGCTGTAATCGGAAGATTAAATTACAGCTATGAAGATAAATATTTATTGACTGGTAATTTCCGTGCCGATGCTTATTCAGGGTTTGGTGAAAAAAACAGATGGGGTTATTTTCCTTCGTTCTCAGGTGGTTGGAGAATTTCAAAAGAGGATTTCTTTAGCGGAATAGACATAATAAATGATTTGAAACTTAGAGCAGGTTGGGGTATAGTAGGAAATGGTCAAGTTGATGGTTACGCCCACTTTGGTCAGGTAAATCCTGGAGCTCCTTATGTAATAGGGGGTGTTGTTGTGCCAGGTTCGAATCCTACCACTCTTGAAAGTTCAGATCTTAAATGGGAAAAAACCGAGCAAACTAATATTGGTTTTGATGTTTCGTTATTGAAAAACCGTTTGACTATAACAAGTGATTATTACATCAAGAAAACAAGCGACATGTTACTTCAAAAAGTAATTCCTGCAAGTGTTGGATTTAGAACAGCATTATTAAATGTTGGGGAAATGGAAAATCGTGGTTTTGAATTTTCAGTAAGTTCCAAAAATATGGTAAACGAATTGAAATGGAATTCTGATTTTAATATTTCATTTAACAAAAGCAAAATAACAAGTCTTCCAGGTGGTTCAATACAATTAGGAGAATTAAATAATGACGGTAGAGGCTTAGTTGCTATCGCGCAAGAAGGACAACCATTAGGGACTTTTTATGGCTATGTGTCTGAAGGAGTAGATCCCGCAACAGGGATGATGAAATACAAAGATATTGACAAAAGTGGTGATTTAAGCGACGGAGACAAAACGATTATTGGAAATGCTAATCCTAAATATACTTTAGGACTTATAAACGATTTAAGTTATAAAAACTGGTCTTTAAATATATTCTTTCAAGGTGTTGAAGGGAATGATATTTTTAATGCTAGTAGAATTGAAACCGAGGGGATGTATAATCCACTGAATCAATTGTCCACAGTTTTAAATCGTTGGACAACCCCTGGTCAAATTACAGATATGCCAAAAGCTGATTTTGGAGGGGATCATAATGTTAAAGTTTCTTCTCGTTACGTTGAAGATGGTTCTTATGTAAGATTAAAATCATTGACATTAGGATACAGTCTTCCTGCTGAAATAGTAAGTAAGTTAAGTTTGAGTAAAGTAAGATTCTATTTAACAGCTGAAAATTTAATTACATGGACAAAATATTCAGGATTAGATCCGGAAGTTAGTGTTTATGGAAGAAGCGGAAATAACTCATTAAAGAATATTGCTCCGGGAGTTGATTACGGAACTTATCCACAAACCAGAGATGTTATTTTTGGTTTAAACCTTTCTTTTTAATAACGTAACAAAAAATTATTATGAAAAATAAATTTAATAAATTAAGAATAGCAGGTTGTTCTTTGTTAGTTCTTGCGCTTTTTTCGTGCAGTTCTGACTTCTTGAATGTAGCACCTACATCTACTCTTACAACTGGAAATGCTTATAATTCGGCTCAAGACCTTACTAATGCAGTAAATGGAGCTTATAGAACTTTCTATGAAGAATATTATCAGTGGCTCAATGTAGTTTTGGGTGATGTCCGTTCAGATAACGCCTATTTAGGAGGTAGTGGTGATGCACCTCTTCTTCAATATGAAATGTTTAATATGTCAACAAGTAATAGTTCAATATTAAATAACTGGGTTCAGCTGTATCAAGGGATAGGGAGATGCAATATTATCTTGGAAAAAGTAAAAAGTGTAAATGATCCTGCTTTAGATAAAGATAACTTAAGACAAAATATTATTGGTCAAGCCAGTTTTTTGCGTGCTTTTCACTATTATCAATTAGTAAAAAATTATGGTGGAGTTCCTCTAGAGCTTCATTCTAATTCAACTGATCCTGGAACCATTAATTTACCACGTTCTACAGAAAAAGAAGTTTATGATCAAATAGATGCTGATCTTCAAATTGCGGTGGCAAATTTACCTGATTTTTATACAGGAGGGCCAAGCGAAAATAAGGCTAGAGCTACAAAAGGTGCTGCTAATGCATTGTTGGCTAAAATTTGGGCGCAAAGAAGCGATAGAGATTATACTAAAGTAATGAAATATTGTAATGACGTAATAAGTAGTCCAGCAGCTTATGGCTTGGTTGCAAATTATGCAGACCTTTTTGATGGGGATCATTATTTTAGCAAAGAGTCTATCTTAGAAATCTCTTTCCAAGGAGGCAACTGGGATGTTTCCAACTGGGGAGTTCAATTGCTTTTGGCACCAGAAGATGGATGGCAAAAGTATTGTGTTCCTTCTAAAAATTTAATTGCGGCTTATGATGCTCAGGGTGATTTGAAACGTAAAGAGGCAAGTGTTGTTTTTTGGGATAATACAGGTTGGGCTGATGAAAATTGGAATCCTTGCGCAGACAACACCATTGCTGTGCCGTTTGCTTATAAAGAAAAACATGCTGATGGATGGAATAGTGGTGATCATCCTTATTTGTTGCGTTTGGATGATATTATTTTGTTAAAAGCGGAAGCTCAAAACGAATTAGGTGATTTAACAGGTGCATTAGCAACGGTGAATCAAATTCGTTCCAGAGTTAGTTTAGCAGATCTAACTTCAGTTTCAAAAGCAGATTTGAAAACTAAAATTCTAAATGAAAGAAGATTAGAGCTTGCATTTGAAGATCAGCGATGGGATGATTTAGTTCGTGCTGGTGTAGCCGTATCTGTTATGAATTCTTTAGAAGAATATAAATATAATTGTGAGGGAAAAGCTTCAAGTGCGGCAATTCGCATCAATTACAACTGTACTGCTGATAAATTGTTATGTCCAATACCTCAGTTAGAAAGAGACGCAAATCCTAATTTAACTCAAAATCCTGGATATTAGTTTTTTAAATAATAAGTTTGTTTAATTTTTTTTTAAAATTTGAATACTTCGGAGATTTTCTTCGAAGTATTCTTTATTTTTACCCTAACATAAATGTCCTAATAATGAAATGCAAAACTACAACTCTGGCATTATTTTTTTTATTGGCATTACTTTCATGTTCCAATTCTAATCCTAATTTTGTTGTTCCTGTCGTTCCAATTGACAAAACTCCTCAACCTGTTCTTTCAGGAAAGATGGTTTATCATAGTTATTCTTGCTACAATTGTTTGGATTCGAAATTATATTTATATAATTTTAGTACCAACGAAAGAACTTTTTTGAGTCAGAATTGGACAATTACGAATCCAATGAATGCTCATTTTTCGCCTGACGGGACAAAAATTGTATTTATGGGAATGTCGCAACCCACTTTAAATTGGGATGTTTTTATTTATACTTTGGGAACAAATGTTCAGCCACAAAATCTCACTAAAAACTCATCAGCACGTGATGAAGATCCAAAGTTTTCTCCAGATGGAGCAAAAATTGTTTTCAAGCAAAATGGAGTATTAAAAGAAATGGATACATCCGGAAATATTTTAAAGATATTTACTGTTCCAAATTCAGAAGCCTCAATGCCCTATTACACTGCCGACGGCAACAGCATTTTATATTCAGGGAATGAAGCTAATAATTCTGCTACGGCGGATATTATTAAATATTCTATCTTAAATAATACCACACAATCACTAGCCGCAATGGGAAATATTAATGAATATTATCCGATTACAGTTGACGCTAACAGCTTTTTATTTACCCAATCAACCACTAGCGACCAGGTTTATTTGGGCTATTTTAACGGAAAGACATCGTTAAAACTCCCTTTTAACGAATCGAATTCGGACTTTTCGGATGCGTTTCCAGTCGATAATCATACGGTGTTACTTTCAAGCACTAAGACTGGAGGAAGAGGACAATACGACTTATATTTGGCAGATGAAATTAGTGGTAAAAAATGGTCACTAAATCTTTATAATTCCTATATTAACAGCGCTAAAAATGAATTGGGAGCATGCTATTCTCCATTATAAATCAAAAACCAACAATATGAAACATGCTATAATTTTTTCATTACTGTTATTTGTTAATTCTATTTCTGTTTTTTCACAGAAGAAATCTGATTTTGATGAAAATAAATTACAAATCAATTGGGAATTAATCACTAATAATTATAATAAAGAACCAAAAGTCATCTCGTCTTTTAAAATAACCAACAAGGGGAACGCTTCATTTCCTTCCTCAGGATGGACTCTTTATTTTAATTATAATAAAGCGGTTTTTCCTAATTTAAAGGAAACAAATTTTAGTATTTCACACGTAAATGGAGATGTTTATCAAATTAAACCTGGTGCTAAATTTCAAGGTCTAAAAATTAATGAAAGTATCGATTTGGCATTTGTTTCTCCTGGATCAATTCTTAATCTAAATGCTGCGCCAGCGGGCATATTTATTGTTTGGGATGCAAATCCAGAAAAAGGGTTTGTCATTAATAACTACATTTTGAAGCCAATTGTAGATAAGACGGTAAATTATATAACTCCTGAAATCATATATGGTAATAACAAATTAATCGAAGACATTCCTGTTGATAATTTACCAAAAATATTTCCTACTCCTAAATATTTTAAAGCAAATACTGGAGAATTTATAGTTGATAAAAATGTTAGTATTCGTTATGAAATTGAATTTCAAAAGGAGGCCAATTATCTTTCGAATGAATTAAACAAAATCCTTGAAAGCAGAGTTGCTCTAAATCCAGAAGTCAGTAACGGCAAACAAATTATATTTAAAAAAGCGGACTTAGAAAAAGAAGAATATATTTTAGATATTCAAAATGATAAAATCGAAATTTCAGCTTCCACACCTAGCGGAATTTTTTATGGAATACAATCTTTAAAATCTTTATTACCATCAAATTCTTGGAAGTTTAAATCTAAATCAATTGCAGTTTCAAATTGCTATGTAAAAGACGCACCACGTTTTGGGTTTAGAAGTTTCATGTTTGATGTGGCTCGTAATTTCCAGACAAAAGAGACTATTTTTAAAATTCTTGATGCGATGTCTTTGTATAAAATGAATACGTTTCATTTCCATTTTAACGATGATGAAGGTTGGAGAATAGCTATTCCATCCCTGCCAGAACTTACAGAAATTGGCGGAAAAAGAGGATTTACCTTAGACAGCAAAAACTTTTTGCCAACTTCTTATGGTTCAAGCCCAGACACTGGAGTATATCCAGGAAGCGGATTTTATACCAAAGAAGATTTTATTACGATATTGAAATATGCCACAGAAAGACATATTCAAGTAATTCCAGAAATTGAATCTCCAGGACATAGTCGAGCAGCAATTATGGCGATGAATTCTCGCTATGATAAATTTATTAAAGCGGGTAATCCAGAGGAAGCTGCACGTTATTTACTTCGGGATATTAACGATAAATCCATTCATACTTCTGCTCAATTATGGACCGATAATGTAATGTGTGTGGCTTTGCCATCTACTTATACCTTTATGGAAAAAGTAATTGATGAAATTTTGATAATGTATAAAGAGGCTAATGCACCAATTGAAACCATTCATCTTGGCGGGGACGAAGTGCCTAGCGGAACCTGGAAGCTATCGCCTTTGTGCTCTAAATTAATAGCGGAGAATAACCAACTTCATTCTACAGATGATCTTTGGTATTATTATTTTGATAAAATGGAAAAAATACTTCATCAACGGTCGATTTCTGTTTCTGGTTGGGAAGAAATTGCTATGCGAAAAACAGTTTTAGATGGGAAAAGCATTTATATTCCAAATCCTGATTTCGCCAATAAAGGATTTAGAGCACATGTATGGAACAATGGAATTGGTTGGGGATCGGAAGACTTGCCATATAAATTGGCCAATGCAGGATATAAAGTAGTACTTTCTTGTGTTAGTAATTTATATTTTGATTTGGCTTACGAAAAAGCGGCCGATGAACCAGGATATTATTGGGGAGGATTTAATGATATTGACAAACCCTTTTATTTTATTCCATTTGATTATTATAAAAATACTAAGGAAGATACTGGAGGAAACCCTATTAAATCTAGTTTATTTATCGGGAAACAACGCTTAACGGATTATGGCAAGTCGAATATTTTAGGAATTCAAGGACAACTTTTTAGTGAAAATGTGAGGGATACAAATATATTGGAATATTTGTTATATCCAAAATTACTTGCTTTGGCCGAACGTAATTGGGCGCAAAATCCAAGTTGGGCTACCGAAATCGATTTAAATAAAAGCAAAATATTATATGATAAAGACTGGTCGGTTTTTGTAAATGTTCTTGGTAAAAAAGAATTGCCTCGCCTAGATTTTTATTTTGGAGGATATAATTATCGAATTCCACCAGTTGGGACTATTTTAGAAAACGGAAAAGTAAACGCTAATATACAAATTCCAGGATTTTTAATTCGATATACTTCTGATGGTTCTGTGCCAACAAATAAAAGTAAGGTTTATGAAAATCCAATTACTGAAAAAGGCAAAATTACGCTTTGTGCGTTTTCAAATAATGGAAGACATGGGAAGTTAACAATAGTAGAAAATAAATAATTCTAATCTATTTAGCATTCGTTTTTCTGAATTGCAAAGGAGTACAGCCATTAATTTGTTTGAATAATCTAGATAAATTTTTATTGTCATTGAATCCTACTTCAATGGCAATTTCATTAATGGATTTTTCAGATTCTAAAAGTTTATCCGAGAATTTCTCAATTCTCAAATGGCAAATGTATTTGTAAACCGCTGAACCAGTCACTTCAAGAAATCGTTTTTCTAAAGCTCTTCTGGAAATAGAAACTTTTTTTAAAACGTCAATTACATTGATGTTGTTTTCTACGTTTTGATGAATAAAATTCAGTGCCATTGCAATTTGTTTATCCGTAGTAGCGCAAATATCCGTAGATTGTCTTGTAAAAACCGTTGTCGATTTTACTATAATATCATACGGTTTTTGATCTTTGTTTTCAATTAAGAGCTGCATGAGTTTTGCCGCTTCATAACCGCCTTGTTCTACTCCTAGTCCAATGCTGGATAGAGGCGGGTCTGATAAGTTACAAGTAAGTTCGTCATTATCTACACCCAAAACAGCTACTTCTTCAGGGATTTTTATTTTGTTAATCCTACAAGCGTCGGTAATGTTTTGAGCTCTTTCGTCATCGCAAGCCATAATGGCAATAGGTTTTGGAAGATTACTTAGCCATTTACTTAAAGCAGATGGTTTATAATACCATATTTCTCTGGACGAAATTTTTTTGGGATTGAAAAAGTGAACTTTTCCACCATGTTTTTTTACGGAATCTTCAAAACCTTCCCCTCTTTCTCTAGACCAAACAATATTGTCAAAACCGTAAAAAGCAAAATTCTTATAGCCTTTGTTAATGAAATATTTAGCACCCATTTCTCCAGTTTCAAAATAATTTCCACTTATGTTGGAGAACTCTTCAAAATGTTCTTTAAAATCTTCGACTATAACTGGAATCTTTGTTTCTACTAGTTTTTTTATATCTGCATTATTATACAATTGAGCAATAATTCCATCCGCTTTCCATTCTTTTGCAAATTTTATTAGATTGTCCATACTCAAGTCTTCTCTATAATGCGAAGGCATCCTACAGAATAACCAGGGTCCATTTTCTTTGGAATAACGTGTTACGCCTTTCAATAAGCTTTTTCCGTAATCTTCTGTGAAATCAATCAGTAGAATTATTTTATACATTAATTTGATAAATTATGATTCTCAAAGTTACTTGAATTCAGATTAAAATTCTTATTTAATTTTTACTAATTGGTCTTGTCCATTTATATTTAATCCCGAAACAATTAATCTTGTTTTGTTTTTTTGCACTAAATTATTAGGAACAATGCATTTGATTGTTCTTTTTTCATTTGGTAAAATACTAATATAATTATCCTCCCAAAATGCTGGAAAAATGGTTTCGTTGTTTTTGTTTAATAGGTTTAAATGAATAAAAAAAGCAGTTTTTGAATTTGTATTTTTAATAGTAACAGCTACTTCTAAATCTTTTCCAATTGTTCTTGATGTGTTTTTGGTTGTGATTTCAGATTTTGGTATGTCATTTAATTTAGTGAAATCGGCATATTCTTTTAATGGGGTATTTCCCCAAAAGGTTTTGTCCCAATTAAAAACATCTTTTTTATTGGATAACCAATAAAAATTAGAAGCGATTTGATTTCCTTTTTCATCATATAATTTTAAATCCAGAAAAATGCCTTCGGAATAAGTGTCCATTTTGAAAATGGATTTTGAACTAATTGAATTGATGTCAAAATCAACCATTTCGTTCTTTAATAAATTGGAATTAAAATCATAAATTCTAATTTGAGCTTTTTTCTTTTTTTCTGAATTTAAAGATTCATTTACAGCGATTATTTCATTTTTAGAATAATCATAAATCAATTGATTTATTGTATTTGCTTTTCTAGTGGCGTAATAACCCGACGTTGGCAATAAATAATAATCATATAATTGCCAATAAAAAGAAGGCCAAGCCGAATTAAGCATCCATTGAATTATACCTGTAGATTTCGGAATTCGTGCTCTAAAGCCGGAAAACATCCCACTCATGGATTCGTATCCCATGATATCGGATTTCATTAAATAATCGTTTAAATTTTGCGCTTTGCCATATCGATTTTCAATCATTGAGGTATTTACGTCTAAATTCTTAAAAGCAACCAAGGAATGCGTACAATGATAATTCCAATCTGTACTGATCGGCCATAGTTCATCTTCTGGGATTATTTTTTTTATACTCTCTAAAGTCGGAATTTGTGCTCCTGGCGATGTTTCTGTATTAAATCCAAATGCGCCCCCATTTTTAGTGTCCTCAAACCAGTAATTTGGGGAAACATATTCATACGGACCATTCATTTTTACTCCAACAGGACCGCTAACTTCACTAGTTCTTGTTCCGGCAGTTAAAAGATACGGTCGATTGTCTATTTTTTCAATTAAGTTTTTATATTTAATTTCTAGTTCTGGTTTGGGTAATTTATCACTTCCTAAAAACCAAACAAAAACACTTGGATGATTTCTTAACCACAAAATTTGGTCTGTCAAGGATTCAAGTGCAAGATTTACATCGGCTTCCGTTTGAATTCCGCCAAATGCATCACATGGTTTTCCTAAATACTCAATCCATTCCCACTGGCAACTCCATCCAACCATTGCCATTATTCCATATTTGTCACATAAATCGTAAACTTCTTGTGAGGTTCCCCAAATACTTTCGAATCGCAAGGTGTTCAAATTCATGTGTTTTACATATTGTAATTGCGTTTCTATACTTTGTTTGCTATCTCTAAGGAAAATGTCATCTGTCCAGCCAGCCCCTTTTATTAATATTTTTTTACCGTTCAGCATAAATCCTTTATGACCTTCTGGAGTGAAATAAGTTTCTATTTCTCGAATACCAAAAGTAATTTCGTCAAAATCGGTACAATTTTTATTGGTTTCAAAACGAAGTGAAAGTTGGTGTAAATTAGGTTTGCCAAGGTTGTTACACCACCAAAGTTTTGGGTTTTTAATGTGTAAAGAGGCTATTTCTTTTGATGTTAAAGTTAAATTTTTATTTTCTTTTGGGTTCAATTTTACAGGATATCGAAATTCATCTGCGCCTATTTTACCAATTAATGTTCCCGAAATTATCTCGTTAGTGTTGTTTTCAAGTTCTGTTTTTAGCGTTAGCCAAGCTTCCTTAAGTGTTGTAGTGTTTACTTTTGATTGAACTACCGTGTTTTTCATTCCCACTTTACCATCAATTTCAATATAAACAGGTCTCCAAATCCCCATATTTTCATCTAAAGGTCTTGGGTTCCAATCTACAAAACCAATGTTAAAATCGCCTGGTTGCGCCCGAAATATTTCGACAGCTAGAATATTTCCTTTCTTTTTCGCTAACGCTGTAATGTCAAATTTAAATTGTCTAAAAGTACCGAAAACGGTTTCCCGTGAAGCAATTAATTTCCCGTTAAGCCAAATATTTGCATAATAATTTATTCCATCAAAATGTAAACTAATTTGGTTTTCAGGAAGTAGCTTAGGTAGGTCAAACGTTGTTTTATACCACCAAGAATCATCAAATTGTGTTTTGTCAATTTTGGAATAATTGTCAGACACAAAAATATCTTTATAGAAACCATTGTTTGTTAAAACACCCATAACTGTGGAAGGAACATTTGTTTTTAACCAATTTTCTGAATGGTATGTGTTGGAAGAAATAGTTTCGCCTTCGCTAAAAACTTGGCTGTTTCTTTGTGCTTTCCAGTTTTCTTTTAATTCAATTCTGCCCGAAACTTTGGGTTTTATTTCTGCAAGAACAGGGTGCGAAACTATAATTATAAAGAACAAAATCAATTTATTAACTATTTTTTTCATTTTCTGAAATTTTAGGTTTTTTTGTAATGAATCTTAATATTTGATTTTAAGGACAAGTCAAATATACTATAAAATACAACTACTATTTTAGGATTATCCTGCTTGTGTGTTTGATACTAAATGGGTTTATTTTAAAAATCCTTGCAAGTTTTAGGTAAACTTACAAGGAAAATCTAATTAAAAAAGCTAACCATAACTTTTTAAAAATAATATCTTTTAAAGGCTTCCATTGCGGTGTATTCCGCTAGACCTAAAGCGTTGTATTTATCAGCAGTGTTTTTTGTTCTTTCTTCGACGCGTACCCAAAATTCTCTGGAATCCTCCCCTTGAAACATGACATTGTCTTTTTGGGATTGATGATAAAAAATGGCTTTACGTTTCTTTAATACTTGATCCTCACTCATCGGCACTGCCATCTCAATTTCATAAGGTTCCCATTCATGCCAAGCGCCTCTGTATAGCCAAACCCAACAATCCTGGATAAACGATTCTTTTTTTAAATTGTCTATAGATTTAAAGAGCGCATCTAAACAAACTTTATGAGTGCCATGTGGATCGGCAAGATCGCCTGCCGCATAGATTTGATGTGGTTTTATGTCGGTAATTAATTTACTGACGATTTCAATGTCTTTTGGGCTCAGGTTATTTTTCTTTACCGTTCCTGTTTCATAAAAAGGCATGTCTAAAAAATGAACCTGATTATCTGGAAGTCCTAGGAATCTTGTAGCTCCCAATGACTCTTTTCTTCTAATTTGTCCTTTTATTTTGCGAATAATAATTTCATCACTTTTGCTGATTTTTCGTTTTTGCAAAGACAGAATTACTTTTTGTATAGTTTCATTATTTTCAGCAAAAATATCCAAAGCAACTTCTGCATATCGCAAGGCTTCTTCGTCAGATACGGCAATGTTTCCAGAAGTTTGATAGGCAATGTGTACTTCGTGTCCTTGTTCTACCAGTCTATCAAAAGTGCCTCCCATCGAAATTACATCGTCATCCGGGTGTGGGCTAAAAATAATTACTTTTTTCTTTGCTGGTAATGCTCTTTCTGGTCTGTTTAGATCGTCTGCATTTGGTTTTCCTCCTGGCCAACCTGTAATAGTATGCTGAAGTTTGTTAAACATTTTTATGTTTAAATCATAAGCAAGTCCTTCTTCTGCAAGCAAACCGGACATCCCATTGTCGTTATAATCTTTGTCGTTAAGTTTTAAAACTGGTTTTCGCGTTTTTTCACAAAGCCATACAATAGCTTTGCTTTTTAGCTCTTCTTGCCAAGTGCAAGTAGAAACAAGCCATGGTGTTTTTATTCTTGTCAATTCCGACGAAGCTTCTTTGTCTAGCACAAAAGTGGTGTTGCTATGACTTTGCAAATATGTTGCTGGAACTTGTGAAGATATATCTCCTTCTATAGTTTCTTTTATAATCGATGCCTTGTTTTCTCCCCAAGCTAAAAGCACCACTCTTTTTGCTTTTTTTATGGTTCCAATTCCCATAGTAATGGCTCTTCGAGGAACATTGTTTATTCCTAAAAACGATTCTGCAGCGTCAGCTCTTGTAATATGGTTTAAGGTTATGCTTCTTGTTCCTGAATTAGAGTGGGATCCTGGCTCGTTAAATCCGATATGACCTGTTCTTCCGATACCCAGTAATTGAAAATCTAGTCCTCCAGCATTTAGTATTGCAGCATCATAATCTAAACAATATTGATCTAGATTTTCTTGGGCAATCATTCCATTTGGAATATGTATATTTTCGGGTTTTATATCAATATGTTTAAAAAGATTCTCCTGCATGAAATAGTGGTAACTTTCCGCATTGTCTTTTTCCATTGGATAATATTCATCAAGATTAAAAGTGATTACGTTATGAAAACTTAATCCTTCTTCCTGATGTAATCGAATTAATTCTTCATACACTTTGATTGGCGAAGATCCTGTCGCAAGTCCTAAAATGCAATTGGCTTTTAGGGACTGTTTTTCTCTTATTAATAGCGCTATTTCTTTCGCTACTATTTTGGATGCAATTTCAGATGATTGGAAAATGGCATTATGGATTTTCTCAAATCGTGTTTCTTCAAACTGTCCTGGTTCTTTATGGGAAATCGATAATTGGTTTGAATCTTGATTTTGCATTTTATCTAATGGAGTTAATTTTGTTTAATAGATGTTGCAAATCTATTTTATTATTGCAAATGCACATATAGGAATAAGCGTATTATATTCTTCAAATTGCGCAATTTTTGTTCGATGAATTATTTCTTTGAGCGTGATTAAAGTTAGCAATTATTTCAAATTTATGCAAAGAATTCTTTAGTGAAGTTTTACAACAAAAAAGTGCGAGATTGATTCTCGCACTTTATTTTACTTTTTATATTTTGAAAATCTTTATTTTACCATTTTATATTTTACCCCATCACTTCCGTTTTTCCAGTTGTCAGTTCGAAAGGGAATAGCTGGAAACCCCTCTGTATTATAAAGATTATTGTCGCTGGCATCATCTGCCCATCCAAAATGAACCGCTATTGGATTTGGAACTTTTTCACTAGTAAGAACCACTTTATTGTTGGTAATTTGTGCATTGGCAAAATAAAACACTTTGTCTTCTCCTGCAATTTCAAAACCTTTTACATATCCGTATTTTTCAGGAGTTGTTAATCCAGAGCCTAAGTTTTCAAATGAAACCACAATCTTGTTTCCTTGGATTTCCATGGATTTGAATGTGGGGCCTGTACAAATAATATTTTGTTTGTAAACATTCTTCAAAGCAATTGCTGCCAGACGTTTCCCCACATCTTGTTTATTCGTTGGGTGAATATTTGTTGGGTTTCCAATGTCTGTTGTTACACCCATTCCTGTATTTGGAAGGGATAAAGTTTGGCTTTGCGCCTCTCGAAGTTCTGCCCAAATACTTCCATTATTACTGTCGCCATTGGTTTCATTAAAACTCGATAATTGAACAAAGTAAAAAGGAAAATCGCCTTGATTCCATTTTTTTCTCCAATCGGTTATTAGTAATGGAAATGCTTTTTTGTATTGTTGCGCTCTAGAGGCATTGCTTTCTCCTTGATACCATAAAACACCTTGAAAAGCATAAGGAATCAAAGGATTTATCATTGCATTATACAATAAGGACGGGTAACTATTGGGACTAATATCACTTTTTATGGATTCTATTTGGTATTTCCATTTTCCTTTTAGGGGAATGATTTTTTCTCCAATGGTAATTTTAAAATCATCAGATTCACCATAAATTCCACCGCCACCTCCATTATCCACGACTCGAATTGAAATAATATTCATTCCTTCTTTTAATATTCCTGCTGGAATAGTGTATTTTCTTTTGGCGTCCCAATTGTTATTTCTCCCAATCTCTATGCCATTTATATAGCTAATGTCTTCGTCGTCAATTTTAGACAACTCTATAGTTCCCGCCTTTCCGGCTTCGTTTGTAGAAAGGGTGATTGATTTTCGAAGCCAAACCACGCCATCAAATTCTCCTAAATCTTGACTTTCCCAAACTTCGGGTTCCTTAAGTTCGGGCCAATTTGAATCATTGAATGCAAATTCTTTATATGTTTCTGAAATTGCTGTATTTATTTTAGAACCTTGAAGTTTTTCTACTCTTTTCGCTATTGATTTATTAAAGACTTTCGAAATAGAATCAAGATTAATTTTAGGCATTCCGACAATCATTTCCTTAAATTCATCGCTACTTTCAAAGGCTTCTCTGCTTGTCCATGTTTCTGAAACTGTTCCTCCCCAAGAAGTGTGTATCAATCCAATTGGAATTTTTAATTCGGAATATATTTTTTTGGCAAAAAAGTAACCAACAGCCGTAAAATTGGCTACTGTAGCGGTATTACAAACTTCCCATTTCCCTGCTTTTACGTCGTCTTTTGGCAAGGAACTTACATCTCTAGCAACCGTGAATTGTCGAATAAAAGGGTAATTACTGTCTTTTATTTCTTTTTCGGCATTTTCGACCTCTGCCACTTTAAACTCCATATTCGATTGCCCGCTGCAAATCCAAACTTCGCCAACTAATACATTTTTGAATACAATTATATTTCTCCCTTTTATGGATAATTCAAAAGGTCCTCCTGCGTTTTCGGAGTCTAAACGGATAATCCATTTTCCGTTTTTGTCAGCTTTTGTAGTTTTTGTTTGCTTGTTGAATTTGATTTCGATTTTCTCATTGGCATCTGCCCAACCCCAAACAGGTATTAATTTATTCCTTTGCAACACCATATCATCAGCAAATATTTTTGGCAAACGCACATTTGCATTGGCGCAAAAACTAAAAACTAGAACTAGAAATAATTGTTTTTTCATTTTTTTAATTGTTTTGGTTTTTAAATTTTGTTTAAAGCTACCTGCTTTAGTTTCTAAAAAGAGAACCGCAGATTCGTAGATTTTTTAAAATAGTTTAATTAAATCTGCAAATCTGCGGTTGTTTTATACCGATTAAATCTATGGAAACTTTACCCGTGTACGGTTTCTTTTTTTCCGTAGTTGGTGATAAGTTCGCCTTCAAAATCAATCCATTCTTGCCAACGTTTGTCCACATTTACTTTCTCGGAATATTTTCTGGCAAAACGCAAAAAGGTGGTGTAATGTCCCGCTTCACTGATCATTAATTCTTTATAAAATGCTGCCAATTCTTTGTCTTCAATATTTTGCGACAATACTTTAAATCGTTCGCAACTTCGAGCTTCAATCATGGCGGAGAAAAGTAAACGATCCACAAAAGCATCGTTTCTACTTCCGTCTTTTTTCAAAAACTTGAAAAGTTCATTTACATAATGGTCTTTTCGCTCTCTTCCTAAGGTTAGTCCACGTGCTTTAATTATGTTGTGCACCATTTGAAAATGCTCTATTTCTTCTTTGGCGATTTCCAATAAATCAGTAACTAAATCTACATGTTCCGAATTATAAGTGATGATTGTGATGATGTTTGTAGCTGCTTTTTGCTCGCACCAAGCGTGATCCGTTAAGATTTCTTCAATATTTGATTCAACTATATTTACCCATTTTGGGTCGGTGGCTAATTTTAATCCTAACATTTTTCTGTATTTATGGTAATTGAATTGTAAAAGTACCCTTTTTATTTGTTGTAGAATGGATTGATTTGCGGTTTATTTTCCTTATTTTGCATTCTAAATATAGATTTATGACTGCAAATCAGCGTGTTTTAATTATTGGATTTGTTTGGCCAGAGCCCAATTCCTCGGCAGCAGGAGGAAGGATGGTGCAATTGATTTCTATTTTTGCAGCCCAGGGTTTCGAGATTACTTTTGCCAGTTCCGCTTCTGATAGTGATTATATGGTTGACTTGGAATCTTTGGCTGTAGCCAAAAAATCGATAACCTTAAATTGTTCTAGTTTTGATGTTTTTATAAAAGAATTGAATCCATCCATTGTGTTGTTTGATCGTTTTATGATGGAAGAACAATATGGCTGGCGCGTTGCCGAAAATTGTCCGGATGCGTTACGATTATTAGACACCGAAGATTTGCATTGTTTGCGTCTAGCACGCCAAAAAGCATTTAAAGAAAACCGACAATTTACTACTGATGATTTGCTGGTGGAAGACGTTGCCAAACGAGAAATCGCCAGTATTTTACGTTCCGATATTTCGTTTATAATTGCTGAATTTGAAATGGAATTGCTGCAATCTGTTTTCAAAATTGAAAACAAATTATTATATTATTTACCCTTATTGTTAGAACCAATTCCTTTTTCTACTATTCAAAGTTTACCGTCATTTGAGGAAAGGAAGCACTTTGTTTTCATTGGAAATTTTCTTCATGAACCCAATTGGAATGCCGTTCAATATCTAAAAGAAACGATTTGGCCATTGATCAGAAAGGAACTACCCAATGCCGTTTTGCAAATATACGGAGCTTATCCAAGTCAGAAAATTTTGCAATTACACAAACCTGCGGAAGGGTTTTATATTATGGGTCGCGCCGATGATGCTCAAGAAGTCGTTCGAAAAGCCAGAGTAGTCTTGGCTCCTTTGCGTTTTGGCGCAGGAATAAAAGGAAAATTAATCGAAGCTATGCAATGCGGAACGCCAAGCGTAACCACAACAATTGGAGCGGAATCCATGTGTGGTGATTTACCTTGGAATGGTTTTATAGCTGATGATGTTGAAGCTTTCGCAAACAAAGCAATTGAATTATATCAAGACAAAATCCTTTGGCATAAAGCCCAAGAAAACGGTTTCCAAATTATAGAAAAGCGCTATACGAAATCCTTGTTTGTAGATAATTTTATGAAGTATATTCTCGAAGTCCAAACCTACTTAAAGCAACATCGATTAAATAATTTCTTAGGGGCATTGTTGCAACATCATACCATGACAAGCACAAAATACATGTCGAAGTGGATCGAACTGAAAAACACCTGAATTCATTCATAATTCATAACTCATAATTTACAACTCACAATTCACAACTCACAATTCACAACTCACCATTCACAACTCATAATTCACAACCCACAACTCATAACTCAATTCCATTTCTAAAATCAAAAAGGGGTTTAACCTATTGGCTAAACCCCTTTTATTATCTAAAAAAATTAACTTTTAAGCTTCTAAACTTATTTAGTTAAAGCGTTCTTTTGTTTTCCTGCAAAGAAAAACGCACCTATTAAACAACCACCTACTAGACCTAACCAAATGTTTTGATCTATTGGTGCATTTTCAGCTACTTGGTCATTAACATTATCGTTATCTACGCCAGTGTTGTCAGGTATGCCTTGAGAAAACATAGGGCTGCTAACAAGCATTAGTACTATTATACTAGATAGGGTTGCGATTTTTTTTATTTGTATCGTTTTCATAAAGGAAATTATTTTATGATTAATTTTTTGGTTTCTACTTTTCCATCAACGGCAACTTTCAAGAAATAGATTCCTTTTGATAATGCATTTGTTGGGTTAACTGCTATTGTCCCCTCGTTAGAGAAGGTTGTATTAGTACTAAATACTTTTTGACCTAATGTATTAACGATGTTTAAGCTTGCTTTTTTACCACTTAAATCTTGGTTCGTTCTAACCGTAAATTTATTATCCACAACAGGGTTAGGATATACAGTAAATTTATTGATGCTATTTGAAATCGTGCTCAAAGCGGTTGCAGCTTTAAATACAATACTAAAACGATCTGCAGCAGCACTTGCAGGTGTTGCATCTACTTTAAAAGCATACGAGTTAATTTGATTGTTTTTTAATTGAGTTTCTTTAGCTGTATAAGCATCGCGTAAATAAGCGTCTTTAGCATCAAAATTAGATACATCAAATTTCAATGTATAATCCGTAGAACGATATTTGCTAATGTCTAAAGGAATTTCATCATTTGTAGCAGGGAAATTTCTTTTGTCGATAACCATAACGCTAGCTCCGTTTTTTGAAGCTATTGTTTCGTCTTCATTTCCTGTTGGTTTCTTTGTGTCTTCTGCTACTATTCCATTGTCATAATTATCAGAAAAAGCAAGTATAAAACCATCTAATCCTTTTGTTGGTTCTGCACTATTAAAAATAGCCCCTCTTATTAAAGAATTGGTATTTTTAGTTTGTGCTTTACGGAACATAGTTACCGCATTTGTTGTTAAATTCTTATCTGCTTCATTGAAAACTAATGTTGGACTAGGACCTTGAGTAGTTACAAAAAAGGCTTGATTGGGTTGAAGTGTCTCTGATATAGCAGATGAAGAATTAGTTGACCCTAGTGAAAAATCCCAAGTTACATAAGCTCCACGTGTAGATAGGCTTGGGTCAAAAACAGTGTACGTAGTACCTAAATCGGCCCATCTAACATTATCACCATTATTATAGATTAAACTTAAATCTACAGGTGCTTGATAAGGATTACCTACATAATTAAAACTAGCTGTTGTAGTGTTTAAACCAGAAAGATTGTTCACATCAGCAGTTGGAATGGTAACATCTCCAGCTACAATTGTTCCTGTGCTTCTTAAGGTTGTTGCTGTTGGAGTAGTACTATTTAAAGCTAAATCTATTGTTCTATCTCCTCTAATCATCATTATATAAGGTTTACCAGCAGTTAATGATGTTGTTTTAGTGTTTGAAATGCTAGACCATCCAATTGCATTATCATTATTATTATAAGAATACATACTCGGATTTCCAGATAGTGTATAATCTAAACCTGATGAACTTTCTTGTCCTAATAGTGTAGCTGAACCAGCTAATCCAGTAATGTGAGTTCCTAAACCTGCTGCAGCGCCATTATAATATATGGTACCTGAAGCAACATTAAAAGTACTTGCTTGAACTCCAATGGTCCAAGTGGTACCTGATCCACCTAAAATCACTGTGTTAGCAACTGCAGGTAGTGTTCCTGTAATTTTTTGACCAATTGCTAATGGCGTTCCTGTTAAATTAGATACCGTTAACACATTATTGGTTACCCGACCTGTAAAGGTTGCTTGAGCTGTTGTGCTACTTGTAGTTGCATAAGCTTTGTATTTACGATTAATTGCATCATTTTGTGTTGTTACTAAAGTAAAATGAGTTGGATCCGTTATACTTGCAATTGTAGTATGTGCTGGGATACCTGTTCCTGAAATACGCATTCCTACTGCCAAAGGACGAGTAACAATTAAAGGACTATTCGTAGTTGTTAGTATACCTGCAGTAATAGTACCTGTAATATAATTTGTAGATCCTCCTTCTTGCCAGTTGCTAAAAATAGTTCCACCAGTTACAGAAGAAGATAAAGGTCTATACGCTCTATTTGAAGCTGGTATAAAACGCTCTACGGTTACATCTCCAATAATACCACAAATAGAAGTATCAGTGATAGGTCCAACAAAAGCAGTTGTTGCTGAATTACTTTTAAAGGTAACATTTCCATTGGAAACCAAATGCCCTGCAGTAAAGTTTACAGTGCCTGTAATATTTAAAGGGTTTTCAATAATTAAATTTAGTGGGTTTATTTCTGTTGGAGTTGTAGCTCCTAAATTAGTAGGTATATCTCCTAAATTTATATTTTTTACAACATTGGTTGTTCCTGGTGTAGTTTGGTCAAATTGCATTGCCGAATTACTGTAACCTCTGTACCAAATGTCGGACGCGCTTGAACTTCTTATGCAACCTGTACTTTTAGTGTAGGTACCCTCTACAATTGTACCATTTACATAGTTACCAGATAGTGTTAGGTTATTACCTGCCAAATCTAAAATTGTTCCATCAGCAATACTCAATGTTAATGATATTGTTACTTCACCACCTAATGATTTCAATCCGGCTCCTGATAAAGTTAAATTTTTATAACCAGATAATATACCTCTAATAATTTGAGTCGAACCTGAAAAGTTTACGGTACTACTGTTATTAAATGTATAGCTAGCCATATTTGGTATTTGCTTATCTCCACCAATTTTTAGTGTTGTAAGGGCATCCATGGTAAGCGATCCTGAAGTACCTGTAAAAACCGTACTGTAGTTGTTTTCAAAATCGACAGTTCCAGATGCAATGCCCATTACAAGTGCACAAAACCCACTTGGAATTGTTATTGTATTACCAACTCCTGCACTAAATATTACTGATGCAAATACTGGAGTACTCGAATTTACACCGGTTGTGATGTTTGGAATTACATCTGATCCGTTTCCTGTGAAAGTGAAAGTAGAACTCCCTGTTCTACCAGGAATAGTTGATGCATTAGTAGATGATCCTCCTCCCATTGATAATTTACCACAAGACACTGCTGAACCATTTGCAACGGTTAGTGTTCCTTTTCCTGCAGCCGTAGTTACTCCAGAAGTTCCACAATTAATAGTTCCACTACATGTAATTATATTTGAAGAAGGAGCAATTGGTTTCATTGTAATGTTTCCTCCAGTATTTATGTTTATGGTAGTACAATTCAATAAGGCTGTACCTTCTATATAAAGATTAGCTGTCGTACCTACAACACTTAAAATAGCGCAACTACCTGTTACTCCTAAAGGGATAGAAACATATTTACCTGCAGAAATAAAAACATTGTCACTTGATGTTGGTACTACAGTGGCTGCTGTCCCTACTGCACCTCCTATTGCCCAATTTGAAGCAGTATTCCAGGTTAATGGAGCTACTGCGGTTCCAGAAAGTGCTGTTTTGATGTAGTAATCAGCAGCACTCGCCTGATTCGAGATTCCAAAAATGAAAAGCAGCAGTAAGAGACTGTGCCATTTTTTGTAAGTAAAATTTAATTTCATAATCATAAATTTTTTTGTTATTAAAGGGGTATTATAAATGAATTCGTTGTTTGTATTTTTCTAATAAAAAATTTGAATTCCTATTTAAGGGCAAAAATATTTATTTCGTTTCTATATATTTACTAAAAAAGAGCCTAACACGTCCTTTTTATCAAAAAACAGGACATATTTATTTATTTTTATTTTCAGGACATTACTTTTTTCATTAGGTTTGTAAAAAGTTTTAAGTCCCAAAACTATGTTATTATACCTGTCCGTGTTTACTATTTTAATATCTTGCATCCTTGTTTTAAACAACTGGAAATCAGATAAAAATGTCATTTTCTTAGCCTCTTTGTTTATTATTTTGGCTATTTATGCACTAGGACAATATGCTGTTGTTTTTAGTAAATCGGTTTTTTGGACCGTGGTTTTTTACAATAACTTCATGCCTTTGGTGCTATTATTAGGTCCTTTATTGTTTTTTTATATCAGAGGGGTTTTAACTCCTAAAAAAGGAATTGTTTGGAGCGATGCATTGCATTTTTTGCCTTTTCTAATTAATCTAATTGCAATAATTCCGTATTATTTTACGCCCTATAGTTATAAGGAACACCTAGCACAAAACATTATTGCTAATGTAAATTTGCTTTTAATTTATAAAGTAAATAGTCTGTTTAGTCCAGTAATTAACTTTTTGATGCGTCCCGTTTTTTTTATGATGTATATAATTTATTCTTTTTATTTCATCTATTCTTATTTAAAAAGAAAAAGCAAAAAAAACGCTATTCCTTTTCGGAGCTTAGTAATTAGTCATCAATGGTTTTTTGGATTATTGATTGTTTTGTTTCTGCTAATTAGCGCTTATTTTATTTCGAGTTATATTTTTGTTCGTACTTTTTCCTATAAGGAAGTCGTATCGCATAAGTGGTATTTTGTAGTTATAGAGTTTTCCTTTGTTATCATATCTTTCAGTTTGTTGTTTTTCCCAAAAATTTTATATGGAAATGCGATGGGTATTGTTAAGTCCAAAAAGCAATTCAAAATTAAAAACAAACTTCCATTAGAACACAGTGTGTTTTTCTTAAACGAAGCTGGTTTTAGTATTCATGTAGATGAAAATGATCCGTTCTATGATTTAGCTTTAAATATTGTAACCTACTATAAAACGGAGCGCCCTTATTTAAAACTTAAATACTCAAGTAGCGATTTGGCAATCGAATTAAATGTTTCCGAAAGTCATGTTATCTATTGTTTTAATTCTGTTTTTAAAATTAGTTTTCTAAAATTGCGAAATCATTTAAGAATAGAATATTCAAAGGAATTATTGGAAAACAACACCCATGAAAATTATACCATTGATGCCATTGGTCAAAATGCAGGTTTTCCAACACGTTCTAATTTCTATGCCGCCTTTAATAAACTTGTAGGATGCTCGCCTACGGAATATTTAAAATCAATAGAATTCAGAAATTAGGCACCTAACGGATTATTTCTTGTTCGAGCTGGAACTCGTGTCATTGCGAGGAACGAAGCAATCTGTTATTGTCATTGCGAGGAACGAAGCAATCTTTTTATCCAGTCACTCGAACACCTTAATAACCCCATCTACCAGGTCCTGAACCCCATTAACGGGGTCTTGAAGTGCATTTACCACGTCCTGAACTCCATTAATGGGGTCTTGAAGTGCATTTACCACGTCCTGAACCCCATTAATGGGGTCTTGAAGTGCATTAATGGGGTTATACAACGTGGTAAACGGGGTTCCGAACCACTTAAATGGGGTTGTATAACGTGGTAAATGGGGTTCCGAACCACTTAAATGGGGTTGTACAACGTGGTAAACGGGGTTCCGAACCACTTAAATGGGGTTGTATAACGTGGTAAATGGTGTTCCGAACCACTTAAATGGGGTTATACAACGTGGTAAATGGGGTTCCGAACCACTTAAATGGGGACTGGACAGAATTTTGTGTAAACTCGAAAAAAGATTTTTGATTGAAGAGTAACGATTTTTGATTTCAGATCTAAAAATCCAATGCACGAAACGAGGGAATTTACCAACACCAAATCTGAAATCTAAATTCTAAAATCAACAAAATCATATAATATTTCCAAATATTTGTTTTTCTATATGTTCCGAAAAAATATTTTTGATTGAAGAGTAACGATTTTTGATTTCAGATCTAAAAATCCAATACACGACACGAGGGTATTTACCAACACCAAATCAAAAATCAAAAATCGTTAATCAAAAAAATCAAAAAGTCCCGAAAAAGATTTTTGATTGAAGATCAACGATTTTTTGATTTCTGATTTAAAAATCCAATGCACGACACGAGGGAATTTACCAACACCAAATCTAAATTCTAAATTCTAAATTCTAAATTCTAAAATCTAAAATCTAAAATCAATCGCATTCATCAAGCATTTCTGCAACCATTCGACCTGATTTCATTGCGGCATTTATGGAGCCATTCAATAAATGATCTCCACAAATAAAAAGATTTCCATTAATTTTCATCTCTGAATCAGGGATTTCATTGGTCACTTTTTCTTGATTCGGTAAAGCATAGTTGATACGATACGTTTTCAATAGTTTCCAATCTTCCACTTGGTTTCCATACCATTTTTTTAGTTCGGTTTTCATGTTTTCGGCTAATGTGGCGTCGTCAATGGTTGGAATTCCATTATATGAAATTGAAATCAAAACCTTTCCTGTTGGTACATATTGATTAGAAACATTCGACATTACCGTCAAATTGTTTACCCATTTTTTGTCATTCGAAGCATTCAAAACCACAACTGCTTTTTTGGTTGGAGCTATTTCGGCCTCAAAATAAACATTCGTCACTTGATGAAAGTTTTGCTTTTCTTTCGAAATGTAAGCACTTGCAAGTCCGATGGCGTCGGTAGCAATGATTATTTTTTCTGCTTCTAAAGTGGATCCGTTTTCGCAAATGATTTGGTTGTTTTCAATT